>Ga0265294_10007116_pt1 | contig 13325 bp, 10 predicted proteins | sample MunlanPumphouse3_FD_192504 | JGI IMG/M metagenome (GOLD analysis project Ga0265294, IMG submission 192504) | Groundwater microbial communities from a municipal landfill in Southern Ontario, Canada - Pumphouse #3 | ecosystem: Environmental > Aquatic > Deep subsurface > Groundwater | place... | reverse complement strand
ATCTCCGGGGGTGGTAAAGTGCCTCACCTTGCAGCCATTCTTGTCGGAGAAGATGGTGCCTCCAGAACATATGTGGACAACAAGGAGCGGGACTGCATACAGGTGGGTTTCAAATCCACGGTTTTGCGTCTGCCGGCCTCTTTAACACAGATGGAGCTGACTGAGAGAATAAAGGAGATGAATGCAGACAATGATATTGATGGCCTGATAGTTCAGTTGCCCCTGCCTCCACACATAGATGAAATGACTATCATTGAGACTGTTGACCCTGCCAAGGATGTGGATGGGTTTCATCCTGTAAATGTTGGGAAAATGATGTTGGGCATTCCCTCTTATATTTCTGCAACACCTCTTGGAATTCTGGAATTATTAAAGAGATACAATATAGAGACCTCAGGGAAACACTGTGTTATAATCGGCAGGAGCAACATTGTCGGGAGACCTCTGGCAAACCTGCTCTCGCTTAAATCATCTCCCGGAGATTGTACAGTCACTTTATGCCACAGCAGAACCAGGGATATTGCTGCTTATACAAGAAGTGCCGATATAGTTGTGGCCGCTCTGGGGAGACCCGGATTCCTTAAAGGAGATATGGTCAAAAAGGGAGCAGTGGTTATTGACGTCGGAATAACAAGAGTTGAGACGCCGGATACAAAATCCGGATTCAGACTGGAAGGTGATGTCGATTTTGATACTGTTGCACCTCTTGCCTCCTATATCACACCTGTACCCGGAGGAGTAGGCCCGATGACAAGAGTGGCTCTTTTGCTCAATACACTTGTTGCTTCCCGTAAATAATACTCAGGATCCTATTCCCAATATCCTCTTTCCAATCAATATTTGTGAGCATCCGGCTTGTTCAGATCATCCTGATTAATCCGGCTCTTTGTCAAAGCCCTCCACACATAAATTATGTAGCCGGCCACAAAGGGAAGAAGGAGGGATGCATAAGCCATAACCTTAAGTGTAAACTCACTGGATGAGCTGTTATAAAGTGTGAGAGACATCCGGGGATCTACCTTTGAGACAAAAAAGGCTGTGTTGTTGAATGCGGCGCAGATAAGGAGACTCCAAACGGCAAGAAAAACACCTGCTCCGGTTGCGTAGAAGCTGAATTTACTTTTGCCGGTAAAGGATTTGACAATTCCCGTCAGAACAAGAATCAATCCGGCGATGAGTATGATCAACGGCCACACAAGAGTGGTCATATTAAGAAAATATTTGAACTTTACAGGAGATACTATTCCTGTGGCGGGCTCTACAGAATATCCTGTCATTGTGAACAGGGCGGCTAACAGCAGCAGAAATCCGGCAACAAAGGCAGGTGCTGTGATTTTAACCTGCTTTCTGCACCTTGAGACCAGTTCCGGGGAGTCTACCTGCATTATTACATACAGGGTTCCCAGAGTACGGGCTGCCAGAAATACAACAATGCCCATTCCAAGATTGAAAGGTATTGTCACGGCATCCAGACCATGAGCTGAATTGGCCCAGTAGGAGATGGTCGGATTGAGTATCTCTGTGATACTGTTTTTGTTCATAATAAACTCTCCACCCGTAAAGAAGGTTCCCACAGCCACACCCAAAAGAATGGTGCCGGCCATACCGTTAAGGAAAAGAAACATCTCGTAGGTACGGGCTCCAAGTAAGTTGCCGGCTTTGCCTCTGTACTCGTAGGATACAGCTTGTATCACAAATAGAAATAAAATTGTGATCCACAGCCAGTATGCCCCTCCAAAGGAGGTGGAGTAGTAAAGTGGAAAAGAGGCAAAAAGAGCACCTCCAAATGTGACCAGAGTTGTAAATGTCAGCTCCCATTTGTGTCCGAAAGTGTTCACAAGGATACTCTTCTCATCTTCATTTCTGGTTGTGAGAAACAGCAGAGTCTGACCACCCTGGACAAACATCAGAAACACCAGTAAAGCTCCCAGAAGGGATACCACCATCCACCAGTAGTGTTGCAGAAAATATAACATATCTCTAATTATTATTCAGTTTAACAAAGCTATTTCAGGCCTCAGGACCTTTTCTGATAACCTTTATCATAATCCCTGTCTCAGCAGCAAGCAGTGCAGTGAAAAGGGCAAAGAAGAGAATTATTGTGGTAAGAACAGCGGAGGATGATACGCCGGATGCGGAAGCACTTACAGGTAACAGGTCCTGGATTGTCCAGGGCTGTCTGCCCACCTCAGCAACTATCCAGCCGGCCTGGGAACATATATAAACCAATGGTATACAAGCGATTCCAAGATACTGATACCATTTTGTCCTGCCGATGGTCCCCTTTTTCTCAAGATATATTGTAAGGCCAAAGAATAAAAGAAAGAACCCTCCCAGTATCACCATTACCCTAAAGGCATAGAACACCAGTTGTACATTTGGTACAACCTCGACAGGATCGTTTATATATGCATAACCAAAATGGTCGTAATTCTCTTCCAGAACAGCTCTGGCATTTTTCATCCTGAGCGTGTCACCGGCGATCCTTGCCTTGTTGTAATCAGACAGAGCTCCTGCTGCCATTCTTCCCAGTCTCATCCTCTCTTCCACAGGAGGGGCGGTTTTCTCTTCTCCGTTTCTGTTAGTGTAGGTGTATCCTCCCTTTAAAATGTCTTCTATCCCGGGAACAAATGTTCCCGTTTTTCTGTTTGCCAGAAGGGAGAGCCCTTCCGGAACAGAAATGTTAAAAAGATAGGGCTTCTCCAGTTTGTATGTCAGGGAGTCCTCCTTAATCTTCCTGATATCTTTCCTGGGATTAAGGATTCCGATAGCTACAAGCGGAGTGCCCTCCCGGCTTTTATACAATCCCTCCATCGCCGCAAGCTTCATGGGCTGTTTTTTACCGGCATGATAGGCAGAGCCATCCCCTGTCCAGATAAGAACAACCAGGGATACCAGTCCAAATACCGATGCTATCTTAATACTTCTTCTGGAGAACTCCTCCTCTCTTTTATGAAGGAGATACCAGCAGGAAATTCCTATAACCACAATTGATCCAAGCACAAACGCGTTGGTAACAGTATGGATAAATTTATTTATTGCCACCGGAGAGGTGACTATCGCCCAGAAATCTACCATCTCATTTCTGGCGGTGTCAGGATTAAACTCCATTCCTGTGGGAAACTGCATCCATGCATTCGCAATCAAAATCCAGAAAGCAGATAGTATTGTGCCTGCCGAGACAAGCCATGTGGATAAAAGGTGCATGTTTTTGTTCACCTTGTCCCAACCAAAGAACATAATTGCAAAGAAGGTACTCTCAAGGAAAAACGCGAGAATCCCCTCTATTGCAAGCGGCGCACCAAAGATGTCTCCGACAAACCAGGCATAGTTACTCCAGTTTGTGCCGAACTGGAACTCCAGAATAATACCCGTTGCCACTCCTATTGCAAAATTAATTGCAAAGATTTTCATCCAGTATTTTGTGGTTCGTTTCCAGAAAGGATTACCGGTTCTTAAATAATAAGTCTCCATGATTGCGATAATCACACCCAGCCCTATTGTCAGCGGAACAAATATCCAATGAAACATTGCAGTAAGGGCAAATTGCAATCTGGAGAGATCGACAAATGATGCTAATATCATATTTGGCTATAGTTTAGGTTATTACGGTTTAGTTTAGTTTAGTCCGGCATAATATACCGGTGGTATATAGTACAATAATAATATTATCACTTCTGTTTGATTGTAAGTTCATTGATTATATGTCTGCTCTTCTCCTCCTCTGTTTTAAAATCCCTGAGAGGGTCCTTGAAAAAGAAAAGTTTGAGGACAAAGAACATTATGAAAAGTTTAATAAGAATTATCACCCAGAGAGTCTTGCCAAGAGTCATGCTCCGGAACCCCTCGTAGTAAAAAAGCCAGATTCTCTTAATAACAGATCCTTTCATAAATTTGTATAAAGATATATCTATTTTTTCTTTTTTGGATATATTTGTAGTAATTAAAAATGTTTATGGAAAGAAGGAATTTTTTAAAAGGTCTGATATACGGAGGAGTGGCTTCTATTGCCTCTTTTAAAAGCAGTACACTGTTCTCAAAGGAGCCTGCGGCGGTTGCTTCCGGCGGTAACAATGATCTCGTGGCAGTTATGGGAGGAGAACCTGCACAGATGTATGCTAAAGCCATAGAGGCAATGGGAGGAATATCCCGGTTTGTGAAAAGAGGGCAGAAAATTGTTGTAAAACCTAATATCGGATGGGATAAATCACCTGAGGAGGGAGCCAATACCAATCCGGAACTTGTTGCAGCAATTGTAAAGGATTGTTTAAGAGCAGGTGCGGCTGAGGTAGTTGTCTTTGACCACAGCTGCGATCACTGGCAGTCCTGCTACAAAAACAGTGGTATAGAGGATGCGGCAAAAGCTGCAGGTGCAAGAATTGCATTCGCTCATGATGAAAAGTATTACAAAAGTGTAAAGATACCAAAAGGCAAAAGGCTAAAGGAGGCAAAAATACACTCCGAGATACTGGATTGTGATGCATGGATAAATGTCCCTGTTCTTAAGACACACGGAGGGGCCAGAATGACCATATCCATGAAAAATTTTATGGGTATCGTATGGGATAGAAGATTCTTGCATGCAAATGATCTCCAGCAGTGCATTGCAGATTGTTCCACTATCTCCAAAATGCCTGTTCTGAACATTGTGGACGCCTACAGGATAATGACCCAAAACGGCCCCAAGGGAAAGAGTCCCGACGATGTTCAGCTGGCAAAAGCCCTCTTTATCTCCACTGACATTGTGGCCGCAGATACTGCTGCCGTTAAATTCTTCAGCCAATTCAGACCAATGGATATCAACTCGGTAAGTCATATCGGCATAGCCGAAAAGATGAATATTGGGACCACTGATCTGGACTCACTCTCTGTTAAAAGAATAAAAATCTGAACATGTATAAAAAGCTCAAGTGGATAAGGGTGATACTTGCCCTTCTGTTTTTTCTGCTTATAACCCTCAACTTTGTCTGGTTTGCCAACAGTAAAGCTTCGTTACTCTCACCTGTCCTTCACTTACAGTTTGTACCTGCATTGCTTGGCCTGTTTACAGGCACTGCAGTATTCTTTGCTTTTTTGCTGGTTATTACAATTTTTTTTGGCAGGGTATACTGCTCTCTCCTTTGTCCTTTGGGAGTTTACCAGGATATTGTCTCAAGGATTGCCGATCTGTTTAAAAGCAAAAAACAGAGGAGGGAGAAATACAGAAAACCACAGAATTTTCTCCGCTACTTTTTCGCTCTGGTGGCATTTCTTCCTCTTGCAGCCGGTGTGACCCTCCCTCTGGCTCTCACCGATCCCTACTCCAACTGGGGGAGAATTTCCAGTGAAATAATATCCCTGGGGGAAAATTTAATTCATAACCTTTTTGCGGGAATTTTCCCGGAGTCAGTCTTCTATCGCGGATATGCCCCGTTTATAATTGAAATTTTTATTTTCTCTGCTTTTATACTGATTCTTGTAACAATTATGAGCGCTTTCAGAAGAAGGCTTTATTGCAATACTGTATGTCCTGCAGGCACTCTTCTGGGTGCAATATCCCGCTTCTCACTCTTCAGGCCGGAAATGGGCAGTGAATGCAATATGTGTGCAGCCTGTTCCACCGTATGTAAAAGCAACTGTATAGATTTAAAAAACAGAAAGATAGACGTTTCAAGATGTGTCTCCTGCCTCAACTGTATGACCATGTGCAAAAGAGGTAGTGTCACATACCGTTTTGCTTACAGAAGAAAAGAAAAAAAATCCGGCATGGAGAGTGCCGGAAGAGTACCATCCGGGATGGATAACTTTTCTGATGACAGAAGGAGAGCCCTGCTCACGATGGGCCTTGCCGGAACTGCCCTTGTTGCAAGGGCAGCAGAATTCAGACCCTTTAAGTCAGAGAAGGAGAAAGAGGTAGAGAAAAAACATTCAATTGCACCTCCCGGAGCCCAAAGTATTCAACATCTTAAAGATAACTGCACTGCATGCCATGCCTGCATCTCAGTATGCCCCAACCGGATAATAAAACCTGCAGTTGGTGAATACGGTCTGGATGGTTTATTCCTGCCTCACCTCGACTACAGGAACCATTTCTGCGGATATGACTGCAACGCCTGCACTCAGATATGCCCCAACCATGCACTTATTCCAATGTCACCGGAGGAGAAAAAACTCTGTCAGATAGGAAGGGCAAAATTCTCTTTGCGCAACTGTATTGTCTTTACCGATAAAACCGATTGCGGTGCCTGCGATGAACACTGCCCCACAAAAGCTATAACCATGATTCCCTACAAAGGGACAAATCTCTATATTCCAAAACTCGACAGGGATATCTGCATTGGTTGCGGTGCCTGTGAATATATATGCCCTGCCAGACCTGTAAAGGCAATGATTGTAGAAGCCAATCAGGTACATCTGACAGCGGAAGCACCTCTTAAAGAGGAGCAGGAAAAGGTAAAAGTTGATGATTTCGGATTCTGAGCCGGACTGAGAATATGGGTGTGGTTATGAGTCACTTTTTTGTTTGAGGAGCCGGGGCCTTAGCCTCTCTGTCCTTTCAAGTGCCATCTCATCCTGCCACTCCTTTATCAGTTTTGGATTGCCGGAGAGCAGAACTTCAGGCACCTCCCATTCCATGAATTTTGCAGGACGGGTATAAACAGGCGGGGCAAGAAGGTTATCCTGAAATGAGTCACTGAGTGCAGATGTCTCATCTGAGACCGCTCCCGGAATGAGACGTATCACTGCATCACAAAGAACTGCGGCAGGGATCTCTCCCCCGCTCAGAACATAGTCACCTATAGATATCTCCATGGTTATCAAGTGTTCCCTTATGCGGTGATCAATCCCCTTGTAGTGACCGCATAAAATAATCAGATTTTTGAGGCAGGAGAGTCTGTTGGCAAGGTTCTGGTTAAGCAGCTCTCCATCAGGACTCATATAGATAATCTCATCATAGGAGACTCTTTTTTTAAGATCTGAGATCAGATTGTAAACAGGTTCAATCATCAGTACCATACCCGCATCACCGCCAAATGGATAATCATCCACCTGACGATACGAGCCCTTCCCATAATCCCTGAGATCGTGGATGTTAATTTGTGCAATTCCTTTGTCTGCAGCTCTTTTTACTATTGAGTGGCCAAGCGGACTTTCAAGCAGCTCCGGCAATAATGATATTATATCAATCCTGATCATAATGCAAAATTAAATAAAGCTGAGCTTTGGCAAACTTTTTTTATATATTTGCAGGATATTAACCTTATTTTGTCTTCTTAACGATGGATGAACTATTAAATACCCCTGCTCCCGGGGAGCAGCTCAGGGAAACTGAATTACCTGAATCTGAAACTGATAATGCAAATGCAAATTTAGCCGAACACACGGATCACTCTTCAAAAAGCCTCAAGGAGATCGTACAACTCTTCCAGGAGTTGCTCGACCGGGGAGACCAGCAGGAGATGTACAAATATGCCGATGTTCTCAAAGCCTCATTCTACAAAGCTCTTAAGAGAGAGAAGATTGCCGCAGGCTTTATCGTTTCTCAGGAGGTGGCTGACAGCATAAGTGAAGAGGTGACAGATACAGAGGAGGCGGGATCAGTATCGGTAAATCCGTTCGCAGAGCTGGAAAGGGGTTTTAAAGAGTTGTATCAGAATTATAAGACCCTGCGGACAGAATTTCTGCAGAACCTGGAGAAGCAGAAGGAGGAGAACCTTAACAGTAAATTACAGATAATCGAGGAATTAAAAGAACTGCTGGAAAAGCAGGAGGATATACAGCAGACATTCCCTGCTTTCAGGGAGCTTCAGAACAGATGGAAGTCTGTCGGCCCTGTGCCTCAGGCAAGGAATAAGGATATGTGGGAGACTTACCAGTATCTGATTGAGAGGTTCTATGATTATGTAAAAATTAACAACGAACTCAGGGATTTGGATTTCAAGAAGAACCTTGAGATGAAGACTGAGTTGTGCGAAAAGGCTGAGGTCCTTCTGGAGGAACCGAATATTATCCAGGCATTCAAGAGACTGCAGAAACTCCATGAAGAGTGGAGAGAGATAGGGCCGGTGAGCAAGGAGATGAGGGAGGAGATATGGGACCGCTTTAGGGAAGCAACCTCAAAAATCAACAGGAAACAGCAGGAACACTTTGAGGGGCAGAAAGAGGAACAGAAGGAGAATCTGGAGAAGAAACGTGAACTTTGTGACAAGATAGAGACCCTTGTAAACTCCGCAAAGGAGGAGAGGGCAGACTGGAACATTCTTACCAGAGAGGTGGAGAACATTCAGTCAGCCTGGAGGGAGATAGGATTTGCCACTAAAAAGGAGAATCAGAGGATCTATGACCGCTTCCGGGCAGCCTGCGATATCTTCTATAATGCCAAGAGGGATCATTACACCCAGTTTAAGGAGGTGATGCAGGAAAACCTTGAGAAAAAAATCTCCCTCTGCGAACAGGCTGAGGCACTTAAAGATAGCCAGGACTGGAAAAGAACCACAGATCAGCTGATAACCCTTCAGAAAAGATGGAAAGAGATCGGGCCTGTTGCCAGGAAGCACTCGGACACTGTATGGAAAAGATTCAGAGCTGCCTGTGACTATTTCTTCGATAACAAATCAAAACACTTTAGCTCAGTGGATGAAAACTACGAACAGAACCTGGCAAAAAAACTTGAGCTGATTCAGGATATCAACGAGTACAAAATGGATACCAAATCCATAGAAAACTCCATGGCTCTCAAGGATTTTCAGGAGAGATGGGCAGAGATAGGTTTTGTTCCGCTCAAGGATAAAGAGCGTGTTCAGGCAGCCTACAGACACGCATTGGAATCCAAATTCGGAGAGATACGCAATCCCGAGTATGAAAATAAAATTAACCGTTTCAAAAAACGCATCCAGGAGATTCAATCCTCAGGAAAGGGTGACAGAGTTATAAGGGCTGAGAGAGACAAACTGGTTCAGAGATTCCGTCAGATGGAAGCTGATATTGCAGTCTGGGAAAACAATATTGGTTTCTTTGCAAAATCAAAGAATGCAGACACTCTGCTTGCAGATATTGAGAATAAAATTGTAAAAGCAAAGGAGGAACTCTCACAGTTGGAGGAGAAGATTAAGCTTATTGACAGTCAAAACGAGCAAACACAATAATGAACAAAAATTCCCTGATAGGCTTTGTACTGATTGGTGCCATACTGATCCTTTTTGCCTGGTACAATTCAAAGAAGTATAATGAACAGGCGGCTCCCCGTCAAATTACAGACACTTTAAGCACTGATACAGTACCCGGGCAGCAACAACCAAAAGAGACAGACACTGCCGGTACGGCCGTAATAAATCCGGACGCACAAAATCTCTCAGGCGGGAAGCTCACTTCTCCCTACAGGGACACAATGCTTCAGGCTGCCGAGGTTAAACCGGAAGAGTTTGTCACTCTGGACAACGGCAGGCTTGCAATTACATTTACAAACCGCGGAGCACAACCCCGCACGGTCAAAATCCACAACTACTACACATATGACAGTCTGGATCTCAATCTTATAAGAGAAAACAAATCCAGTTTTGACCTCAGGTTTTTCACGAGTCAGGAGATATCGACTAAGAATTTTTCTTTCGATCTCTTTCAAAGAAGTGATACTTCATTGATATACAGGCTTTACGTTGATTCTGTCTCCTTTGTGGAATTCAGCTATACACTGCCTGCAGAGGGTTATATGCTGGATTTTAAAGTCAGATTCTCTTCCATGAAGAGACATCTGTCCAGAAGCACCAATATGTTTGACATAGAGTGGATGCTGGATCTGCCAAGGCTTGAAAAGGGTTATGACAACGAGAAAAATTACTCCTCTGTGCTGTTCAGATATCCCAATTCAAACGAAGTGGAGAATCTGGGACTCAGGAAGGAATCCTCAGAAAAGGATGTAAGGACCAAGCTCAGCTGGGTTGCTTTCCAACAACAATTCTTCTCAGCCATTTTGGTCGCAGAAAACAATTTTAACTCGGGGCTTCTGAATTACAATATCTTTCCCGAAAACGATCCGGACAGATCCCTTATGCACTGCAAGGCACTTGTACAGGCTCAGTATCCGGACGGAGATGATGTTGTTGTACCTTTTAAATATTACTTTGGTCCCAACCACTTTAAGACCCTTAAGTCCTATGACCTGGGATTTGAGAAGATAGTGCCGTTGGGAGGATGGCTGATAGGCTGGATAAACAGGTATGTCATTATTCTTGTGTTTGATCTGTTAAGCAAATTCATTGGTAATTACGGGATAATAATTCTTCTTCTTACCATTCTGATCAAACTTGTAATATCTCCTCTTACCATCAAGTCATATATCTCTTCTGCAAAGATGAGAGTGCTCAAACCGGAGGTGGACAAAATCAACGCAAAGTATCCCAAACAGGAGGATGCAATGAAGAAACAGCAGGAGACCATGGCTCTCTACCAGAAGACGGGGATAAGCATGTTCGGTGGCTGTCTGCCTATGTTATTCCAGTTTCCGATTCTCTTTGCGATGTTCAAATTCTTCCCTGCATCCTTTGAGCTGCGTCAACAGGGATTCTTGTGGGCAACAGACCTGAGTGCATATGATTCCGTTTTGAATCTGCCATTTACAATACCGCTCTACGGCGATCACGTGAGCCTTTTTGCACTCTTGATGGCTATCTCAATGTTCTTCTATTCAAAGCTGAATGCCGATCAGATGTCTACCGGGCCGCAAATGGCAGGGATGAAATTAATGACCATCTATTTCATGCCTGTATTTCTTCTGGTATTCTGTAACAACCTCTCCAGCGGACTAAGCTACTACTATATGCTCTCCAACCTCTTCACTATTCTTCAAACCTGGGTGATAAGAAAATATTTTGTGGATGAGAAAAAACTCTATGCTCAGCTTAAAGAGAAAGCTGCCTCAAATGCTCCAAAGAAGAAGTCTAAATTCCAGGAGAGGCTTGATGCTGCATACAAAGCTCAGCAGGAGCAGTTAAAGAAAAGAAAATGATAAATTCCGGCCGGCTCTCTGAATTACTTAAAGAGTTGCCTCCCGGTGTTAAACTTGTAGCTGTTTCTAAGTTTAAACCACCTGAGGCAATACTGGAGGCTTATAATCAAGGAGTTGTTAATTTTGGCGAGAACAGGCCCCAGGAGTTGGAGACAAAGATGGAGCAGCTTCCCGGGGATATCAGGTGGCATTTTATAGGTCATCTCCAGAGGAATAAGGTTAAGCTGATAATCCGCAGGGTGTCGTTGATCCATTCTGTGGATTCTGTGAGGCTTGCAGCAGAGATTGACTCCCGGGCCAGGGAACTCTCCCTGGTAAAGGATTGCCTGCTTCAGATAAGGATTGCAAATGAGGAGACAAAACAGGGAATAGAACCCGGAGAGCTGGACTCTGTTGCCGGTGAGATAAAGGCGATGCCTAATGTCAGAATATGCGGGGTGATGGGAATGGCCACAAATACTCCGGATATTGATATAGTCTCAAAAGAGTTCGCCCTGTTAAAATTTTACTACAGGCATCTAAAAGAGACCCTCTTTATAAATGATGACCACTTCTGTGAAATATCAGCCGGTATGTCCTCCGACTGGAGGGTGGCCGTTGAAAACGGCAGCACAATTATAAGGGTGGGATCACTGATCTTTGGAGAGAGGTAACTGCCAGTTTATTGGTTCTATACCTTTTGAAACCAAGTAGTTATTACATCTGGAAAAGTGCCGGCATCCAAAAAAGGCACCACCTGCAAGAGGGGAGGGGTGAGCCGCTTCCAGAATCAGATGTTTGTCAGAATCAATAAGCACACTTTTGCTTTTTGCAAAGTTCCCCCAAAGCATAAACACAACATTTTCCCTCTTATCCGATATTAGCTGTATCACTCTGTCTGTAAAAAGAGTCCAGCCGATTTTACTGTGAGATGCGGCCTCTGAGGCTCTCACTGTCAGTACAGCATTTAGCAGAAACACCCCCTGTTCTGCCCAGCTCTCCAGAGAGCCGCCGGATGGGATTGCGATGCCAAGGTCGGAATTGAGCTCTTTAAAGATATTTTTTAGTGACGGAGGAGAAGTGATACCGTAAGGGACAGAGAAGGCCAGCCCATGTGCCTGGCCGGCTCCGTGATAGGGGTCCTGCCCCAGTATAACAACCTTTACTTTTTGGAAAGGGGTTTTGTTGAAAGCGTTAAATATCTGTGAACCTTTTGGATAAATAGTTTTCCCGGATCCGAGCTCCTCTTTGATAATAGCAGTGATCCTGCAAAAATAGTCCCTGGAAAATTCATTCGCAAGAAGCTCCTTCCAGCTCTCTTCTATTTTAACATCCATTTTTGTCTGTTATCCGGGTTAAAACTCAAAAGTGTATTCCAGCACTTCAGAAATATTTTTTACATACTTAAAAGTAAGCCCCTTGAGATAAATCTCTTTAATTTCTGCAATATCCTTCCGGTTATCCTCAGAAAGCAGAATTGTGTCAATCCCTGCTCTTTTGGCAGCCAGAATCTTCTCCTTGATTCCCCCTACAGGCAGCACTCTTCCTCTGAGGGTAATCTCTCCTGTCATCGCAACACCGCTTCTGGCCCGTTTTTTAAGGAAAGCCGATGCCATTGAACTTACCATAGTGATACCGGCAGAGGGACCGTCTTTGGGTATGGCACCCTCCGGAACATGGATATGAATATCCCGGTCAGTGAAATCTTTTGGATTGAGTTTCAGCTTTTCAGGGTTGGCTTTAAGATACTGGTATGCAATTATCGCAGATTCCTTCATCACGTCACCCAGATTGCCGGTAGTGGTAAGCACCCCTTTTCCCTTGCTAAGACTGCACTCAATAAAGAGAATCTCTCCACCGTTCTCTGTCCATGCAAGCCCTGTAACTACTCCGGGAGCTTCATTGCCCTTTTGTGTATCGTGCTGGTTAATAGGTAATCCCAGGATTTTACGAACCTCCTGTTCTCCCAGAACAGCAGGAATTTCCTCCTCAAGGGCAATCCTCTTTGCAGTAACTCTTGCCACCTTTGCAATCTGCTTGTCAAGCCCTCTCACTCCTGATTCCCTGGTGTATTCATTTATTATTGTATCTATACCGGCTTTGTTAATCTTAAGCTGAGTCTTCTTAAGACCGTGAGCATCTGTTTGCTTGGGTATAAGATAATCCTTAGCAATGGCTCTTTTCTCCTCCGCAAGGTACCCGCTGAGATTTATCATCTCCATTCTGTCCCTTAAAGCGGGATGAATCGTGCCTGTATTGTTGGCTGTTGTGATAAAGAGAACTTTTGACAAATCGTAGTCAATGTCCAGATAATTGTCGTGGAATGCAGTGTTTTGTTCCGGATCAAGTACCTCCAGCAGGG
>Ga0265294_10007115_pt1 | contig 13326 bp, 13 predicted proteins | sample MunlanPumphouse3_FD_192504 | JGI IMG/M metagenome (GOLD analysis project Ga0265294, IMG submission 192504) | Groundwater microbial communities from a municipal landfill in Southern Ontario, Canada - Pumphouse #3 | ecosystem: Environmental > Aquatic > Deep subsurface > Groundwater | place... | reverse complement strand
TCAGCCTCTCCTGAATTGACAATCAAGGCATCAAGCTTTTCCCTTCTTAGTATCGCTGCTGCTTTCTGAACTCTTTCCTTGAATTCAGCATCTGGAATCCTAATCTCTCCAAACATATTGCTCCTCCAAACAAAAATATTTTATTTCCTAAAGATTTCTTTTGGGAAATTTGTCATATTTTCACCACAAGTTTTTCCAACTCGTACACTATCCTCAACTCTAAATCCATATTCTGTTCCTGGCTTTCGCATAAAAATATCAATACAATAAGTCATATTCTCATGTAAAAGATAATCGCTATTTGATTCAATCCAAGGTGGTTCCCCTTCCATCAATCCTGAAGCATGGCATGGCCCATATAGAAGCCATTCCTTGTAATCTTTCATACAATTATAATATGTAGAAGCTACCTTTTTGGCGTTATTACCATCATATAATTGCTTGAGAACCAAGTCATGAGCTTCGTATGCTTTCTCAATTGCAGAGAGAACCCAATCATCCACTTTTCCAAAAATCACTTGTCTACCAATCGAAGAAGCATAACCCTCAACTCTTGCCCCTAAATTAATATGAACAAGGTCATTATCATGAATAACACACCTTCTTGGCCTAGCAATTGCTTGATTACCACCCTTTCCTACTAAAACCCATGTTGGATATGCTTCACTTTCTGCACCAAGCTCAAACATCTTTTGTATTCCAAGCCCTTTAGCTTGGAATTCGGACATTCCTAACTTGATGTTGTCTATCGTAAACTTCATTGCCGCATTTGAAATGCAAGAAGCTTTTTTCATTATTTGAAGCTCATTTTCAGATTTTATCATTCTAAATTTCATTATTAGTAAATCGCCATTTACCACAAATCCGCCTCTTCTCTGGACAGATTTCAAGAAATCAATATAAACAAGTTGAGAAATAATATTAAAACCAGCTATCGCACATTTTGAAAGTTTTTGTTTTGAAGAAACAAGATCAAGAGCATCGTCAAAAGACTCAATTTTCAAGTCAGGGTATTCAGGATTGGAAGATTCCCTAAAAGACTGTATTCGTAATATTCTTGAAATTCTTGAATGGTCTTTGGCATAGGTCAAAGATTCAGGACCAATAAGCAGAATAGGATCGCCATCTTGTCCAAGCAAAACTCCACCGGTTTCAAAAGACGGCCAATAATCAGAAAGATACCGAAGGAATTGTGGTTCAGCTTCATTTCCAAAAACAAGAAGCACATCAACACCATTTTCTTTCATTTCCGATTGAATTCTTCTGAAACGTTCAGAAAACTCGGAATCCGGAATTATAAATTTTTCCATAATAAACCCCTTTACTCCTTTACAGCACCAAAGGACAGTCCTCTAATTAGATATTTTTGCATAAAAATAGCAAGAATCAGCACAGGGACAATGGCAACAATACTTGTGGCATATACCTGTTCCCAGACAATAGTATCAGATCCAACCATAGTCGGAATCGCTACCGTTAATGGTTTTACTTTTGTTCTACAGAAAGTAAATGCTAGTATGAATTCATTCCAGCCAAAGATAAATGTGAAGAAACCGGTAGCCATTAAACCAGGTTTCACCAAAGGAAGAACCAATTTGGTAAAAATTGTTAAATTCGAAGCCCCATCGATCTTTCCTGCTTCAAGAATTGATTCTGGAATCTCCTCATAAAAACCTGTCAAAAGCCAAATCGCATAAGGCAAATTAAATACCGTATTAGAAATAATCAATGCAACATACGTATCAAGAAGCTTCAGTTCATTAAACATTAAGAATAAGGGTATTGCCAACGAAACAGGCGGCATCATCTGAATTACAAGAAAAATGAAAATCAAGTTTTTCTTTCCAATGTGATAATGGACTATTCCATGTGCAGCTAATGCTCCAATGAACAAGGAAATAATTGTAGAAAAGCTAGCTATTATCAAGCTGTCTTTTAAGCCCTTTCCACCAATACCAAACAAGGCAACTTGAAAAGCATTAGTTCTCAATGGCTTTAAACTGAAAACTGGCGGATTAGTGAAAAACTCATTTTTCGTTTTGAATGCTCCAATAAACATCCAATAAAGTGGGAAAGCAACAATAATGATAATCAATATTAAAAGGAGAATCCATAAAACCGATTTCCATGTTATTTTTTTCTTCATTTTCAGCACCTCAATTCTTTTTCTTTATTCGGGTATACATGGTTTTTACGATAAAGAAAGTCAAAACTGTTTGAACAACAGCCAAAGCCAACGCATATCCAATGCTGAAGAAATTAAAACCTTGTTTATAAGTATATATATTCAAAGTTTCCGTAGCTACACCAGGTCCCCCAGCAGTGAGAACCCAAATCAAATCAAACATTTTGAAATCTTCAATCGCTCGAATTAAAACTACCGTAAGTATAATATTCCAAAGATTTGGAAGTGTAACATAAAAGAATTTTTGCAAATCATTACATCCATCCAATTCAGCTGCTTCCATTTGATCTTTTGATATTGATTGAAGGCCAGCTAGGAGCATGAGCATCATGAAAGGAAACCATTCCCAAGCATTTGCCAACATAACAGCAAAATAAGAGGGGATAGGTTTGCTCAACCAGCTAACTGGGGAAATATGTAGCAAAGAAAGGAAATAATTGATTGGACCATACCGATCATTAAACATCATCCTAAAAATAAAACCAACAACTACTGGGGCTATGACAGATGGAATAAGCAAGAAGGCGGTTACAATTTTCTTCCCATGAAATTCTTTATTAAGTAAAAGTGCAACAATTAAGCCAATTGCTAATTGTAAAATGATTCCCCCTGCAACAATTATGGCCGTCACTTTCAATGCATTCCAGAATCTTGCATCAGAAAAAACACGAATGTAGTTATTTAATCCTACAAATTTCTTTGGTATTGAAGTCGCTAGTTCATATTTGAAAAAGCTCAAAAATAACGCATAACACAATGGAAAGACAGCAATTATTATTACAATTACTATCGCAGGCAAGACTAAAGATAAACCAAAACGTTTATCAATTTGAGACTGCGTTAATGTCCTTTCTTTATTTCGTTTATACAACACAAAAACCTCTCAAATTGCGGCAGGGAGATCCCTGCCGCAAATAATAATTACAGACCAACCGAACGAACTTGAACAAGCATATTTTTATATGCAGTCTTCATATTGTCTTTTCCATAAGTATTAGTAATATCATTCCATTGCTTAGCGGTGTTATCAAGAGCTTTTTGTGCAGTCATTGTATTTGAAGAAATATAATCATTGATATTTACTGCAAGTTGATCCAAATATTGTTGGGCACCAGGAATCATCAATTCAGGATAGCCATGTTCTAGGTTTTCCTTTATTCCATTAAGGTAATCAACTGCATCGCTTTGTCTTTCAAACATTTCGAAAGCACCTGTGTTTTCATAATGTGAGAATCTAAATGGATCTTGTCCTGACTGTGGACTTGAAACATACGCAAGACTTGCCTCCTGAGACATGTATCTGATTATTTGATATGCAATGTCAGGATTCTTACAAGTTGAGGAAATTGCCATTACACGCCCAGCTGCCAAGGTCGCGGTGTTCTTGATGGTTCCATCTGCTTGTTTGGTACCTGGTACAAGTGCTGTTCCAATTTTTCCAGAAATATTGGATATTTCTGGATTCTGTCCTACACGTCCAGGATCAGTCCATTGAATTTCCATTGCACAGTTTCCTTCAAGAAAGATTGCCTGCAATTCATCAAAACCAAAGTTTGTGCATTCTGGTGGGCAATACTTGAATTGCTCTTTGAATAATTCCAAAGCTTTGACTGCTTCAGGCGAATTAATAGTGGGGTTCATATCTTCGTCAAAATAATCAGCTCCCATGCTTCCAGCAATGCACATATACCAACAATACTGGAAATCCTGCTGTCCATAAGTTGCTGTTCCATAGAAATCTTCTGTAAGAACCTTTCCCATTAAGGTATCGCCTTTTTTCCTTGTGAAGAATTCAGCAATATCCATATATTCATCCCAAGTCTTTGGTGTATGAAGTTCATAACCGTATTTGGCCTTAAAATTCTGTTTTTCAATAGGATCAGTAAATATATCATTACGATAAAATAATGCAAGGACATCTCCATCATAAGGAAGGTTGTAGGTCTTTCCACCCCATTTGCCATAAAGTTCCTGGAAAGCCGGAACAATGTCAGCCAAATTCGGGTCATCTTTCGCAATGTAATCATCTATAGGAATGATATAACCGTTTTCAACAAAATCACCCATGAATTTCGGGAAGTATACAATGATATCATAAGCACCTGTATTCCCTACAAACTCAGTCTTCAACTTTGTATATAAGTTTTCAAATGGAACAGACACAATTTCTATTTCACATCCAAATTCATCTTCCATTTCTTGCTGATTCCAAAGCCAAGCAACCTGATTGTTACCACCATCTCCAACTACAGTGATTTTAATTTTGTCGCTTGCACTCTTTGTTGAACTTGCAGGTTCACTCGATACTTGCTCAGCAGTTGTATTAGTTGCTTTATCGCTGGAAACCCCGCTATTTGAATTTCCCTCACAACTAATCAAAACGAAAGAAACAACAACTAATAAGAGCAGCGCTCCCTTTAGCCACTTTTTCATCTTCTACTCCTTTTTCTGGCAAAGCCAGCATTATAATATATTAACGTTAACTAATTGTTGACCAACAATTATTTCAATTTAACGTTAAAAACAATTAACTTCCAACATACAAATAAAACTCAATTAACAACAAGGAAAAGTCTTTAAACCTAGGAATATTGTAATAATCAATATATCATTGAACCAGAATTTATAAACTGGTTCAATGATAGAAATAAAACCTAGAACTCCAGTTCGTAAAGCTTTCCGATTTCAGGCGACATGACCTGGCATCCATCCTTGGTAACAGCAATCCCCTTCTCCCAGCGGCATCCGAATGTATCGCCGGAAATGAATGTGTCCACGTTGAATGTCATGTTAGGCTGAAGCGGATAATTCGATGAGGTCTCGCACCATGGAGACTCAACCTCAATCATTCCAGTTCCATGAAGCGGCCCGTATACATAGTTGTCCTTGTATCCGTTGTCACAGAAGTACTTGTAGAAGTTCTTTGCAATGTCGCATGCCATCACTCCAGCCTTCACCTGCTTCTCCGACCAGAAATGAGCATCTCTGCAGAACAGAACGACATCCCTTCTCTTGCCTTCCAGCTTTCCAAGAATGATCGGATACCCAAGAGCAGCGCTGTAGCCATCGATCTTCGCTGAAAGATTCAGCTGAACGATGTCTCCCTTCTGGAACTGCCTGTAGCTTGATCTTGAAATAGCATGACGAGTCGAAGCTTCGCTGAACACATACATTGGAAGACCCTCGTATTCAGCTCCGTTCTCATAAACAACACGCTGTGCAACACCGACCATCTGCAGCTCGGTCATGCCAGGCTTGATCTCCTTGATGACCTGCTGGGTAGCAAGCTCTGCAATCCTGTAGCCTTCCCTGAGGCAGGCAAGTTCATTCTCGCTCTTGATCTGCCTTAGCTCAACCATTATCGGATTGGCCTTGACTATCTCGGCTTCTGGGAACGCAGCCTTGATCCCATCATATTCAGTCAATGTAGTATCAAGAGTGCTGGCAATCCCGATCCTGATCTTCTTTCCATGAACACCGATTGCCTTGAATACATCGTTGAATGAGCTTGCATTCAGTTCCGGGTAAGCCGGATCTGCACCTTCGCGATAATCCTTTAGCACGAACACCTTGTCAATCTTGCTTCTGTCAGCACCGTACTTCGCACTTTCCGGCCCAACCATCAGGGCAGCATCGCCACCAGCCGAAATCGCAACACCGGCACGCTCGAAAAGCGGCCAGTAATCAGAGAAGTATCTGACATTCGCATAGTCAGCCTCTCCTGAATTGACAATCAAGGCATCAAGCTTTTCCCTTCTTAGTATCGCTGCTGCTTTCTGAACTCTTTCCTTGAATTCAGCATCTGGAATCCTAATCTCTCCAAACATATTGCTCCTCCTATAGAACAATTCTTCTACTGCCTAATCGAAATGGAATATCTCATCCATATCTTCATAAAATGAACCCTTTTCAAAACCTTCAAAGCAAGGCTTAGTATGCTTCCACCATTCAATCGTGACCGGGTCCTTGCTCATCTTCTCCATATCACCGTCATAATCAGTGCCTGCATATTCAAAATAGGCAAACACCTGATTCCCTTTGATATAAATTGAGTAATTCCTCAGGTTGCATTCATTAATGGTCTTCAGAACACCTGGCCAGACTGCGGAATGAAGCTTAGTATACTCCTTGACCTTGTCTGCTTTCAGAGTGCCAATCTGCCCGAATCTTCTTATCTGCATTTCTAGTCACGCTTTGTATTTGAATCAATAACTACAACTATGATAAGAATGATTCCCTTAACGACCCACTGCCAATAGGTGTTGATGGAAAGAAGAACCATGATATTTGAAATCACCTGAAGGAACAGAGCTCCGATTATGACTCCAACGATTTTTCCTCTTCCACCAGCAAGAGAAGTACCGCCAAGAACGACAATCGTCATGACATCGAACAGCAGGTTCTCTCCAATCATAACATTTCCGCTAAGAGTCTTTGCAGTAAGCCCAAGAGCACCAAGAGAAGAAAGCCAAGCACAGATGACAAATGCCAGAACTCCTACGAACTTGACATTGACACCTGAAAGCTTAGCAGCTTCCATGTTACCGCCTATTGCATAGAATGAGCGTCCTAGTGGAGTATGCTGCGTAAGGAAATACAAGATGACACCTACCAGGATCATCAGTATCACAGGGAACGGGATGAATCCAACATATCCGGCACCGAAGAAATTGAAGCTGTCAGGAAGTCCCGAAATCGGCAATCCCTTTGAATAAATGAAATAAATTCCTTTCATGATATTCATGACCACAAGCGTAGAAATGAAAGAAGGAACTTTACCATACACGGTCAGGATTCCATTGACTGCTCCCATCAGCGTCGAAATGGCGAAAACTATTACAATAGCCAGCCACATCGGCATTCCGCTGTTCACGACAAAGCCAGAGAAGAAGATTGATGTCATGCCTATAGTGGAAGTAATGGACATATCCATGTTTCCAGTAAGAATGACGAAGAATTCTCCCATTGCAATGATTGAAATGAATGAAGCCTGACGAAGAACGTTCATTATATTATTTGTCGTTCTGAATTTCGGTGAACAGATACAGCAGATAATCACCAAAAAGATAAAGAGAAAAAGAATCATCCATTCACTGAAGAATGACTTGAAACCACCTCTAAAACGCTTGTTTTTTTCATCAAATCCACTCATTTTTTATTTTTCTCCTAATAGATTCGTAATAATAGTTTCCTGATTGATGTCTTTTCCCTGAACCATTCCCATCATATTCCCTTCAAACATGATATATACGCGGTTGCAAAGACCAATCAATTCATCCAGCTCAGGCGAAACAAGGACAACAGCCTTGCCTTGCTCTGCAAGATCATGAATAAGAGTATAGATTTCGAACTTGGCTCCAATATCTATGCCTCTTGTCGGTTCATCAAGAAGGAACACATCGCAATTCCTGAGCATCCATTTGGCAACAACGATTTTCTGCTGGTTTCCGCCTGAAAGCTTCTTCACTGAATCCCAGAGGGATGTATACTTCAGATTAAGCTTCTCATTCTCATCGAAAGCGGCTTTTGCTGCTTTTTCATGATCAATGAAAATCCTATGCTTAGTGAAATTATCTATAGATGGAAGCGTTGTGTTGTCCTTGATATCGAACTGCATATTCAATCCAAGCATTCTTCGTTCATCGGGAACAATTCCGAATCCAAGCTTTACTGCTTCGCGTGGATTCTTAATATGCACTTCCTTCCCTTTGTATATGATCTGTCCGGATTCTATCTTATGGTTTCCCATGATGGCATGAAGAAGCTCTGTCTTGCCTGCTCCAAGCAAACCGGCAATTCCAACAACCTCTCCAGCCTTGACATCAAAAGATATATTCTTGAAAGCCTTCGGTGCAGTCAAGTTCCGAACCTCAAGAATTGTTTCACCGAAATTCGTTTCCTTGGGAGGATAAACATTCTTCAGTTCTCTTCCGATGATCATCTTGATGAGCTCGTTCTTGTCAATATCCTTTACAAGGCCACTGTTTATGTATTTTCCATCACAGAGAACTGTATAGGAATCACAGCATTGGAAAATTTCATCCAATCGATGGGAAATATAGATTATTCCCATTCCCTTTGCCTTCAGAAGATTGATGATGCGGAAAATATTCTTGATATCACGCTCTTGAAGAACTGCAGTCAATTCATCAAGTATCAGCACTTTCGGATTATCCAGGATTGCTTTGGCAAGCTGAACAATCTGCTTTTCAGCAGTCCTTAATCTCTTGACCGGCAGGCTCAGATCTATATCACACTCAAGGAATTCCATGATCTCATTCCCGCGTTTCTCAAGTGCTTTCCAATCAACAAAGACTCCTTTTGTTTCGTATCTGCCGAGGAAAATATTCTCAAGACCGGAAAGATCATTCATAAGCTGGAATTCCTGGTGAACTATAGCAATTCCGAGTTTCTGGGATTCTCTAACAGAGTAATTTGGAATACTTATTTTTTTGCCTAGGACAAACAATTCCCCTTCGGTCATATGATTGTCCCCGATTATGCACTTTGAAAGCGTAGATTTTCCAGCGCCATTCTCCCCTACGAGACCATGACATTCACCCGAAATCAGAGTGAAATCAACATGATCAAGAGCTCTTACACCTGGGAAATCCATTGTGCAATTCTTCAATTCAATTAATTTTTCTGCACTCATCTCTATCTCCTGATTGTTTTACAACCAAAGCCACCCTAATGCTTCGACACCAGAACAGATAACATCTTTATCTGGTGAATCCGGATGCCTCAAATTATAAATCTCCCTTTTAATCTCATGGTAAGGAAACATGCAGCTCTTGACTCCAGTTTCCGCCACAGGATTCACATCAAAAAACATCTCCTTTGCAATATCAAAATCTTTTTCATTGTAATAAAGCACTTCATCCAGAATCCTGTCCTTTTTTACAGGATCTTCTTCGTCTTCATACCGTAATGAAGCCAGCACCATATCATAGATAACATCATTTCGCCTTTCTGCATTTGCAATCTTATCAAAATGAGGAAGCCAGCAGCGCATGCTTTGATCGTCATAGCAGCGTTTCCTGATCTTTTCGATCAAGTCCATCAGGTGAGGATGATTAGCCTTTGCAGCCAGAATCACAGGAATATCAGAATCTTTGATTTTGTTTTTCTGGAATGGGAAAGGTACCTGATAGAAAGGCATCTGGCTTTCATGAATCGTAAGTATGTTCTTGATAACATAAAGAACATCATCTCCAAGATCTCCGAAATTCAGTTCACAGGCTTTCTTGAAGAATACTTCAGTATCCATTTTCGAACCCCATCCGTAATTTCCATGGGCAAATTCGTGCATGAAAAGACCGAACCATTCGAACATGAATCCATTGATGCCATGAACATGCATATCAACGCTTCCGATATGCTGTCTTATGTCAGTTTCGATTACTTGCTCATTAGGTTCATCCTCATAACGGATCATATTCGACTTGAAAGTCCTGAAAAGCCTGCCCATCGTTGAGGTAATAGAATTGGATTCTGTATCTCTTCCCCAAATATGATCCTTGCCAAACGCATTTACCCATTTTGCAAACTCATTTTCAGGGACATAAAGACCTGGCGCCCAGAACAGGTTCACGCCTTTGGGCATTGTCTTCACGCATTCTTCAAGAAATGACGGGTCCTTTTCCAATGGAGGCTGTCTGAAAGCTCGGATTCCCAGGACAAGGTTCGGATTGATTTTCTTTACAGCAGACCATATCTGATTCAGAAGCCAGATATTTGCAGCATGCTTCGCTTCAACTGGAGTTTTTCCTTGATGCCATCTTTTCTTGCATTCATCACATTCACAGAACCAGAACCCTTCTTCGCTCTCCTCAAGTGTATAACCATCGAAACCGAGTTCCGCAATCCTCTCCATTGATTTAATGATATAAGCAACGTTCTCCTTGCTGCTTAGGCAAAGGGAATCGAAATCGTTCAGATACTTCCCTGATTTCGGGGGCTTCATCCTTGCTTCTGGATGCTTTATTGAATATGCACCATTATATGAATTCAATCCAACATAAGCAAAGAAATGGAAATTCAGTTCGTGTCCCAAGGCAATAAGCTTGTCAAGATAAGGCTTTTCAATATTCGGATGGGTATAATGAACTGTAAGCCATCGCCTGTTCTCAGCATTCCAGATTTGAATCGGTACATTCCTGAATACAGTTTCCGGGTATTCTTCAAGTTCAAAAGGCCAATACCCATACATGACCATATTGAACTGGTTGATTTTATTGTCAAGGCTGATATTCATGAACTGGACCCACTCATCCAGTCCCCACAGCTGACTATCGAATCCGAACCGACCATACCCTGCATACCATGAAAAAGTAGGAGCTACAGCTCTGACTTCGACAGATGGCCAATCCGTAATGCAGCAAAGCGGAAGTTGATAAGCATCACCGCATTTCTTAAGAAGCATCTTCAAGGAAGTAAGCCCATTGACCAGACCGGATTTCTCATCGTATGCAATAATTGAGGAATCCTTATCGATCTTCAATACATAGCCTTGCTTCTTGAAAAGCACAGGATCTTCGGATTCCTCAAGATCAAGGCCTTTTCTGATTTCTACTTTATATGCATCTTCTGAATCTGCGAGTATTTCTGGATAATTCCAGAATCTGAGTTCTGCAAGATGCTTGATCTCCTTGCTGTCGGAATCAATCCTGATTTTTGAGAATTCACTTGAAGAACCATTCATGTCAATGCATTTTTTGGGTTCCGGCAACAGATTAATCATATTCTACCTGCTATTTCATTCAAAGCTGCCAGGTCTGAAACAGACCTGGCATGATACGTTTCTAATACTCTACAGCCATGACCATGTCTGCCAATCATACTTAGCTACATTTGCCGGTGTGATAGCTTCTGGTTCAGGAAGATTCCATACCTTTGGAAGTTCTTTCTTCTCGACATAAGTCTCATAGATCGCTTCTGTTGCCTGGTATCCAAGATCTACTGGATTCTGAAGGACTTCGCCAAGCCACATTGCATTTCCATTGGTAACATAACCAAGAACATCCTTGTCTCCAGCGATTCCGATGAATTTGATCTCGTTCCTATTGGCGGCAACTGCTGCATTGTATGCACCAACTACTTCTGCATCGTTATGTCCGCAGACAACATCGATGACGGATTCTCTCTGAAGCACGTTTTCCATCAGAGTCTGTGAAGAATCTCTTGAACCTGCACCTACATCACCTTCCTCAATGATCTTTGCATTCGGGAAAGCAGCAAGAATGGTGTCTCTGAAACCTTCGAATCTATCAACAGAAACCTGTCCTGAAGTCGGTCTGCTTATAAACAAGCAAACAGGGGCAGTCTTTCCGGTTGTCTTCAGATAATCAACAGCGACAGCTCCGGCCTTTTCTCCAAGGGCTCTCATGTTATGTCCTACGAATGTTGACCAGACAATGTCAGCATCGCTCTTAGTGGTCTGTGCATAATCTCCGATTACAAATGGGATTCCCTGCTTTACATACTGCTTCATTGTAGGAATTGCAGAAGAAGCATCAGCTGGGAAGAGAATTATTGCCTTTGCTCCCCATGTCACCAATGAATCAATATTATTGAGCATTGTCGACACATCTGATCTTGAATCCTCAAACTGGAAAACAAAACCGGCATCTGGATGATCAGCAGCCCACTGGTTGCAGCCGTCCTCCACTCCTAAGTACCATGTATAAGCAGAAAGCTCCATGATGCTTACTCCAATCTTCGTTTCCTTTGCGTTCACAGCTTCTGTTGTTCCATTTGCAAAAACAGAACCTGCAACGAGCCCAAGAATGAGCACTACTGCTACAAACTTTTTCATTTTCTACTCCTTTTTTCCAGCAACGCTGGATCCTTATGTTTTTGTGTTATCGTTAACACAAAATGCATTCAAATATAATATTCTTCATGCACGCAACCCCACCATTGAATGACTTTCCAGAATAGAAGCAATTACAATGATGGAATCTGCTATGCATAAACAATCCTTTATTTAATTTGATCTCTAAGCCATTCCAATGTGCAATCAACCATGTGCTTTCCATTAGCAACTGTAGCTTCCTTTGCACTTTGAGCAAACCACTCAGTATTCCTATTGCAGCGTGTCAGATCAACATTCTCAGGATAGGTACCAAGCATCAGTGAAGTTTCCCATTTTCCGGCATGATCGAATCCACCGCACTTGTGCTGTGCATCCTTGCCAATCAATGGAATAACCTTGACATAAGAGAATGGGTCATCACCGCTTCCGAGGTTGGCATAATAATCCTTGTAGCTGTCACTGCCCCACCATCCTTTTCCTCTGGTGTCTTCCATGTATTCCATAGTGACTTTCTTTGCTGCTTTATGGCAGGCGATAGTCATCGGCATCAGGCCTGCTTCTTCGGTCTGATGATGAGGAATCAGATACAGATTCTTCACTCCTCCATAGATTAATGATTTGACAATGCAGTAAATGTAGTTGCCATAAGAATCTTCATCAACTTGAATAGTTCCAGTCTCAGGTCCTCCAACTGCATATGAAGCAACGCCATACCAAACCGGCGGACATACAATGATTTCCTTTTCCTTCTCAAGTTCCCTCAGGCAACCCATGACAACCATAGTATCAGTTCCACATGACATATGATGTGCATGATATTCTATTGTCCCGATAGGGATTATAAAAGGAACTTTTCTCTTCTTGGCATCTTCTATTTCATCAAAAAACATATCAATCAACTGCATTGAAAACCTCCCTTTTCAAAACACAATCACTCACAGTATCCTGGGGTAGTATAGAAATTGACTTCTCTTGGTTCTGCCCTTCCATACTGGGCTACTACCGGAACATCGCTTTCAAGCATTATTGCGTATTGTTCGCCAATTTCAGGAATGAAATCGCCGAAATCCTTTTTCTGATTCGTCCTCAAGCATCGGACTCTTTCGGCCTCAACCTCTGAAAAGAATGAAACAGGCTCTTTTTCCGTGAAGAACAAAGTCACCTTGATCTTAGCCGTCGTCTTTCCTGTATTAGTTATGATGATGGATTCGTGTCCAGGAATCAGATTGACCCCTTTAGGCGGAAGCTCAGCATCCGGGAATACCCAAACTTTCTTGCCATATGCCATAAACACCTCCAAAATATGTTATCGTTATCACATTGC
>Ga0265294_10007114_pt1 | contig 13326 bp, 18 predicted proteins | sample MunlanPumphouse3_FD_192504 | JGI IMG/M metagenome (GOLD analysis project Ga0265294, IMG submission 192504) | Groundwater microbial communities from a municipal landfill in Southern Ontario, Canada - Pumphouse #3 | ecosystem: Environmental > Aquatic > Deep subsurface > Groundwater | place... | reverse complement strand
GGCATTTCAGACCCTCCTTACCGGACTTGAACGTATCCAGTCTATATCACTTTTGTACAACTGGCGCAGGTCTTTTAATCCCAGTCTGAGCATGGAAACCCGGGATACCCCGAGCCCCCAGGCGAGGACCGGACAGTCAACACCCCAGGGAGCGGTAACTTCCTTTCGGAAAATACCGGCTCCTCCAAGCTCGACCCAGCCGAGTCCGTCGACCCATACTTCCGGTTCGACCGAAGGCTCGGTGTAGGGGAAGTAGCCCGGACGGAATCTTACCTCCTCGAATCCCATTCTGCCGAAGAATTCCTTAAAGAATCCGAGCAGATGACCGAAGTTGAGACCTTTGTCCATGACGATACCTTCCAGCTGCTCAAACTCAGGCAGGTGGGTCGGGTCGATTGTCTCCCGACGGTATACCCGGGAAATCGAGAATGCCTTCAGCGGCGGGTTCGGGTTCTTTGCTAAGTACTGGATGGAAAGCGAGGTTGAATGCGTTCTAAGAACACATTTCTTTGCAACATCGTAACTCCATTCTCCGCCCCAGCCGGTAGAACCCGTATTCCCTCCGAACATATGGATATCACGGATTTTCTCCCATCCATCGGGAACGGGGAGTTCTTCTCCGAGGTGGAAGGTATCCTGCATTTCCCGTGCCGGGTGGTCCTGCGGTTGATAAAGCGAGTCGAAGTTCCAGAATGAGTTCTGAACGATTGAGCCGTAGAACTCGGTAAATCCCATCTCGAAGAGAATGTCACGGATTTCATCCAGAATCTGCTGGTTCGGGTGAACACGTCCGCCGTAGATTTTCTTCGGGAGTGTGTCGACACTGTATTTCCGAAGAGGCAGGTTCTTCCATTCGCCTGAGAGAATCTGCTCGCGGGTGAGGTTGACAATCTCTTCTCTCAGGTCGAGGCCTTCCTTTGCGAGTTCTGCGCCTTCGGACGTGATAGAGATTTTCCAGGCAGTCTTGTCGGAAACCTGAACAAGTCCGCGTTTTACCAGATCATCACAGGCCCGGGTGCCCGAAACCGGATGTTTAAGCGCTGTCTCGTCTTCTCCGACGGGAATGTCCTCTTTTGTGAAGACGATACCATCTTTGATGGTAATCCAGTTCTTCTTACGAAGCCAGCCGATAGCAATCTTTGAAAGCGGGTTTTTCGTCAGTTCGCTCATCGGAATCGAACCATTGATGCTTGCAAGAATCTGACGCTCGGGAAGACCTTCTTTCGCGTATTTTTCGCCTTCCGGGGTGAGTTTCGCAATCCCGGTCACTTCTTTTTCAAGGGTCACGAGATTTTTGTCTGCACAGAGGTGTGCCCACTGGACGACCGATTCAACCGGGGCTTCCATATTCTCAGCGAGTGTTTCTGCGAGGACAGAGCCGGATTCGCCAAGGGCGGCAAGCACCCGTTTTTCGTTTATTGTAAGATCCATTCTACAACTCCACCATATGAGATACTTCGTCGCGTTTTTCTTTAAATTCTTTGAGGAAGATACGGACACGCTCAAGTGTTTCCTTCTTGCATGTTCCGCACATCAGCTCGCCTGCTTTGCAGGATTCGCACATCTTGGCAAGTTCCTTATCGTCTTCCTGCATATGGAATCTGTTGAGCTGATAGATTGAACATTTTTCCGGCTCTCCGCCGAGTTTTTTCTGTTCTTCGAGAGTCTGACGGCCGCCGGTGAGGGCGCCCATGATTTTCTTTTTGACGTCTTTTTCGGTGTCGTCGAACCAGACAAGGCTATCGGGGACCGAGGATGACATTTTGCCGCCCTGCAGTCCCTGAAGAAAACTGTGATAGGTCGAGGATGGCAGAATAAACCCGAATCCTCCGAACTCCTGCTCGATTGAACGGACGACTGCATCCACTTCGGGAACGGTATGTCCGGCAGGAAGATCAATATGTCCTTCGTATTTCTTCGAGCCTTTAAAGCATTGTGCGACCGCGTTTATTGCTTCAGGCGATGCCTTTTTCGCACGGATACTGATGTGGGTCCCGCGGTCTTCGACAAGGAACATACGAAGGGAGTTGGTGACATCACGGGTTAGCCTGATATGCGGGTCCTGGTCGATTCCGACCGGAACAATTGTCGGTGCTGCCCCGCCAACGAGCTGCGGATACAGGATGTCTCCGACCTGCATTGCCACGCTGATTGCGTGGGCAAGTTCGGTATCCGGTCCGAAACCGTAAATTGCCGAGAGATTGGAGAAGTTAATCTTCGTTGACGCTTCGAATGCGAGATCTTTCAGGGCGTTATTTTTCCGCTGGGAGTATATCTCGCCTTTAAATCCGAGGGCGTAGAGGCACTCCATATATTCACGGGCATATGCGTCGCAGGTATCCCAGGAGAGCCCGCGAACCGCGTGTGCTTCCCTGTCAGCGATTGAGATAAATCCCCGTCCGCCCTGGCTGATGTGCCAGACAACCTCTTTCATCACCATCAGGTGACCGAAGTGAGGGTGACCCGAAGGCATGAATCCGGTTAGGACATGGAACGGTTTTTTAGTATTTATTGCATCGGATATTGCCTCATAACCACGGTGTCCTGCGACAATATCCCTTCTGATGAAGACTGGCTGGTCTTTCAGAATCTGTTTCTGGCCGGCAAACGATTCGATGCCGAACTCTTCAAAGAGGCGGGTTATGTCGACTTTCGGAGCGCTTGACCAGGGGTTTATTTGTTCTGCCATATTTTTCACATTACATTTTCATTCTGGCGAATTCGACTTCGGTAATTTCTGTTCCGGAAATGGAAGCAAAGAGCATCTTCTTTTTAACACTGTGGGCGAGACGCACGGACCGGGAGATGGCACTCATGGACATGAATGTTCCAAAAGGCACGGCATGTGCGAGCATTTCCGAGTGTTTTCCGCTTTCCGTGTACACACGGAAATGATGGCCGTATTTGTAACCTGACCTCGGGAAAAATCCCAGATTTTTCAGATACCGGTAGAGAGTGAGTTTGTCGGGGAATTCCGAGTCGGCCGAGGCTGCGAGGCTGATGTATTCGTCAGCCGTCATGACCGGGTCCGTTTCAAGGTGTCCGGTTTCGAGAAGCCAGGCGGTTTCGAGCGGGGATAGGAAGAGTCTCACTCCGTCTAAGGATGTTCCAAGCCAGAGATTTTTCAGTTTTTCCGCGGTTCCATTCTCATCTTCGACTACGTAGGAGGGAATACCTGCAATTTTTGCATGGATTCCGGTCGGAATCTCCTTCGGCTCGGCGGCAGTCGGTGCGCCGATCCGCACTTCGTAGTAAGTGAGTTCATGTTCATCATCCAAGACCGCCATGACAAACTGTTTCCGCATGTTTGCCGAGGTTACCGCATCCCTGATGATGGCAGAGAAATCGACTAAATCTCTCTCGGAAAGCACACGCATCAGATAGCGGGACTGCCCTTTTCCGGGACGGAGTCCACGCGGGAAGACGCGGAAGTCCTGCGGTCCGGTGGTTACAACATATCCGCGTTCCCTGATATCACGATAAACGACAAAGTTTCGTAAAAAACCCGGTGTTTTGGCGCACTCGGCAAGGAGTGCATCAAACGAGAGTCCGGGAATTTCAATTTTGCCCCGTGCCATAAGATAGAGTGCTTCTTTCGGGTCGAGACGGAGGGTTCCGGATTTATCCGGTCGTCCATAGCCGCTTTGCTCATAGAGGGGGAGGGCTTCAGAGGGAGCGATTACCTGGGTTCCGTCGAATTCTGCTTTCACGCAGGGTTATGTTTTGTTTTCTACTATCATTAATCAGAAGGGTGTGAACATGGTAACAACAAAAGATACTAACAAGAAACGTAAAATATACTGCATATGTCCCGACGAATAAATGCGGTTTTCGTCCTTCTCCTTGCGGCAGTCCTATTCTGCGGTGCGGGTCAGGCGGCACTTACCGAAAATCTGAATCTCACCTATGATTTAGGTGATTACTACACTGATATTATGTCAGTGAATGTGACAAATGACGGCGGATATTACCTCGGTGTTCTCCACGATGGGAATCTCTCTCTTCTGAAAACAGATGCGAACGGCAAAGAACTCTGGTCGACTAACGTAACCGGTACGGAGTTCCGTTCAATCGTAACCTTATCGGACGGAGGCTGTCTTTATGTTACTGCTCTTGGAACCGACACATATCTCTGCCGTTCGGATGCATCCGGGAAGATTAGTTACGAATTACCTCTGATTGGCATCGGTGCAGGCATCAGTCCGGTTGTTGTGTCCGGTGAAAAAATCAAGTTCGCCGGCTGGTTCTGGGAGACGGATACCGGCTTTACCCAGAGTTTCCTCTTAAGCAATGGAACCCCGGCAGATGACCAGCTTTCTCTTCCGGACGGCAGGATTCCCGTATCAATGATCAGGGATTCGGATGGTTCGTATGTTCTGGTCGGCGGAACCACGTCCGATATTAATCAGACAAGCACAGAGGCATGGATTATGAAGATAAAAGACGGAAATGTTCCCGCGTGGACCTCCGTTCTCAAAACAAATGCCCTGCAGACCGAGTATTACGGAAACGGAAGTACTGCCTATGTTGTATGCGCCGCAGATGACGGCGGGTATTTTGTCGCCGGTACAACCTCGGCATATAATCTTACATATTCTTACGGTATTATCTGGGGAGCGATGGTTTCAGCTGACGGTAAGGTTTCCTGGGAAAAAGAGTTCCGCGGTGCGGTTCCTTACGGCGTTGCCCGGATCGGCACGGATTATCTGATTGCCGGAATTGGGTGGGGCGCTCCATTATGGCTTACAGTCACCTCAGGAGGTGCTCTGGTGGATGTTGTTTATCCCAATGCTTCCGGTCAGTTCAGCTCGGCAGTGCAGACTTCATCAGGCAGTGTGGTCCTCGCAGGCTGGAGTTCTCTTACAGGTTCGCCTGATGGGTATCTAATCGGTATCTCAGACGGTTCAACAACGACAAGCCCGGCTCCTGTGGCCGGTCTTATAATCGGGCTTGCCGGTGCGGCATTAGTTGCCTTCGGCGGAGCAAAACGCCGGCAGAAATAATGAAAAATACTATCCCGGTATTTTTCCGAACCTTTTTTAGAATTCCCTGAAAAAGAGGATTGTTCTTATTTTTTGTTTACAGTTCCGGTTGGTTCGCTGATTTCCATACAACAGTATTCATTATTTTCGGTCATACAATGAGTCTCTTCCACGGTAACACTTTCACGATAAAATGCTGAAAAAATAGCTTCCAGCATGCCCTTTGAAATTACACAGTTCTTTCCGCTCCCCTTCGGCATAATCATGCACTCATAGCATTGGTAGATTTCGATTTGAAGCGGGGCGGATGATTTGAGTTTTACCTCACCAAATCCATAGTGGTGCCAGAATTCAACAACATTTGCCAGGGTTTTTTCTAAGGTGTCGGCAACGAGATATACGGCTATTGTCTCTCCCAAAACCTCCCCACCGCGCAGAAGAATAGGGTTGATATTTATTCCCGCCTCACTTAGGGCTAATTTAATAATGTGAGGAATGATTTGCTTGTAATCAATTCTTTCGTAATGTGTGTATGCCTGTCTGATAAGTTCCCGGAACTCAGCGGTTCCGTTGTGGCTGGTCGGGTTGATGCTCCCGATTAGAGCTGCGGTCAGCACATAGTTCTTCTTACGACCGTCACCCGGATCCTGTATGGCCATAATCAGCCCCCCCTCTTCCAGAGAACTGACATAACCGGAAATAGTGGATTTGGAAAGACCGGTGAATTCTATAATACGCGCAAAAGAGACAGAACCTTCATCAGAGAGTAACTGGAGAATATTATTTCTGACCGGATTGCGTACAGTAGTTACCGATCCATTTTTAGAATATATTTTCAGGGGTTGTTTACTGTCCAGTTCCGGCATGCAGTTCTCTAATGTTTATACGTTTATCCCATGCTCTTAAGAAGATTGGGGATACGGCATCTTCTCAATCGATGTTATAAAAATTGTGGTGATTATTCATCCCGATAGGGGATTTCCACTGTGGTGAGATCGTTTGGTGCGATTATATCCCCGCTGAAAAACTCTTTTGCATCTTTCAGATGACCCGCGGGGTTTGTGTACCGTGAACTGAAATGAACCAGTGCAAGGGTTTTTGGTTTTACGAGAAATGCAATCTGCCCTGCCTCGCAGGCAGTAGAATGCCATGCCTCTTTTGCCCTCTCAATGCCCTCTTCCTCATTGAAGGTTGCTTCATGAATCAGAAGGTCTGCATTGGACATTAACTCTGTCTGGTTTTTCACCGGTCGGGTGTCTCCGGTATAAACGATTTTTCGTCCCCGCCTTCGTTCACCCATTACCATCTCCGGGGTAATCGTAACTTCTTCGCCGTCACGCATAATCCTGACCGGGCTTCCTCTTTGTAGTTTCCCAAAGAGCGGTCCGGGGTTTACCCCAAGGGAAATTGCCCCTTCACGGTCGAATCTGCCCGGGCGCATATCCTCTTCGAGGACGTAGCCTACACTTTCCATCCCATGGTAGGTTTTGAACGCGACAACCGAATATCCGTCGAAAATTGTCACATCCCCGTCGGATACTTCAACGGCGTTCAGCGGGAACGGAATTTTCGGCGTGAGCTGGTGAATGATGTCCAGAAACCAGTCAACGCCCTTTGGTCCATACAATGTCAGCGGTTCTGTCCTCCCGTTGAATGCCATTGTTTCAACCAGTCCGAATATCCCGAGATAGTGGTCGGCATGCCAGTGGGTGATGAAGATGGCGTTAACAGTAAATCCGGTCTTGAGCCGCATCATCTGCTGCTGAGCTCCTTCCCCGCAGTCGAAGAGGAGTGTGTCGGATCCGCGCCTAATCATTATGCAGGACGGATTTCTGAGCGGCGTCGGAAGAGCTCCCGCAGTTCCGAGAAAATGCACGAAGAGTGTTTCTCCCGGCATTTCAGAACCACTTCCGCAGAAATTCAAGGCTCTTCTTTCCCTCTTCCGGATTCCTTCCTTCGACTACGATAATCTTCCCTTTGTATTCCTTCACGATTTTCGGCATGATTTTATTCCAGTTGATTGAGCCTTTTCCGAGAGGAAGATGTTCATCATATTTCCCGTGATTGTCGTGAATATGAAGGTGATATGCTTTCGGCAGGATGATTTTGCAGAATTCCTCGAGGTTTCCTGTGGTGTTGGCATGCCCGATATCGAGGGTGAGCCCCATGCCGGGAACCCCGTCAACAAATCCGTCCTGTTCATACGGGTCGCGGCAGAAGAAGTCCTCGAGGTTCGGCATGTTTTCGAGGCATGCCGTAACGCCGGATTTTTCTGCGGTTTCACCAAGGCGGATACATGCCTGTTTGTGGTTGTTCCAGGCAGGTGCCGGGTCAAAGCGGCTGACGGGGGATAAATAGCCCGGGTGCAGGACAACAGTATCCGTGAGAAGGGATGCCTGTTCAATACAGACGGTGAACTGTTTCACGGTTTCTTCCCATATCGGCATATTGATGGATGCGGGGTTCAAGTCGCTGAATGGTGCGTGGACGGAAACGTTCAGACTGTATTCATCTATTTCATGTCTGACCATGGAAAATGTATCGGCTTTGTCCAGCCGGTAGTTACCGTCGGCAGATATTTCCCACCCGTCAAAACCGGCTTCGGGTATTTCTGAGACCCATGACGGGTCATCCCACACTTTGGATGAGGAGGCAAAATATATTTTCATGCGATATTCTCCAGATATGTTTTGATTCCGGCAACGAATTCTTCCTTCGTTGATTCGTTCTCTATTTTTGTGTCTGCGAGGGACATTGCGCGTGCAAGCCCGAAGGATTCTTCCCGTTCATCACGGGCGCGGAGTGTTTCGGGCGTCGTTGTGTCGTCGCTTCTCCCTCTGTTTTTCATCCGGAAAAGGCGGGTTTCGAATGAGGCGGTGACTGCAAGAAGACGGAACTCGGAGAATACGGATCTGAAGTATTTTACTTCGGCATCACCTCTGATTCCGTCAATGATGACCGCCGGCGGCATACTTTTTTTAATCTCGTTTGCGGTTAAAATCGCAATGGCATCCATGCCGAGTTCGGCACGGAGTTCCCGTGCGGTGTTCCCGATATTTTCATCCGTTAACGGCAGTCCTTTTTCCGTGACCCGTCTCCGGATCATATCCCCCATGACGACAACGGGGATTCCCTGTTCTTTGGCGATATTCGAAAATTCACCTTTCCCGCTTGCGGGGTATCCGACTACGCCGATAACCTTCATTATCTTGATAATATCGTCTTTGATTCTGCCGCGGTCCTGATGCATTCTATAATGGTAAGACAGCGGTCAGGTTCGGTTTCACTTTTTGCCCGGGAACACAGTTCGAGTATGAGTGCATCGAGTTCGGTTGTGATGCTGCCGGCAGCGGGTGACGGAACATGCTCTGCCTCGGCATATTTCGGCACGATTACCCGGAGGTTTTCGGGACTTTTCTGCTGGACCAGCTCTTCGTCTGCAGTATTCTGACAGACCACGCACATTTTTTTACCTTTTACCTCAAAGAGGGGCGCTCCGCATTTCGGGCAGATTTCCGAGAGCATTTTACCTCCGTTCAGGAGATACCCTGTCATTATATCTTCCGGATTTTTAGTCATAACGATTCCTCTATTCCATACAGATTAGTTTTCTGAGTATAAATGTATGAAGAAAAAGGGGAGGCTTTATTTTCGCATAGGTATAACAACAGTTACACATTTTGGGGTTGGGAGCTTAATATGGCAAATCCGGAAGATATGATCAGGCAGTGTATTATGACGCTGCATGCAATGAGTGAAGATTCGACTATTCCACGGAATATCCGCCGCATGGCCGATGATACGATGAAAGTACTTCAGGATGAGAAGAAGACCCTTGGTCTTCGGGCAGCGACTGCCCTTTCTATGGTCGATGAAGTCGGCAATGATTCGAATCTGCCTATTCATGCAAGGACAAAGATCTGGGAGCTTGCGTCAACTCTTGAAGCAATTCCTTTTGATTAATCCTCTTTTTTCGTAAAATCGCTGAATTTATCTGCGGTAGTAAAGCCTGAGTTTTTTCGCGTCTGCATCTGTCTGAGGATTTCACCGGCAATATCCGCCGATTCAGATACGGCGAGCAGTTTTGTTTTTCCGAGATCGAGCCTGTATCCGCATATGCAGGTTTTTGTGGCGTAGGCAAGGTCCGCGACAATCAGTCTTCTGCATTTGGAACATCCGACTACAGCAAATCCGGTATTTTTCTGCATTATCTATTTCATCCCTTATCTATCATATTTCCTTGAATCCCCTGATATTTAAGCAGATGCTCTTCGTATCTTTGTTTTTGAAACCGGCACGTTTATATTTTTAGAGCACATTCTAATTAAAGCAGTCAATCCCGACTTAACTCAGCAGGTAGAGTGCGCGGCTGTAGTAAGATTAACGCCTGCGGGCGTACTGCGCGGCTACCGCGATGTCCCCGGTTCGATTCCGGGAGTCGGGACCATTTTCTTGACGACGCAATCAATGACCAAGTAGTGTAGTGGCCTATCATGCGACCCTGTCACGGTCGCGACTCGGATTCGAATTCCGGCTTGGTCGCTCCCATTTCGTTTTGATTGCGCGGGATTGATTTGCATGTTCATATGACCAAGTAGTGTAGTGGCCTATCATGCGACCCTGTCACGGTCGCGACTCGGATTCGAATTCCGGCTTGGTCGTCTTGTTTTTTTTGAGAATTTATCAATACTCAGAACACTTCCGCAAGTTCACACAGGGTATTCTCACTTTTCACGGATTGCTATGGAAAAGCATCCTGGATGAGGATTTGCGGGCAAAGCCATATTAAACACAGGGTTAAATATAATAAAATCGGGTTGTTTATGGAAGGGGATGAGGTTGACCCCTCATCACCAGGTTACACCCCTCCAGCTGAGTCTTCTTCGACTCTGAATTGATGAAATAATGTGAATTTGTCGTTACAAATTTCTGAGGGGGGATAGTCTTCAAATTATGAGCTTGGTAAAAAAGCCATAACACAGCTAAGGAAGTACTGTATGAGCCACATAATGTAATATAATACCATTGTTTTATCCTCTGTATCCCGTCACCTAGGATGGGCTGATTCTGTTTTTAGCAACCTAGGATAGAAATACCTTATTTTATTCCGTATTGATTCTATCTATTGCGACACACAGTTTAGTGTGCGCTCTCTTTTTGTATAATTTATTATACCCTCTATAAGCCTGAAGAGAAAAACAATCTGTGTCGAAAGAAATCTTTGTTACTAAAAAAAAGAAATTTACTGGGCAGCCGGAACGCCGCTGCTGATTGCGTCCTGAATCTGCTTCTGGAGCTGTGCGGCTTTGCTGGTCATTGCCTTCTCCTGTTTGTCGAGTGAGCTGACACGAAGTTCAAGAGACTCGACCTTGTCGGTAAGCTCTGTTTTCACGGCCGCCTTGTCTTTCTGAATCAGAATGGAACCGACCGCAGAGAAAATCACGGAATCGTCTTTTGCTGCTTCGAGTTCTTCGAGGGCACGCTTTGTTTCACGGATTGTCATCTCATACTGCATTTTCTGGGACGATACCTGCTGAAGCTGCTGCTGGATCTGCTGGAACATACCAAGCTGCTGCTGAATCTGCGGGGAAATACCCGCCTGGGGTGCTGCTGTCATTTTTACAACTCCAATACTTCATGGGATACATTAACCAACCGCAGCCACATATTCAGAGATGCCCGGAGAGCTGATGCCTCCTCTGCTTCCACAAAAAGAGTGATGGAAGACTCATCTTTTGTGAGCCGCACATTGGCTTTTTCGCCCGGATCACTCACGGTTTCCGGGGCTAAGATTTCGTATAGTTTTTCTGCGAACGGGGTTTCAAAAACAAAACGTGCCGTGTGGTTCATACCATGACCTGCAGAACATACTGTTTTTTCTGAGTGCCGGAAAAAACAATCGGACCTTCGGCTTTCTCGTCGTACGTGATTGGGACATGCGGAGACAGGAAATTAAAGAGATCCTGTTCACGGGTCACGAATCCTTTATTGAACACACCGGTCCGTTCAGTTTCTTTCACGTTTGTAATCAGCATGGAAAAAACAATATCGCCATTTATCATCAGATCAAAAACCGGACCTTTCAGTTTCGAACCTGACAGAAAAATAATTTTGGGATCGTTCGACCCCATATCACGAATTCCTGTTTTTCCCCGCTGCACGTACTGAAAGCCCAGGGCAAAGGCAATCTCCTTTGCGAGTTTCCTGATTTCCGGTACTGGTTTGCGCGATGAAGTTACAATAGTCATCTGGCTTTCAGTACTTTCGTGCCAGCCCCGCGGGCTTTGAAAAGAATGCGGTGACCGCAGTATGGACAGCGGACATTCGTATCGATCTCGACCGTCTGTTTACAACGGGCGCACTTATAAGCGACCATCGGGATTATACCTCTTTGGTCTCAATTGCACGAAGAACTACCTTAAGGTTTGCCGTCTGCGGGACGTAGGCTCCGCCTGCGTATTTGTATCCGCATTTCTTGCATTCCCAGATTCCGGTGCCGACACGTTTTACTGCGACGGTATCGCACATCGGGCAGAGGTGCTTTGCGCGGGAAATCTTTTCGCTGTCATTAACCATCTTACGGCAGAAGCGGCCGTATCTCACGCCAAAACGTCCGGCACTACCGGTTACGCGTCCTTTTGCTGCATGATTTTTCTTTGTTGCCATTTTCTATTCCTCTGGAAATATCTAGTAATATTCGTTCTTAGTTGTTTTAATAGTATGCGTCACTCAAGTATCTTCAGTTCCGCGTCGCCTTTCGCCGCAGCGTTTGCCAGATTGAAGAATTCCTCTTGCATTCCGGCTGGAATGGTGACAATGCAAATCCAGGATCCGTCGTTCTGCCACTCGTTTTTGTCGAGGGTGACATATGCCGCGCCGGAGATTGCTGCATAGGCTTTTGCCGCAAAGTCCATGGGGAACTTGACGGCAATTTTTCTCTCCGCGAATCTGATCGGGAGAATCGGGCGGAGTGCTTTCACCGTCTCTTTTACCAGTTCATCGACCGACTTGAACGGGTCATAATTGACTCTGACCTGTTCCAGTGCCAGTTCGATTCTTGTCATCGGGTGGGGAAGACCAGTCTGCGGGTTTATCGAATTTCTTGCGATATATGAAATAACCCGTCTGCGCTTTTCTTCAACGAGATGGCGGCGCTGTTCTGTCGTAAGGTGGATTTCGCCTTTCAGAATAATCTGTTTTGCAATTACCTCGAACTCAGTTGTTTTGAATGCTTTTTCTAAATCCTCATCAGGAGACTTGTCTCCGTGCGAGGCATTTTCATACACGTTCTCTGCCGCGACAACGTCTCCGATGAGGACATCCTCACCGTGACGCATCTTATCTGCAAGTTCCGGGTCGACTAATAATTCAAACTTCAGTCCGTGTGTTTCCAGACGGGCTGTTACTGCATCATCAAGGGAAATCATAAGATAACCTCACTCTTTTTTCGCAGGTGTCGTCTTCGAAAATTTGGCAACAGCTGCCTTTACTTCATCTGCATTCAGTTTTCTGAACGAGAGAATCGATCCGTTTGCTCCTGTAGGCGACTCAACGACTTTTGCTGCACGTTTCTTCGAGTAATCTCCTGCGATACCGATTTCAACGGTATTCATGTCGAACTTACCCTCAGTCGCCGTGTAAAGTGCTTTCAGTCCGAGCTGGACTGCCTCTTCCGCAGAGAGCGTCTCTTTGTACTCTTTTTCAAAGAGTTTTATGACTGCGGGTCTGCCGATTCCGATTCCGGTCGCCGAATACTCGAGAAGAGTTCCTGACGGATCGGTTTCAAAGAGATGATAATGTGTACCATCCGGGGATATCTCGACACCGGCAATTAAAAGGGCTGTTCCGTAAGGACGTGCTCCGCCGAATAACGTGTATGTCTGCATATGGTCGCAGAGCTTCTTTGCAAGTGTCTGGATATCGATCGGTTCACCGTAACTGACCCGGTTGATCTGTGCCTCTATTCTGGCACGGTCAACCAGGATACGTGCATCCCCGACAAGACCCGAGGAGGCAACACCGATATGCTCATCAATTTTGAAAATCTTTTCAATTGACGATGATTCGAGAAGACGGGAGTTTACCCGTTTATCTACAAGAAGTACAACCCCCGATTTGCATTTGATACCAACCGCGGTTGTCCCCCGCTTCACTGCTTCGCGGGCGTATTCAACCTGATACAGACGTCCGTCGGGAGAAAACATCGTGATTGTACGATCATATCCGCCCATTTGATATTGTTGTGGCTGCATTTTTACTCCTTAATTATATCATCTCTTGTTAGATATCTGTGTGCATTATCTTTTGAAAGATTATCAATCTTCTTACCAGAGCACAAATATCC
>Ga0265294_10007113_pt1 | contig 13327 bp, 12 predicted proteins | sample MunlanPumphouse3_FD_192504 | JGI IMG/M metagenome (GOLD analysis project Ga0265294, IMG submission 192504) | Groundwater microbial communities from a municipal landfill in Southern Ontario, Canada - Pumphouse #3 | ecosystem: Environmental > Aquatic > Deep subsurface > Groundwater | place... | reverse complement strand
CATCCGTATTGCTACTTCATGTGCTGCCCCTCGACTTGCATGTGTTAGGCCTATCGCTAGCGTTCATCCTGAGCCAGGATCAAACTCTTCGTTGTATATTTGTTTTTTGTTTCCTTGAAACAACCTTCAAATGATGGGCTACTTCTCGGCCACAAATCCACGAAACCATACCTTATACGAATTGAGTCTTCTGATCCCTTCAAAATAACTCCCGGATTCACGATTTATATTCCTGTTTAAATTGAACGGGTACCAATTTGCCTGCTTTTCTGTCACCGCCGGTTGCCCGCCGGTTCAATCAAAAACAGACACTTGTATACTCTGCTTTATGTCTTATCAAAATGTGTATGTAAATATCTAAAGATCGCTTCTTGCTCGCTTTTCTCTGAGGTGTTCCTCTCAAAAGCGGGTGCAAAGATAGGGAGAGTTTTCTTACCATCCAAACATATTCAGGAAAAAAATACAATCTTTTTCCTGGCTTTTCCCCGAAAATATGTTTAACAACATGATTTCCATAAATGTAATCAGATAAATAAAAAATGACATTTTTTTCAAGAGAAATGAAGGTACGGGAAAAAGAGGATTCTTTTGCGGTTTTGCAAATGGAACCAGTGCGGGCAAATGAGGGGTGAAACCTGATTTTTTCGCAAAGAAATGAGGTCCGTCAGTAAATGATTCGCCATATGCCGGATGCTCACTGCCGATAAAAGCAACGTTCCAGGTAAAGGGAAAAGTGGTTAAATGTGAAAAACGATACCAATTATTCCGTATCTTCGCAGAAAATTAAGAAGTCCATCCTGGCTGAATGGTAGCAGCCATCACAAAAAAAGCAACGATGAAAGGGATCATACATATATTAAAGCGATTTTTGCCACCCTACAAGAAGCATCTGATACTGACGTTTCTCTTCAATATACTGACCGCCATCCTGAATGTCTTTTCGCTGGCGACCATCATCCCCATCCTGCAGGTGCTCTTCCGGGTCAACACCGACACCTACTCCTTTATTGCATGGAACAGCGGCAACGGCTCTCTTATTGATATTGCACTCAACAACGTGAACTGGTACATCACCCACCTGATCGAAACCAACGGAGCCAGCTTCACCCTGATGATGCTGGCAGTGATCCTGATCGCGATGACCCTGTTGAAGACAGGCACTGCCTATCTGGGCTCCTATTTCGTGATCCCCATCCGTACCGGTGTGGTGAAGGATATCCGCAACCGGATCAACGACAAGATCCTCGCCCTGCCTATCGGTTTCTTCACCGAGGAGCGTAAAGGGGATATCCTTTCCCGTATCTCAGGCGATGTGAATGAGGTGGAGAGCTCGGTGATGAGCTCGCTCGACATGCTCTTCAAAAACCCCCTCCTCATTGTGATCTACCTTACAACCATGCTCATCCTCAGCTGGCAGCTCACCCTATTTGTACTGGTGGTGCTGCCTGGTATGGGATTCATCATGGGACGTGTGGGAAGATCGCTGAAACGCAAGTCATTCGACGCCCAGAACAAGTGGGGCGAGTTGATGTCGCAGGTGGAGGAGACATTAAGCGGACTGAGGGTGATCAAGGCATTCAATGCCGAGAGAAGGATCTCGGAGCGGTTTCATGCCGGGAGCAACCAGTTCCGGCGGATGTCGAACCGAATTGCACGCCGACAACAGCTGGCTCACCCCATGAGTGAGCTGTTGGGCACCATCACCATCGCCATTGTCCTCTGGTTCGGGGGATCGCTGATCCTGGGCGGCCACGGGGTGATCGATGCCGCCACCTTCATCTACTACCTCACCATCTTCTATAGCATCATCAACCCGGCGAAGGAGTTCTCCAAATCGGCCTATGCAGTACAACGCGGCCTGGCATCGATGGAGCGAATCGACCGTATCCTGGAGGCGGAGGATCCTATCGTGGAGCCGCAGCACCCCGCCACACTCACCTTTCAGCGTGAGATAGCTTACAGTAACGTATGGTTCAAATACAACAACGACTGGGTAATCCGCGATGTGACACTGCAGATTGAAAAGGGAAAGACCATCGCACTGGTAGGACAGTCCGGCTCTGGCAAGTCAACCATGGCCGACCTTCTCCCCCGCTTTTACGATATTCAGCAAGGGGGTATCTATATCGACAACACCAATATCAAGGATGTACGCCTACACGACCTGCGTGCATTGGTAGGTTATGTGAACCAGGAGGCGATCCTCTTCAACGACACCTTTTACAACAACATCGCCTTCGGTGTGAGCAATGTGCGGGAGGAGCAGGTGATCGAGGCAGCCAGGATTGCCAACGCCCATGAATTCATCATGGCTACTGAAAACGGTTACCTAACGAATATTGGCGACAGGGGGGGTAAACTCTCGGGGGGACAAAGACAACGCATCAGCATCGCGCGTGCCATCCTGAAGAACCCTCAGATATTGATACTGGATGAAGCTACCTCGGCGTTAGACACTGATTCGGAACGACTGGTGCAGGAAGCACTGGAGAAGCTGATGCAAAACCGCACCACCATCGTGATTGCACACAGGCTTTCTACCATCAAGAATGCCGATGAGATCTATGTGATGCGGGAAGGTAAGATTGTGGAATCGGGGCAGCATGCGACCCTTTATGCGCAGGGAGGATACTATAGGAAGCTGTGTGACACACAGAGTGAGTTCAGTGAATCATGATTTCCGGGCTACCTCGGCACCATTCGTGATCTTGTCCAGCAGGCGGTCCACCGCTTCGTAAGGCGAGTTGATGCTCCTGAACTCAGGCACCATCTCCTTCATCTTCTTCACGGTGCGCATGTCATCGTAATCGTACGACACCTTGATCAGGTTGTCGATCTGTTGTGATACCTCTGCATATTCATACTCCCTCACTTCGGCAATCATGATCTTCTCATGATGTGTCGGCTTGGTCAGCTCCTTCAGGTTGAGCAACTCCTCATACAACTTCTCACCATGGCGTAGGCCGGTAAACTCGATCTTCACGTTGGGTGTCCCGGAGAGACGAATCATCCGTTTGGCCAGATCGAGGATTTTCACCGGCTTACCCATGTCAAAGATATAGATCTCACCGTTGTGACCCAGGGCACCTGCCTCCAACACTAGTTGGCACGCCTCCGGAATGGTCATGAAGTAGCGGATGATCTCGGGATGGGTCACCGTCACCGGTCCCCCGTTGCGAATCTGATCCCGGAAGAGAGGGATCACTGACCCGTTGGATCCCAGCACGTTACCGAAACGGGTGGTGATGAACTGGGTGGTATACAATCCCGTCTTTTCCAGATGCTTCGCCAGTGACTGCACGTAAATCTCACAGATACGCTTGGAGCAACCCATCACGTTGGAGGGGTTCACCGCCTTGTCGGTAGAGACCATCACGAACTTGCGGGCGTTGTACTTCACCGCCAGGTCGGCCACGATCTTGGCTCCCAGGATATTGGTCTGCACCGACTCCGACACGTTGTCTTCCATCATGGGAACATGCTTGTAGGCTGCCGCATGGAAGATATATTGCGGACGGGTACGGGCAAACAGCTTCTCCATGCGGGGGGCATTGCTGATATCAGCCACGATAATCTCCGTGCGCAGGTCGCGCCACTTCTCCTGAAGCTCCAGTCGCATATTGTGCAGGGGAGTCTCCGCCTGGTCGATTAAGATGATGCTATAAGGGTTGAAGGATGCGACCTGACGAACAATCTCGCTACCGATGGAGCCGGCGGCTCCGGTCACCATCACCCGTTTTCCTTCGAGGTTCTCGGCGATCTGCAGCATGTTCACCTGGATGGGATCACGCGGCAGGAGATCCTCGATCTCTATATCCTTGATCTGCTCCTTGCTCATAATGGTGCCGCTCCACTCGTTCACCGGCACGGTAGTCAGGAGGGCGATGTTGTGGTCCACGAAGTTGACCAGCAGGTTGGAGTTCTTGATCTCCTCCATCTTCTGTGGAGAGACAATGATGGTCTTCACATCCTTGGTCTCCAATGTTCGGAAGAGGTTCTCATCGTTGGCATGAATGGTTACACCCATTAGCTGTTTGCCAATCATATGGTGTTCATCGGAGATGAATCCGAGCACACGGTAGTTGAATTCGTTATTCCCTTTCAGTGCTTTAGCCACGCTGATACCCGCCTGCTTGGTACCATAGATAAAAATATTCATCGGCTTAACGGATCTCCCGGCAATGCTCTCGTAGGTCTCTTTCACCAGGATGCGTGAAAAGATCATCAGAAACATATTGAGGAAAAAAATTGCAATAAAGGTCACATGACTCACAGAGAAAAGCGGGAAAAATCTCTTAATCACCCATACTGTTATATAAGCAAGCAGGTAACCCAGCATGAGCGACCAAACGATGCGCAACAGATCCGTAAAGGAGGAAAAACGCAAGATACCACTAAAGGTGCGGAAAGAGACAAAAGAAATCGTATTGAACAGTATGAGCAACAAGGTGAGGGTAATGCCATCGGTTCTGACCTCCGGTGTGAGACCACTAAACCCAAATCTCACTATGTACATCGAGATACAGGAGAAGAGAATCATCAACAGGTCTATCAGGAAAATGGTGAACCTGGATAAAACCCTGTTCGATATGTAATTTTGAAAGATCATTTTCATAGTAATTCATTCAATAAACATACATCGATACTGAATATACATAACAAATGTAACCAAAACCTGTTCTCCAATAGAGGCAACGCGTAATAAATATTCCATTCGTGGAAAAAGACTCCAACTTTTAACGGTAAGCCTCTCTGAGTATCGCCTCGTGTGATGCTTTTCCGGTCTCGATCAGTTCAACCCCCATTTTAATCAGCTTGTCCCTCTTGTGGTAGGCAGCCCAGAAAGCTTCCTCGCCGAAGAAATTACGAATAATGTAGGCATACAACATGTTCTCCAACAACTCTGCCGACTCCTGGATGTAATAGGGGCGTCTGCGGATGCCATTGTGATCTGCGTAACTAACCAGATTCATCAGCAGCGGTTGTTGCCTGAGGTGATGATAGAGCTCCTCCCAATGATCGTACCGGCTCAGCTTTTTCCTGTTCATATCAGAATAGAGCATCGCATACTGTTCATCCAGGCGATTATTGACCACCAGGTTGTAGTAAGGATTGATCCCCGATGTATCACGTGCCATGAAGATATCGGGCATTATCCCATCACCTCCATACACCATTCTCCCTCCAATCGTTTGATAGGGAGTCAGGTGGTTCGACAACGTATCCACATTCACATAATCACCTTCAAGGTAGCGATTGATGGCATCCATCTCATATTCGGCATATTTGCCCTTTTCATACCCCCGCTGAATAGACCTGCCTGAAGCCGTGTAGTAGCGGGCTATGGTCAGGCGTACTGCCGACCCGTCGGGGAAATTGCGTTGACTTTGCACCAGCCCCTTGCCAAAAGAGCGACGACCGATAACCAGACCCCGGTCGTGATCCTGTACGGCACCGGCAAAAATCTCACTGGCAGACGCACTCAGTTCATCGATCAACACCACCACCTCATCCTCCTTGCAGGTTCCCGAGCCATTGGCATAGTTGTCGGTACGGGGAAAGCTACGCCCCTCAGTATAAACGATCAGATCCCCCTTGTGCAGAAATTCGTTGACCATTGCTACTACCGTTTCCAAAGACCCTCCGGCATTTCCCCTCAGGTCGATCATGAAACCGGTGGCACCCTGGCTCTTTAACTTGGAGATAGCTGAGATGAACTCACTGAAGGTTTGAAACCCAAAATTCCTCCCCAGTTTGATCAGTCCTACCTTCTCCGAAACCATATAGGCTGCATTGACACTGTTCATCGGAATGTCGGCACGGGTGACTGTGATCTCACGTAGTTCTTTTTCCTGATCTCTGAGGATCCCTAGTTTCACTTCCGATCCTTTTTCACCGCGAAGCATTTCCAACACGTTCTCGTTTACAAAGTTCTGCCCGGCAACCAATGTGTCATTTACCCTGACAATCCTGTCCCATGACATGATACCGGCAGCTTCGGAAGGTCCTCCCTCTACGATACTGGTCACCACGATGGTATCTCTCAGCAGGTAAAAGGTAACACCAATCCCCGAGAAATGGCCTTCCAGATCCTCGTTCACCCGTTTCATGTCTGCTGCAGAAATATATTCGGAGTGTGGATCCAGTTCCTGGATGATATTGGGTAGTGCATCCTCCACCAGCTGACGCATGTTGACCGTGTCCACATAAGATTCACGAATATAGTTCATGACCGCATCGATCTTGCCTGCTCCATCCATGTTACCAGAACGGCCGAACTGACCATACTTGCTGCCGATGAAAATTCCCAGCGCAATACCAACCCCTACCCACAGGGGCAGCCATGTTCTCACTTTCTTCTCTGCATCCATTCTGATAATTCTCTTTTACTCTTTCTCGAGTTCAATGGTAACCAATTCAATGCCTGCTCTTTGTAACAGGTTCACACCGTCACTCAGACGATAGGCATCGGCATAGACCACCCGTTTGATCCCAGCCTGTATAATCAGCTTGGCACATTCAATACAGGGGGATGAGGTTACGTATAGTGTGGCTCCTTCACTGCTATTGTTAGAGCGTGCCACCTTCGTGATGGCATTGGCTTCGGCATGCAGCACATAGGGTTTGGTTACATCAGCCTCGTCTTCACACACATTTTCAAACCCCGACGGGGTACCGTTGTAACCATCGGAGATGATCATTTTTTCCTTCACCAGAAGTGCTCCCACCTGCCTGCGTCTGCAGTAGGAGTTCTCAGCCCAGATAAATGCCATACGCATATAACGTCTGTCGAGCAGCTCCTGTTTATCTTCTGTCTCTTTTTTCATTCTTCATATCGCTTTCAGACTCATGTCCAGGCTCTTCACCGAATGGGTGAGTGCCCCCACTGAGATATAATCCACACCTGCCTCTGCATAACTACGGATGGTTTCAAAGGTGATGCCTCCTGAGGACTCTAGCTCCACGCGTCCCTTCACCAACTCTACTGCCTCCCGTGTTTTCCCGGGAGTGAAGTTGTCGAGCATGATGCGATCCACGCCTCCCAGCTGCAGCACGCGCTCCAGTTCCTCAAGGCTCCTCACTTCAATCTCAATCTTCAACGGCCTCTCATGTTCGTGCAGATAGGATTGAGCTCCCCTGATGGCCTGTTCGATGCCACCGGCAAAGTCGACGTGGTTGTCCTTTAGCAGGATCATATCGAAAAGACCAATACGGTGATTCACCCCGCCACCAATTTTCACTGCCTGCTTCTCGAGCATGCGCATCCCGGGAGTGGTCTTACGGGTATCCAGCACCCGGGCGCGTGTCCCTGCCAGCAGTTTCACATATGAACGGGTGATGGTGGCAATACCACTCATGCGCTGCATGATGTTCAGCACCAGTCGCTCGGTCTGTAATATGGATTGCACCTTACCCCTGACAATGAATGCCACATCACCGGGCTTGACCTCTGCTCCATCCGGAAGAAATTGTTCCATCCGGAGCAATGGGTCAAACTGGTGAAAGACCTCCCTGGCCACTTCAACACCAGCCAGCACACCCTCCTCTTTGATCAGCAACTTCGAGGATCCCTCCACCTCGGCGGGGATGCTGCAGAGGGTAGTATGATCACCTTCACCGATATCTTCGGCGAAGGCCAGTTGAATAAGTTGACGGATCAGATCTTTTTCTTCCATTTTTAAAGAGAAACAAAGGGCATCGGACAATTAACAACTGCCCACCCCATATAGTTATAATTTTACTAAAAATTATTGCAAAAATAGGAAATAAACAGTTACATTTGCTATTTACAGTTGCTTTTTTACCTGTGGTGGATTAAATCTTTCCGGTTCGGATGAAACGAAAGAGCTTACCACGAGGTTCTAATTTTAGTTTCAGGCACATCAACACAGATGAATGAAAGTTATTCTCCTTTCCGTCGGAAAAACCGACCACCCATTATTGTCACAAATCATTGAAGATTACCGGAAGAGAGTGAATTATTACATTCCCTTTGAGATGAGGACGGTACCCGACCCCAAAAACAGGAAGAACCTGTCGGAAAAAGAACAAAAGACAGAGGAGGCTATCCTCCTGTTGAAATCACTGCAACCCTCCGACCATGTTGTATTACTTGACGATAAGGGGAAACAATACCGCTCTACTGAATTTGCCCGTTACATGGAAAAAAAGAGCCACACGGTCTCCAGACAGCTTGTCTTTGTGGTGGGCGGCCCTTATGGTTTTGCAACGGAGATGTATGACCGGGCAGCGGAAACAATCTCATTATCCAAAATGACCTTCACACATCAAATGATAAGGCTGATATTCACTGAACAGCTCTATCGCGCGATGACCATCACCCATAACGAACCCTATCATCATGAATAAACCTGCTTTCATCACACTGCTGCTCCTGATAAGTAGCGGCATCTTTGCACAGGAGCCGATTGTAGGCAGTTGGGAAGGGACGCTTCATATCCAAAACAAAGCGCTGCGGATACGATTCCATATCGAAGCAAGTGACTCCCTCTACCATAGCAGGATGGACAGCCCCGACCAGGGAGCGTTCGACCTGCCCACCACGCGTACCTCCTTTCGCGATAACAAACTGGAGATCATCGCATCAGGCCTGGGACTTTTTTACCGCGGCACTCTTCTGCAGGACACCATTGAGGGCACCTTAAACCAGGGTGGAATGCCCTTACCACTCAATTTATACCGGTTTGTCAAAACGGCTCCCGATCGCCCACAGACGCCGCAGGAACCTTTTCCGTACGCAGCGGAAGAGCTGCTGATACCTGCCGGCGATGGCGACAGGGTGCTGGGTGCCACACTGACACTACCTGCCGGGAAGGGACCCTTTCCGGCCGTAATGCTGATTGCCGGCAGTGGTCCGAACGACCGTGATGAAACGGTATTTGGCCACAAACCCTTCCTGGTGATCGCCGATCACCTCACGCGACAGGGATTCGCAGTGTTGCGCTACGACAAACGGGGTGTGGGTAAGTCGACAGGCAATTTCAGCACAGCCACGATTGAGGATTTCGCAAACGATGCCAGGGCTGTTGTAAACTACCTCAAACAACAGGAAGAGATAGATCCTGACCGCATTGGATTGCTGGGCCACAGTGAGGGAGGTCTGGTATCTGCCATGCTGGCCGCGGGGAACCGAGACATCGCCTTTGCAGTGCTGATGGCTGCACCCGGCACGACAGGCATGGAGATTGTTTTGGATCAGAACCAGATATCACTGACACATCAGGGTGTGGAACCGGAGACGATTGAAGAGCTACAAAAGCTCAACAGAGAGACCTTTGGCATGCTGCTGGAATGGAAAGGAACCGAAGAGGATCGGACTGCCCTGCGCGACCAGCTATCTCGTTTCTGGAACAAATTGCCGCTACTCGTCCGCATGAAAGTAGAAAAGGAGGCCTTTCTGCGGAGTCAGTTCAACGCGATGACCATGCCGGGCTACCTCAGCTTCCTGCGGGCTGACCCCTCGCTTTACCTGAAAGAGGTGACCTGTCCGTTGCTGGCACTTAACGGTGAGAAAGACACCCAGGTGCCGGCGGTGAAAAATATCAGGGCCATTACCTCAGCACTGGAAATAGCAGGTAACAAAAATGTGGAGACAAGAATCTACCCCGGTCTGAACCACCTCTTTCAGGAATGTATCACCGGGTTGACTGATGAGTATGCAAAATCGGAACAAACACTCGCACCGGTTATGCTGAACGAGGTGGGTGAATGGTTGAAAGAGGTGACAACTGTTTCTATAACCTTCAATTAAATAAATGTACAATGAACAAGCGAAAGACTATCCTTACTCTCCTCTGGATCCTTATAGCACTCATTGCCGCCGGCAGCATGGCATCTCTGATTCTCTTCCCCCAGTGGAAGGGTATCTTTTTCGCCGGCATGGGTGGCTTCCTGATCCTGAACCTGCTCTTGTCAATGTTCTTCATCCGGAAGAACTTCCGTAATTAATCGGTCAGGCCAAATTCAAAGTGAAGCTGATCCAGCACTTCCCGCTCGTATGGATCGGCTGAATCAGAGAAAAGAGCCACCAGTCGCAGGACCTCATCCCTGTTCTTATCAGAGCGACGACCGTGGTACTTCAAGACATTCAACGCCGCCTGTCGCAGCAACAGCGACCCGTTTTTCAGATCTCCGGTTGCACGGTTTAACAGCTGATCACTCTCCACCATCTCCAGAGTGGTGGAACGAGTGATACATAGACGGGCAAAGAGCCAATAACCGGTAGTTCGGAGCTGCTCTCTTTCACTCTTGCTCCAGTGGTTTACCAGCTCACCGGCAAAGGGTAACTGTTGAAAGAGGTTGCGACACGTCTGCTCACGGATCTCCTGGTTGTCGATCGCATCAACCCACCGGTCGGCAATCTCACGGGTGAACCGATCTACGGGGAAAAGCATCGCGGCAAGGATCTTCAGCTCACGTACATCCTCTTTCCAGAGTTGCTCCGCCAGTTCCACATCAGGTGTGTATCGGGCAGCTATCTCACGGATTCGCATCAGATCTACTCCAAAATTCATCCGGTAATGTACCCCCTTCTCGCGCATACTGGCTGCTGTGACCCCGTTCATCGAGAGCCGCAGGTCACTGCGAATGCTGCGTATGATTGTCTCCATCGTTACATCTTTTAGGTTTGGAGTGCAAAATTAACAGAAAGAGGCGTCATACAATCCTGTTTCCTCATTTTTTCATTACATTTGCAATTGTACCACATAAACAGCTTAACTTTTATGAGACTATTACTGATCAGCAATTCCACCAATCCCGGTGAAGCCTATCTCGACTATCCCAAAAATCATATAAGGGAGTTTCTGGGTGTAAAACCTATGAATGCCCTCTTCATCCCTTATGCTGCCGTAACGTTCTCCTTTGATGAGTATGAGGAGAAAGTGAACAGCCGCTTTGCGGAGATCGGCCACCACGTAACCAGCATCCACCGCTACATCAATCCCCTGGAAGCAGTAGAAAATGCCGATGCGATTGTCGTGGGTGGCGGGAACACCTGGCAACTGGTGAAGATGTTACAGGAGAAGGGTCTGATGAAGGCAATTCGCAAAAAAGTGAAGAAAGGCACTCCATATATCGGATGGAGCGCCGGTTCCAACATCGCCTGTCCCACGCTTCGTACCACCAATGACATGCCAATCGTGGAGCCGCTGAAATTCAAGACACTGAAGCTGGTGCCTTTTCAGATCAATCCCCACTACCTGGACGACAATCCTGCCGACCACGGGGGGGAGACGCGGGAGATGCGCATCAATGAGTTTATCGAGGTAAACAGGGAGACCTATGTGGTAGGACTACGTGAAGGAACCATGCTGCTCCTCGAGGATGATGAGCTGGTAATGATGGGCAACAGGAAAGCCCGCATCTTCAAATATCGAAAGGAGCCACTCGAGCTCTCCAACGAGGATGATTTCAGCTTCCTGTTATGATCTCTTCCAGAGAGTCTCCATCTCTTCCAGAGAGCGCCCCTTGGTCTCTGGCACCATCTTCCAGACAAAGAATGCGGACAAGAGAGCCATCAACCCGTAAAATCCATAGGTTACCCCCCCGCTGAATTCCATCATGGCAGGATAGGTGGATGAGATCAGGTAGTTGGCAAACCACTGGAAGGCGACCGCAACGGCTACTGCCTGGCCCCTGATTTTGTTCGGGAAGATTTCCGAGATCAGCACCCAACAGATGGGTCCCCACGACATCATGAACGAAGCGGTGTAGATGATGATAAAGACAAGTGTGGAAATACCAATCACATTATTGAACGAGAGTGCAGAGATAGCAAACATACCTACGGCCATTCCAATAGAGCCGGTAATCAGCAACGGTTTACGCCCCCACTTGTCGACGGTCATAATGGCGACCACGGTAAACACCACATTCACCAATCCCATGATGATGGTCTGCAGCATGGAGGCATCCTTGGCGGCACCCATGCTTTCAAAGATGCGTGGTGCATAGTAAAGTGCCACGTTGATTCCGACAAACTGCTGGAATACAGAAAGAAGGATACCGATAACTATCACCTTTTTCCCATAAGTGAAAATCCGTGCTCTTGTCTGATCTCCCAACGAATGTTTGATTTCATCCATAATTTCACCAGCTCGCTGTAGACTGCCATTGACCTTTGCCAGCACCCCCAGGGCAGCATCCTCACGTTTGCGGAGCGCCAGATAACGGGGTGTCTCAGGCACTAGCAATAGGAAGAGGCCAAAGAGAGTTGCCGGTATTGCCTCTGAAGCAAACATGTAACGCCACCCCACGCTGTTGATCCACTCCACAGTCTGTCCCTTGGCGATACCCCAGTTGACAAAATAAACCACCAGCATTCCGAAGATGATGGCAAACTGGTTGAAAGAGACCAGCCTCCCGCGGATATGAGCCGGAGAGATCTCACTGATGTACATGGGAGCAACGGCCGATGCCAGACCTACCCCAATCCCGCCAAGGATGCGGTAGAGGTTGAAGGTGATGAGCAGGGCGATCGAGGGTTCACCCTTGGGGAAGAATAGCGTTTCTGGAAATGCTGACCCAAGGGCAGAGAGTAAGAAGAGAAGGGCAGCCAACCGAAGGGTCTGCCTTCGCCCAATCCTGTTTGAAAAAAAACCGGATATCGCACCTCCCAGAATACACCCTACCAGTGCACTCGAAACAGTAGCCCCGTGAAGCCAGGTGCTCAAGCCCAACGGTTCAATAAGAAATGCCTGAATCGATTTCTCCGCTCCGGAGATCACTGCGGTATCATAGCCAAAAAGCAAACCACCCAGGGTGGCTACCAGTGTGATGGCGAAAATGTAAGTTTTGTTGTAGGAAGTGTTCATGGTGACAAATTGTTTATGCCGGATGTGGCGTATGTTTCATGTGTCGTGAATGAAGGCTTTAAAAAGAAAGTCCTGATATCTCAGCTTATCAGGACTTCACCAGTTATCAAAGGTACTCGGAGCGGGACTTGAACCCGCACAACCGTTATGGTCACAAGATTTTAAGTCTTGCGTGTCTACCATTCCACCATCCGAGCATACCTGGAGCGGAAGACGGGACTCGAACCCGCGACCCCGACCTTGGCAAGGTCGTGCTCTACCAACTGAGCTACTTCCGCAATATTATGCAATTTAAAGAGCTATCCGGTATCATCATACCGATGACCTTGCCAAGGTCGTTGTTCATTTTTCTTTTTGGGCAAGGTCGTGCTCTACCAACTGAGCTACTTCCGCAATATTATGCAATTTAAAGAGCTATCCGGTATCATCATACCGATGACCTTGCCAAGGTCGTTGTTCATTTTTCTTTTTGGGCAAGGTCGTGCTCTACC
>Ga0265294_10007112_pt1 | contig 13327 bp, 11 predicted proteins | sample MunlanPumphouse3_FD_192504 | JGI IMG/M metagenome (GOLD analysis project Ga0265294, IMG submission 192504) | Groundwater microbial communities from a municipal landfill in Southern Ontario, Canada - Pumphouse #3 | ecosystem: Environmental > Aquatic > Deep subsurface > Groundwater | place... | reverse complement strand
TGCCGCTGCGACCTTCAAGCGTGGCATCCGTTATATCAACATACCCACTACCCTGCTGGGGGCGGTGGATGCGGCCGTGGGGGGCAAGACCGGCATCAACTTCGGAGGTTACAAGAACGAGATCGGCTCATTCTATCCTGCTGATTTTGTGCTTATCTCGTCCGATTTTTTCCGTACACTCTCCCCCGAAGCGCTGCTATCGGGGTATGCCGAGATGATCAAGCATGCACTGATACACTCGGCAACAGACCTGGAGAAGCTTCTGACTTTCTCACTCAATCCACCCGACTACGGACAGCTGAATGAGATGGTATTTCGCTCGGTGGGCATCAAACGACAGATTGTGGAGAAAGATCCCTATGAGCAGGATATCCGCAAGGCGCTGAACCTGGGTCATACTACCGCCCATGCCTTTGAAAGCCATGCACTGGCCACGGGCAAACCGGTACCCCATGGCTTTGCCGTTGCCTGGGGACTGATTGTGGAGCTCTACCTCTCCCACCGCATCTGTCATTTTCGGAAGGAGAAACTGCTCAAAACTGTCCGCTTCATCCGGGAACAGTATGGCGCCTTTCCCGTCAGCTGTGATGATTATGAGCAACTCTATGCAATCGCGCTACACGACAAAAAGAACCGTGGGGGGGTGATCAACTTCACCCTGCTTTCCGAGATCGGCAATGTACAGATCGACCAGACGGCGGGTAAAGAACTCTTTTTCGAAGCGCTCGACTTCTATCGTGATTCGGTAGGGTTATAGATCCCGCTGTTTCTTTGTAGGCGGGGAGCAACAGGTGTTAGAGACCCGAAGGATGGCAAGGCCAGTCTACCCCCCTGATCAGCAGATCTCCTTTACAAAACGGGTCTCTGCCTGTAACACCCAGTCCCGAAATCCTTCATCGGGTGCATAGCCGGGAATAAAATCAATCAGCCTGTCAAGGTCGAACCGTTTGCCGGCGATCCCCACACCGGAAAGCGCCGCATCATAGGCATTAAATTCCTGCTCTACATGCACAGGGATCATCAGGGTTGGCTTTCGGAAGTAAAGCGCCTCACAGAGCGACTCGAAGCCGGAGGTGGTGGCATAGGCCCTGCATCCCGCCATACTGGTGAGGAACTTCTCATCGTGAAGCCGGAAGAGGGTGAATCGATCGTCTACTGGCAGCTCCTCCGGAGCATCACTTTTATCCCAGAAGAAACGGAGGGGTACCCCAGGATGCCGCTCATGCCAGCGGACAATTTCATCGTAATAACCCGCATTGAGCATGTAGCCATGGATATAGTCGCCTTCGGCAGGCCGTATGTGGAAAAGCTCAGGTCGCAACAGGGGCGGAACCGTCACGATCCTCTTAGCCGGCGCACCGGGCATATCGCGGAAAGAGAGGGCCAGGATGCGGGAGGCACGGTTGGAGGTAATGCGTGAGAGCATCCGCAGGAAATAGTACTTCACATCCTGCTCGGGACTGGTCTTGTAATTGGGGTTGAGGAGGATGTACTGATGCGCCACACAGATCATCTCCACCCCCATTTTCTTGTCGAACCGATAGATGCCGTAGGCCATACCGGTAATCATCTCATAAAAATTGATCACCTTGTCGGGGCGATGTTCCTCGATCGCATGCCGTATGAGTTGAAGGCTTTTCCGAAAGATAAAGGGACGGGAGAAGTTGGTCGCCACACTCATCAGGATATTGGGGCGCTTTTGCTTGTAGAAGGAGGTGAAATTGGGGCTGCTGAAAGCGGTGACCGGTGCGCCGATCTTTTGGGCAAAAAAGGGGGGTATCTCCCGGTTATCGCTTTTCCCCACCAGTACGGCGACCACCTCGTGACCCTGTTTGCGCAGGATGGCAGCCAGGGAGAGCGCCTGTGTATAGTGACCTCTCCCCTCTCCCTGAACAGTAAACAAAAATCTCACACAAAAAGGTTTTTGATGTTTCAGCCACAAAAGTACAAAAATAAACCGCAACCACCCTCCTTTCATTGGGTAAGGAATAATTACGGGGGAACATGCCCTGTCAGTGGGTGAAGGTGAGTAACTCTCCCGCGGCCTGTTCAGCAACAACACCCTCATCGTAGGCCAGCACCCCATTGACAAAGGTTTTTCTGACGCTGCTGCCGAAAGTCATCCCCTCGAAGGGCGACCATCCACACTTGTAGAGGATGTTCTCCGGCGTGACAGTGAAAGGAGCTGACGGATCGATCAACACCAGATCGGCATAGTACCCCTCCCGGATAAATCCTCTTTCCCGGATACGGAAGAGACGTGCCGGGGCATGACACATCCGCTCCACCACCATTGCATGCGTGAAGATTCCATTGTCAGCCATCTCCCACATCACCGGCAGCGAGTGCTGCACCAACGGCCCCCCGGAGGCAGCACTGAGTGCACCGCCCTCCTTCTCTTTCAGGAGGTGAGGGGCATGGTCGGTGGCCACCACATCGATACGCCCATTGCGCAACGCTTCCCGCAACACCTCACGGTCGGACACACCCTTCACAGCCGGATTCCACTTGATGCGTGTTCCCAAGCGAGCATAGTCCTCGTCACTGAACCAAAGGTGGTGCACACACGCCTCGGCAGTGATACGCTTCTGCTCGGTGGGATCCTCCGAAAAAAGGCTCATCTCCCGTGCGGTGGAGAGGTGCAAGACATGCAGCCGGCTGCCGTAACGATCCGCCAACTCAACCGCTTCAGCCGAGGAACGATAGCAGGCCTCAGCACTTCTGATCAGGGGGTGCATTGCAACAGGGAGCTGCTCCCCGTACACCTTCAGCAACCGATCCCGGTTCTCACGGATCAGCTCCTCGCTTTCACAGTGCGTGGCAATCAACAGCTCCACCTCCGCGAAGATCTGCTGAAGTGTGTGGCGATCATCCACCAGCATGTTCCCGGTGGAGGAACCCATGAACACCTTCACTCCGCAAGTGGTATGCGGGTCAGCTTTCAGCAACTCCCCGATGTTGCTGTTGGTGGCACCCAGATAGAAAGAGTAGTTGGCTGCGGAACGTCCGGCAGCCAGCTCCTGCTTTTGTCGGAGTGCGTCATTGGTTATGGTTTGCGGTTGCGTGTTGGGCATCTCCATATAGGAGGTGACGCCGCCCGCCACGGCGGCCCTGCTTTCGGTGAAGAGATCTCCCTTATGGGTCAGACCCGGTTCGCGGAAGTGTACCTGGTCATCGATCACACCGGGAATCAGAATGAGTCCCCTGGCATCTATTCGCTTGCGGCAACTCTGCAGCTGTTGTTCCGGCACCTCGCCCCGGAAGACCCGGCTAATCCGTTCACCCTCCAGCAAAAGCGAACCGGTGAAGGTCTCTCCTTCGTTGATGATGGTTGCCTTATCTATCAGGATCATGGTTGCAATTGTTTGGGTTGTTTGCGGGGTCTGATCCTGCCGGTCATCTTTCGCCAGCGCAGGTTGATCACCCCAAAAAAAGCCTCTCCAAAGATGCTGCTGTTCATCTTGGATGTCCCCAGCTGGCGGTTCACGAAGACAACCGACACCTCTGTGACGCTGAATCCCAACACTTTGGCGGAATATTTCATTTCGATCTGGAAAGCATAACCCTTGAAGCGGATCTGATCCAGGTCAATGGTCTCCAGCACCTTGCGGCGGTAGCACACAAAACCGGCAGTGGTGTCCTTTACATGGAGTGCCGTCACAAACCGTACATACTTCGAGGCAAAGAAAGACATCAGCACACGCCCCATCGGCCAGTTGACCACATTCACTCCGGTGACATACCGGGAGCCCACCGCCACATCATACCCCTCGTTGTGACAAGCTGCGTAGAGGCGAGGCAGGTCATCAGGGTTGTGGGAGAAGTCGGCATCCATCTCGAAGATGTAGTCGTAGGATCGCTGCAGTGCCCATTTGAAGCCGTGAATATAGGCAGTTCCCAGTCCCAGCTTGCCTGTTCGTTCTTCGAGAAAGAGACGGCCACCATAGGTATCCGCGATCAGCTGTTGCACAATTGCAGCTGTTCCGTCGGGTGATCCGTCGTCGATCACCAGGATATGAAACGATTTCTCCAAGGAGAAAACGGCCCGGATGACCTGTTCGATATTCTCCTTTTCGTTGTAGGTGGGGATAATTACAAGGCTGTCTGTCATTGGGATCAATTTTGCTCCAAATGTACCTCTTTTGACGCAGAAATAAAAAAGATTGCGAAAAATTTTGTTTTCCCAAAACATTATCCTATCTTTGCAGTCCCATTTCAGGGAAACAGATCGCGGAGTGGAGCAGTTGGTAGCTCGTTGGGCTCATAACCCAAAGGTCGTAAGTTCGAGTCTTGCCTCCGCAACATTTTTCAAAGGAAAGCAGCCATGTTTTCCTTTTTTTTGTTTATTTGCAGAAGAGAACCGAGAAACAGCATAGCGATGAACCGAATGCCGATCTTCCTGCTGCTTCTGCTGCTCATTCTTCTTTCACCACCCGGTCATGCACAGCAGGATGAGTTGCACCAGGGCAAGGCGTCCTACTATTCCGGTCGTTTTCACGGCCGCAGGATGTCAAATGGCAGTCCCTACCACAGGGACAGCCTCACCTGTGCACACCGCTCTTTTCCGTTCGGTACGCTGTTGGAGGTGACCAACACCGCCAACAACAAATCGGTGATCGTCGAGGTTACCGATCGCGGCCCATACAGCCGCAGCCGGATCATCGACCTCTCTCACGCGGCTGCTCGTCAACTGGGAATGTTGCAGCAGGGGGTGACCCGGGTGATGATCCGGGAGCATATCCCTATGCCATTTCAATCCATCCTGATTCCATTCGACCGCAACGGGCTCTTTCTACGGGTAACTGAGCCGACAGCACTGCGACGCGCCCTTCCGCACCATTACGAAAGCAATTCTTCGCATCATCCTTCCCATTGAGCCTCACCGATGAGATGTGGCGGGCCAAGATTGCAGCGATGGCATCTGCTGTCGGGAAGGAAGATTGAAAAAAAGCAGCAGAAAACAATGATCACACAAGTTTATCCTCCCGCATTGACCGAGATGGGCAGTTTCTTGCGGAAACCATCCTTAAAGCAGATCAGTGTTTCTGTGCGGGAGAGGCCCAGCGGCTGGAGTTCAGAGTGGATGATGCGCAGGAGATCCTTGTTGTTTTTGGCATACACCTTAATCAACAGGTCATACTGACCGGTGGTATAGTAACACTCCACCACTTCGGGTATCTTCTGCAACTCTTTCACCACATAATCGAAAGTAGAGGGGGAGGTAAGAAAGATACCAACGAAGGCACAGGTTTCGAAGCCAATCTTCTCGGCATCGACCACGAATTCCGATCCTTTGACCACCCCAAGCTGCGTCAGCTTCTGCACCCGCTGGTGTATGGCGGCACCCGACACGCCACATTCGCGTGCAACCTCCAGGAAAGGGATGCGTGCATTGTCAATGATGAGTCTGAGAATCTTCTCATCCAGTTCGTCCAGTTCATGTTGTGCCATAGTGCCGGTTTAATTCTGTTACAATAAAAGGTTGTTTTGTACAAAAATAGCAAAAAGATCCGTTCGGGAGACAACAAGCGAAACAATTCAGGTTACTTTTAAGCATTTTAAAGCAATGGCAGCAAACAGTCCGGAAGCAGTGGCCAGTGACTGCTCTTCGATCAAAAAGGAACCTGAATGCAGGGGGCCGCATTTCCGGTTGGCAGCCGATACGCCGAAGCGGTAATAGCAGCAGGGATAGTGCAGAGAGAAAAAGCCGAAGTCGTCGGCAGTCATCCGTTTCGGATACTCCCCCACCCGCTCTTTTCCCAGCCATTCAACAGCCGCAGCCCGCACTTCACGGGTCGCCGCCTCATCACTGACCACACTGGGATATCCTTCCGGCAGGCTGGTTTCACAGCGACAGCCATAGGCGGAAGCAATATCGGCAGCAATCCGGGGAATGAGCTGCAGCATCCTGTGTCGCTCCTCTTCATCCATACAGCGAAGCGATCCGCTGAGCGTCACTTCGGGTGGGATCACGTTGGTGGCTCCTGCAGCGATCAATCTCCCGAAAGAGAGGACAACGGGGTGAAAGGGATTGCTCCTGCGGCTCGCCAGTTGCTGCATGGCCACCACGATCTGCGAGGCAGCCAGCACGGTATCGTTCAGCTCATGCGGAAGAGCAGCATGCCCACCCTGGCCCTTCACGGTGAGGTGCACCTCGTCAGCCGAGGCCATCACCGTTCCGCTTTGGAAGGCAACGCTGCCGGCAGGCAGATCGATATAGGCATGCTGCTTCACCACCCTTTGGGGTGTAAACGTACCGAAGAGGTTGTCGCGCAGCATCAGGTTGGCTCCTCCGGGCGACTGCTCCTCTGCGGGCTGGAAGACAAAGAACACCCTGCCGGCAATATGCTGTCGCAGGGAGCGGATCATCTTCGCTGCCCCCATCAGTGCGGCAGCCTGGGCATCGTGCCCGCAGGCATGCATCACCCCGTCGTTTACCGACCGGTAGGAGACCGCATTCTCCTCCTGTACTGGCAGCGCATCCATATCGGCAACGAAGGCGATGCAACTCCCCGATGGGTTCTTATCCCCGGCCACCTCTGCCACAATACCGTAACCTCCTATGCCGCTACGGAAGGAGATCCCCTCCTGCCGCAGGAAAGTGGTGATGTAGGCAGCAGTCTCCCTTTCCCGATATGAGAGCTCGGGATGACGATGCAGGTGCCGGTAATGCTGCACCAGTTCGGGGTAGATCCGTTCCGTCTCCTGACGGATCTGATGCAGGGGTTCCATCAGTAGAGGTTATGGATCACCAGTCCCGAGCGCAGCTTCGGCTCAAACCAGGTAGTCTTGGGCGGCATGATGTTGCCGGTGTCGGCGATATCCATCAGCTGTTTCATCGATACCGGGTAGAGGGCAATGGCCAGTGCCATCTCACCACTGTCGACCCGTCGTTTGAGCTCGCCCAGCCCCCTTATACCTCCCACGAAATCGATCCGTTTGTCGCTGCGCAGATCCGTGATACCCAGGATCTCATCCAGGATAAGATTGGAGGTGATGGTGACATCGAGCTGACCAATGGGATCGTTGTCGTTATAGGTTCCCGGTTTGGCGGTAACGCTGAAGGAGCGTCCGTCGAGGTAGATAGAGAAGTTGTGCAGGTTATGCGGTTTCGCAATTTCCGAACCGGTAGGCTCCACCACAAAGTTTTTCTCCAGCCGGGCCAGGAACTGCTCTGGCGTGAGGCCGTTGAGATCTTTCACCACCCGGTTGTAGTCGATGATGGTGAGCTGGGTGTCGGGGAAGCAGACCGCCATGAAGTAGTTATACTCCTCATCGCCCCTGTGGTTGGGATTGTTCTTCGCCTTCTCGGCACCCACCAGCGCTGCGGCAGCTGAGCGATGGTGACCATCGGCGATATACATGGCCGGCATGGCGGCGAAGAGCTCAGTGATACGACCGATGTCCTCATCCTCTGCCACCAGCCAGAAGTGGTGTCCCACCCCGTCCACCGACACAAAATCATACTCCGGAACCCCGGAGGAGATTCTCTCCACGATACCGTTCACCTTGTTGTTATCGGGGTAGGCAAAGAATACCGGCTCAATGTTGGCATTGTTCACCCGTACGTGCTTCATCCGGTCCTCCTCCTTGTCGCGGCGGGTCAGTTCATGTTTCTTGATCTTCCCGCTCATGTAATCGTCCACGGCTGCGGCCACCACCAGACCATACTGCCGTTTGCCGTTCATGGTCTGGGCATAGACGTAATAAAGCTCTTTCTCGTCCTGCAGGAGCCATCCCTTTTCACAGAACATGCGGTAGTTCTCTGCTGCTTTCAGGTATACATCCTCATCATGTTCATCCTTACCAACGGGGAAATCAATCTCCGGCTTGATGATGTGGTAGAGCGATTTCTCATTGCCTGCAGCCTCTCTGCGGGCTTCATCGGAGTTGAGCACATCGTAGGGACGGGAAGCCACCTCACGAACCATCGCTTTTGGGGGACGCATGCCCCGGAAAGGTTTTATCTTCATTCTTTCAAATGTTATCAATGTTCTGATCGCAAATGTAGCCATTTTCTGCCGAATAAAAGCGGCCAAAAGGGCCGATTTGGGAAAAAACCGCTACTTTTGCTACAGAAACCAATTAACATGGAGAGGGATGATTCAGATCGAAGAACAGCAGATCATCGCGGCGGCTGAGAAGGGAATGGACGCATTTTTGAAGGTGTTCACCGATGCCTATCTGGAAGCGCTGGGAGGTGATCCCACGGCAGAGAAGATGGAGATACTGAACGGTTTCCAGCACACCCTGCTGGCATATCGTTTTTTCGCCGATGAGGTGAATGAGGGGGGCTTCGTGCAGCTGATCCAAAACGGCTACGGAGGTTACCTGTTTGGCAACCCGGTGGCAAAGGCGTTGAAGCAGATGGGGGCCAAAGGGATGTCGAAGATCCTTTACAAGGCGAAGGAGATCTACGATGCCCGCCGCGAGGAGTTGGAGCGGGAGACCACAGAGGAGGAGTTCATGGCGATGTATGCTGACTTTGAGGTGTTCGACGAGTTGGAGGAGAAGTTCTTCTATATCGAGGAGGAGGAGACCCTGCAGATTGCACGGTATGTGGATGAACACCTGGAAGATTTTGCTGAGATCCTATCCTGAAGTTATCCTATTGACCCAAACATCAACCATCACATGCCATGGGTATCGGAATCATTTCGTTGCTGGTACTACTGAGTATCGTTCTCATTGTACTGCTCACTTCGGTGACCAAGCTGAACGCTTTCGCTTCACTCTTTATTGTATCACTGCTCCTGGCGGTGGCGACACTGCCCCACAAGGGAGTTGTTGAGATCCTGAAACAGGGTTTCGGAGGCACCATCACCTCGATCGGGTTCCTCATCATCTTTGGAGCCATCATCGCGGTGGTGCTTGAGAAGAGCGGTGGAGCCCTCAGCATCGCCGGTTATATCCTTGCCAGGGCAGGCAAGAGCAGGGGAGCCACAGCGATGGGGATCACCGGATATCTTGTGGGACTGCCCATCTTCTGCGATTCGGGATACATCATCCTGAGTGGTCTGGCAAAATCATTCAGCAGCAAGGCAAAGATTGCGCTGCCCTTTATTGCCTTTGTGCTGGCTACGGCACTCTATGCGGTACACAACCTCACCCCTACCCATCCGGGCGCACTGGCAGCAGCAGGCATCATGGATGCTCACATCGGCATGCTGATCCTGCTGGGATCACTCTTTGCCATCCCGGCAGCACTGGCCGCCTTTTTCTGGATCAAGTGGCAGACCGGGAGGCAACCGTACTGCGGATCGGAATCCGTAGCAGCAGGAGAGGTGACCGATGAAGGGGAACTTCCTCCGGTAGCTCTCTCGCTGCTACCCATCACGATCCCGCTCTTGCTGATCGCTGCTGGTTCGTTGCTGGAGGTACTGCAGCTTGGCGAACACAACCTGCCTGCAATGATCCTCGCCTTTTTGGGTCAACCCATTGTTGCCCTTCTTATGGGGGTGCTGCTCTCACTGCTTCTGTTGAAAAGGAAGCAGGTCAGTGAGATCAACCAACTGCTCGAGTCGGCCATCGAGAAAGCAGGCCCCATACTGATCGTGACCGGTGCAGGTGGAATGTTCGGACTGGTGATTCGGGAGACCGGTGTCGGTGCATATGCCGGCACATTCCTGCTGCAGACAGGGTTGGGATTGGCTATCCCCTTCCTGATTGCCGCAGTGCTGAAGACAGCCCAGGGATCCTCCACCGTAGCCATCATCACAGCCTCCTCCCTGGTGCTACCCATGCTGCCGGCACTGGGACTTGAGAGTGATACCGGTCGACTGTTAACTATGCTGGCGATGGGTGCCGGCTCCATGATGGTCTCGCATGCCAACGACTCCTACTTCTGGGTGGTCTCCCGTTTCTCCGGCATCGACTCCAATACCACGCTGAAAGTATACTCATCCGCCACCGTTGTAATGGGGCTGGTGACCTTTCTGGCTGTCTGGTTGTTGTCATTCATCCTGAAATCATAACAGCATCATGCGGAAAACGGCTGAAGAGATCTTTCTTGCCGGTGTGAAACAGGTACTGCCCGACACACTGATCCAGTCGCAACTACAGGTTGAGCGGGGACGACTGACGATTGCTGGACGCCCTATTCCCCCGTTCCGCTCCCTCTTTTTGCTGGCAGCCGGTAAGGCGGCAGCATTAATGGCCGGGACTGCGGAAGAGATACTGGGAGATCTCATCACGGACGGCTTGGTTCTTACCAAGTATGGGCACGGGTTATCCCTGCAACGGCTACCCCTCATCGAGGCGGGTCACCCCCTTCCCGATGCAGCCGGAGTGGGGGCAACCCACAGGATGCTGGAAATTGTCCGAAAAGCAGAAGCGAACGACCTGGTGATATGCCTTTTGTCGGGAGGCGCCTCCTCACTGATGGCCGACCTGCCGGAAGGAGCCAGCCTTGCTGACCTGACAATGGCCAATGAGCTGCTGGTAAAGAGCGGTGCCGACATCCGGACAATCAACTGTGTGCGCAAGCATCTCTCTTCCGTAAAAGGGGGCAGGCTTGCTGCTGCGGCCACACCGGCCAGAGTAGTAAGCCTGATCCTTTCGGATGTGGTGGGTGACGATCCGGGAGTGATTGCTTCCGGCCCCACATCGCCCGATGAGAGCAGTTACGCCGATGCGCTGGATGCAATTGCCCGCATCGGGTTGGAGGATCGTTTTCCACCATCACTGTTGGTATATCTCCAGCGCGGATCGGAAGGTCTCCTGCCGGAGACACCCAAGCCGGGTGACCCCCTTTTCGGGAAAGTAGACAATCTGGTGATCGGAAACAACCTCCTGGCACTGGAAGGCGCTGCTGATAAGGCCACACAGCTCGGCTTTGAAACCCGGATCATCACCGACAGGCTGCAGGGAGAGCTTACCGATGTGGCTGATTTCATTCTTCGCGCCATCGGTGAGCATCGGTTGCCGGCGCCGAATGAACCCCTCTGCCTGCTTTTTGGTGGCGAACCCACGTTACGGGTGCGCGGGAGTGGCCTGGGCGGACGCAACCAGCACCTGGCTCTGCACCTGGCCACAAAAATCAAGCACCTGGCAGGGACCACTATCCTCTGTGCCGGTACGGACGGCACGGATGGTCCCACCGAGGCGGCCGGCGCCGTGGTGGATGGCCGTACCCTTTCCGATGCGTGGCGGAATGGAATGGACGCCATGGATCATCTATCCCGTTATGACGCCTATCACTTCTTTCAGCAGACGGGGGGACACATTCTCACCGGCAGTACCCGCACCAATGTGATGGATATGGTGGTAGTGCTGATACAAAAATAAAAAAAAATGAATTTTTCTTGGCAGAGTGAAAAAGAATTCATTCCTTTGCTTCCGAAACAGCGGTAAAACCTGTTTGAAGATTACAAAATCACAGCAATAATGAGAAATAACATTCAGTATGACACAATGATAGCCGGCGCACCCTTGGTGATGAGCTGTTGCTGTATGGCGATGTGTATCTGCGTCAGACCTCGTTGTGCCGGAATGGAATAGCCTATCAGCAAACAATAGATATTTTGCAAGCTCTCCCGGGACAACCATCTTCCGGGAGAGTTTTTTTTGAGGGTTATTACAGCATTGTCCAATCGGAGAGTTTTTTGGGGAATTGGATGATCAAATTATCAGAAAATGGATACGGAAACAAGTAACAAATTTGTCAGTCCCGCACGCAACAACGCTTATACCTGTTGTTGCATGATGATCTGTTGCTGCATGGCCATGGTTATGCAAACGAGATGCATCGTATCAGAAACGGGGTAAATAATCAGACAAAAGTTGAAGATAGAGACTCCACTGGTACAGCACCGGTGGAGTTTTTTTTATACTATTTTTTTAAACTATGTACAATATGGGAAGAAACAGATTTATCTATTTATTGGCGGCTTTGGGATTGCTCACACCCCACCTTGCCGCACAACAGGAATCAAATAAGGTGATTCATGTCACAAGTACGCGCTATGCAAAGCCATTGGTTGAAAAATGGGCATCGGAATATGTGAAGCATGCATCACCGCTGAAGATTGAGGTCATCACCGATTCCTCGCCGGTTGGGAGAAGGGATAGGCATCTGACCGGTTCGGGGGTAAAGCAGCACGATATCGGGCAGCAAGAGACACATATCGGGCGCTATGCCTTACTCCCTGTAACCAGTGACGAAAACAGCGGGTTGAACAATCTAATCAAAAAGCGATTGAACGAAAAGAGACTCGAGGAACTCTTTTTTGTGAGCAGCGATATAGCTGATGAGCCGTCGAAGCAAGATCAGCTGTTCCACTCTCTTACGATTTACTCAGGGAACAATGCCGATTCTTTTGCCGGGACATTCGCATCCCATTTCGACTTTGCCGCTACAGATCTGAGAGGAAAGAAAGTAGCGGGAGATGATCTCTTCCTGCTGGAAGCGATCAAGAAAGACAAAAGTGGTATCACCTTCAACAGCCTCAGCTATCTCTTCGATTCTGAAACACGATTATTGAAAGATGGTCTGGCGCTCATCCCGCTCGATCTGAAAAAAGAGCAGCGGGAGCTATTTGACAATCCGGATGTCGATGGGTTCATCGATCTGCTTGAGAAGGAGCGGGTTTCGTTGATTCCCCTGGGAGATATCAGCATCGGCTTTGATTCTGACAATGCAGAGGCGAGGAATTTTATTGAATGGATTCTTACGGAAGGGCAGGAGTTCAACCGGGAATATGGGTTTCTCAGGGCAGATGAAAAAGTATTGTCAACACAGCTCAGGGAACTCGCAGAGGGTCATCTCACAGCCAGTTATTAATCAAAAAAAATAAGCACTCCCGGAAACCAATTGCATCCGGAAACGGGAGCGCTTACTTCCAAATAAATGTAAAATATGACAAATATATCACCTTTTTCCAGGAACTTACCCTCCTATTTCAGAAGAAACAGACAGATTTATATTGTTTTAATCCTTCTCTGCAATGGCATCACCCTCCATGCCCAGACAATCATCCGGGGCAGTGTCGTAGACAGAGAGAATGAACCAATCCCGGGTGTGGCGCTCCTTGTCAAATCAACATCCTCAGGAACCGTTACAGAGATCGACGGAAGCTTCAGCCTCTCCACAGCGGAGCCATTGCCATTCACCCTTACAGTCAGTTTTCTGGGGTACCGCAGCGAGGAGATTGATGTGTATGAAGCCAACAGTCCGATAAAAATCACCCTCACGGAAGATCTGAATTTTCTCGATGAGGTGGTAGTGGTGGGCTACGGCAAGGCAAAGAAATCGGATTACACCGGTTCGGTGGCAGTGGTGGGCGCCAGGGAGCTGGAGAAGATAGAGATCACATCTGTGGGCAAGGCA
>Ga0265294_10007111_pt1 | contig 13330 bp, 9 predicted proteins | sample MunlanPumphouse3_FD_192504 | JGI IMG/M metagenome (GOLD analysis project Ga0265294, IMG submission 192504) | Groundwater microbial communities from a municipal landfill in Southern Ontario, Canada - Pumphouse #3 | ecosystem: Environmental > Aquatic > Deep subsurface > Groundwater | place... | reverse complement strand
TGGGTTAGTGAGGAAGAGCGCTCCTGTTACAACTGCCGCTATCGCCGTTGGACCTCGGAAAGCTTTGTCTGTTTAAAATAATTTTAATATTATTTATCTTTGGCTTAAAACATAGGAGTAGCCATAGTATCATGCCTGAAAGAATCGTATTCCTAAGGCATATTATCCGTTGTATAACCTTGAGTTATACTTGCCATTATCTGGTTTGACATATACACTGCTTTCTCCTACAATAATTACAAATATTTACTATGTCAGCATAGTACAATATCTATGATAATGTAACAAAATATAATATTTGTCTCCGAGCTGTTTAACCTAACGTGTAAAAACCAGGGTTATCTGGCCTGGGTACAGGTGGAAACGCCTGTGTCTCCCCGTATTGTGGAAAGGAGCACATATAACGGCTGTTTGACTATTAAGTGGACAGGTGTATTGTGCTTTTTTGCCGGTACCCTGTCCTTTTTCTATTTTTGTAAAATAGGTGGAGACATACTCCGAGCTTTCAGACCTGGGGCATTTAGCTATGGTCTGCTGGCCTATGGGTACAGGTGGAAACTCTTGTGCCTCCCCGTATTGTGGTAAGGAGTACATAGTACAACTGTTTACTTGGACAGGTGTAGTGTGCTTTTGCCACTAGACCTGTCCTTTTAATTTAATTGTCAAATATTTTTCTCCGAGCCTTTCAACCTAAGGGAATCAACCTATGGTTGTCAGGCCTGGGTACAGGGGGAAACGCCGGTACCTCCCCATATTGTGGAAAGGAGTTACAATATGACTATTTGTTTAAACAAACAGGTAGCCGTAGTGTGCTTTTTTGCCGGTACGGATACCTGTTTTTTATATTTGTGAGTATTCAACTGCAAAAAAACCAATTTAGTATCTAGTTATTAACTAATTATGAGTAACCAATTGCTTGCAGAGGAGTCTCTGCAGTTAAGCATAGGGAGGAGGGGATAGAAAGAAAGCCTGCCATTTTACTATGCTCCGAGCTTGAGTTACCTAAAGCTATTAGCCATGGTAATCGGCCGATAGGGTAGATTAAGGAAACTGGTCTGCCTCCCGATATTGGAAAGGAGCCCGAGACCGCCTGATAAGGCCAGATAATTGCTATTTCTGGGCCTCTTGGTGCTGTGGTTAAGGCTCATGTATGCAATTATTAACCTCCAGTTCAGGCGGGGGGTTTTTGTTTTTTTGAACCTGAATCTTGAAAGAAGCAAGAATTATGGAAGGAGTGATTGGAGTGGAAATGGTCAAATTGATCATTGACGGAAAGGAGGTTGAAGTTGCGCAAGGTACCACTATAATGCAGGCAGCCGACCAGGCAGGGATAGAAATTCCCCGGCTCTGTTATGACCCGGAATTAAAGCCCCTGGGAGCCTGCCGTCTTTGCGTGGTACAAGTAGAAGGAAATCGTCTATTTCCAGCATCCTGTGTTACCCCGGTTAGCCCCGGCATGGTAGTGCATACGGAATCCCCCGATATTGTGGAAGCCCGGCGTACTATTCTGGAATTGCTGGTGGCTAATCATCCCCTGGACTGCATGACCTGTGATAAACTGGGTGATTGCAAACTGGCGGATTATTGTTATAAGTATGGAATTAAGGAAAGCCCCTTTGAGGGTGAAAAACATGCTTATGCTATAGACGATTCTAATCCCTTCATTCTTCGCGACCTCAACAAATGTATTCTCTGTGGTGCTTGTGTTCGGGCTTGTGAGGAACTAACTGGCGCCGATAATCTGAGCTATCTTAACCGGGGTTGGAACCGTAAGGCAACAACTGCTGGTGATGTTGACTATATTGATTCCGATAGCTGTGTGTTCTGTGGGCAGTGTGTAGCTGTATGTCCCACCGGAGCCCTGCAGGAAAAAACTATGGTGGGCCAGGGCCGCCGCTGGGAAATTGAACGGGTCAGGACTACCTGTCCCTTCTGTGGGACCGGCTGTAATTTTGACCTGGCTGTAAAAGATGGCAGAGTAATTGGTGTTCTTTCTAATCCGGAAAGCCCGGTTAACCAGCGTCGCCTCTGTATTAAAGGACGTTTTGGCTGGGATTATATTTATAATGAAAAGCGTCTAACCACCCCACTAATTAAGAAGAACGGCAGATTTGAAGAAGCCAGCTGGGACGAAGCTTTTAGCCTTATTGCCCAACGGTTTAACGAGATAAAAGAAAAATATGGGAACGGATCCTTTGCTGCTCTTAGCTCAGCCCGTTGTACCAATGAAGAGAACTATCTGGTACAGAAATTCACCCGCGCAGTTATGGGCAACAATAACGTTGACCACTGCGCCCGTACCTGACACGCGCCTACTGTGGCCGGTCTGGCCACCACATTTGGAAGCGGCGCTATGACCAACTCCATTAACGAAATTTCTACCGATGCCGAACTAATGTTTTTAATTGGCACCAACACCACTGAAGCTCACCCGGTAATCGGTTACAAGATGAGACAGGCAGCCCGTAATGGGTGCAAACTGGTTGTCTGTGACCCCCGCCATATTGACCTGGTAGATGAAGCTGACTACTGGCTGCGTCATAATCCGGGAACTGATATTCCTCTCCTGAACGGACTTATGCATATCATTATTAAAGAAGGACTGGAAGATAAAAAATTCATCGAGGAACGAACCGAAAACTATGAAGAAATGAAAGCCATAGCAGAAAATTATCCTCCGGAAAAAGTATCCGAAATAACTGGAATTTCGGTTGAGGATCTTTATGCTGTGGCTCGTCTCTATGCTACTACCGACAAAGCTATGCTTTTCTATACCCTGGGAATAACCGAGCATATTTGCGGAACCCGTAACGTTATGAGTTGTGCTAATCTGGCCATGTTAACTGGACATTTGGGACGGGCTGGCGTAGGCGTTTGCCCCATCCGCGGGCAGAACAACGTACAGGGAGCATGTGACCAGGGAGCTCTGCCCAATGTATATTCCGGATACCAAAATGTAACTCTTCCGGCAGTTAAAGAGAAATTTGAGCAGGCCTGGGGAAGACCCATGCCGGATAAAGTGGGCTTAAAGATTCCCGAAATGTTTGAAGCTGCCCATGAAGGCACAGTTAAATCTATGTATATCCTGGGTGAAAACCCGGTGCTTACTGATCCCGATAGTAATCATATTCGGGGAGCCCTGGAAAAGCTGGAATTCCTGGTAGTTCAAGAGCTGTTCCTTACGGAGACGGCTGAATATGCCGATGTAATACTACCGGCAGCCAGTTTCGCAGAATGTGATGGTACCTTTACCAATACCGAACGTCGTATCCAGAGAGTACGCAAGGCTATAGAACCTATTCCTGGTAAGGCTAACTGGGAAAGCATTTGCGAAATGTTTAACTACATGGGGTACCCGCTAAATTATGATAGCCCCGAAAATATTTGGGATGAAATGGCTTCCCTGTCGCCTTCCATGGCGGGAACCAATTATGAACGACTGGATAAGAAAGGTTTGCAGTGGCCCTGCCCCACTCTGGATCATCCTGGTACCCAGTTCATGCATGTCGGCAAATTCAGTCGCGGCCTGGGTCTCTTCCAACCTTCCGATCATATACCACCCGGAGAAATGCCGGATGAGGAATACCCCTTCCTGCTTTCAACCGGGAGAATTTTGCATCATTACAATGTCACCACCCCGTATTCCCCGGGCATCATGAGCATATGGGATCGCGAGTGGGCGGAAGTAAATCCTGTAGATGCTGAAAAACTTGGGGTCGTTACCGGTGACAAAATAAAAGTTACTTCCCGCAGAGGGGAAGTTGAAACTGCCATCAAGGTTACCGACCGGGTGCTCCCGGGTGTAATCTGGATGTCATTCCACTACAGTGAAACTCCTACCAATGCCCTTACCAGTGATCATCTGGATCCGATTACCGGAACTGGTGAATACAAAGTCTGCGCTGTAAAACTGGCTAAACTGTAGGAGGCTTAAGAATGAAAAAGGTACCTGTTCAAGAGGCAGTAGGATTGGAGCTTTGCCATGATATTACCAAAGTGGTACCCGGGAGGGAAAAATACCGGGCCTACCGCAGAGGACAGTTAATAACCCCGGCTGATGTCCCTATACTGTTGGATATGGGTAAGGAACATATCTACGTATGGGAACCGCAGGATAATCTGGTTCATGAGGATGAAGCTGCTACCAGGCTGGCCAGTTTGGCAGCGGGTAGGGGTTTAAGCTCTACTGAACCCAGCCAGGGTCGGGTTAATCTCTGTGCCCAGTATGATGGATTACTAAATATAGATGTAAACCGGCTTAATTGGATTAACAACCTGGAAAACGTTGTTTTTGTCACCATGCATAATAAACGCCCTGTAGTTAAAGGGCAGCTGGTGGCAGGTACTCGGGTAATACCTCTGGCCATCGAAAGGTATATCCTGGAGGAAGCTGAAAAGCTGGCTTCCAACCCGGAACCGCTGGTTTCGGTTATGCCTTTTAGCCCGCTTTGGGTGGGAATTGTTACTACCGGAAGTGAAATATATAATGGCCAGATAAAAGATGGTTTTGGCAGGTTAATCCGTAAAAAAGTAACTCCATTTGGGGGCAGAATCATGGGACAGGTTATTGTCCCTGATAATCCCGAGATAATTGCCCAGGAAATAAACAATTATATTGAAGAAGGCGCTGAACTGGTTGTAGTCACCGGTGGCATGTCAGTAGATCCTGACGATGTCACGCCTCTGGGGATAAGAGCTAGCGGAGCGGAAGTAGTCTTTTATGGGGCGCCGGCTCTTCCGGGAACCCAGAACATGGTGGCTTACCGCGAGCACGTTGCTATATGTGGTGTTCCGGCCGGTGCTTTGTTCAGTCGTACCACTACTTTTGACCTTTTACTGCCTCGTATTTTTGCCGGTGAGCGTATAAGCCGGGCAGATATAGTGGCACTGGGACATGGTGGCTTTTGTGAAGAATGTAAAGTCTGCCATTATCCCATTTGCCCCTTTGGCAAAAGCAGTTTTTAAGAACGGAGGTCAGGCAGTGCTGTTTAATGTAAGTCTAGAAGAAGCTCAGCAGCTTTTGTTGCAAAACCTTATACCGCTGGCGGTAGAGAAGCTATCCATATTAAACGCCAACGGTCAGGTTCTGGCTGAGGATGTGGTCGCAGCAGAAAACCTTCCCGCATGGTCATCAGGAGCACGGGATGGCTATGTTTTGCATGCAGATGACCTTCAGGGAAACAAAAAACTTACTATAGCTGCTTCCGTGTCAGCAGAGCAATTAACGCAGACGCTCTTAAACAGCGGAGAGACTTTCGAGGTGAGAACTGGTGAAGCTATTCCAGAGGGTAGTGCAGCTCTGATTCCCCATGAAGATATAGAAATTGGAGATACGGAAATCTACCTGGGGAAAGCAGTCAGGGCGGGCGAATTTATTCGCCAGGCGGGTGAGGATTTCAAGGCTGGTGAGCTATATGCCCCGGAGGGGAGTATAATTACCCCCGGGTTAATATCAGTGCTGGCTGCTCAAGGAAGGACTGAAGTACAGGTGTACAGCAGTCCTCGGGTAGCAGTCCTCAGCCTGGGAGACCAACTGGTGTCATGGAGAGAGACTTCCAGTCCCGGTTGTTTAAGAGACAGTAACGGACCCCTGCTGGCGGCTCTGGTCGGGCGAGATGGTGCCCAAATAGTAACGCTGGATCTTGCTGGCAGCAGAGAGCGAGTTGAACTTATAGCTTACATGCGGGAGATACTGGAAAAGGCTGACCTGCTTATAACTATAGGTGGAACTTATGCTCGGTTAGAGGCACAGAGCAAACAGCTCTTTCAAGAACTGGGCGGGGATATGCTTTTCTGGGGAGTTCCCATTCAACCAGGCGGTCATAACGGAGCCGCGTTATGGAATAAGAAGTATCTTATTTCCCTGTCCGGCAATCCGGCTGCCTGTGCTGTAGGTTATGAACTGCTAGTTGCTCCGGTGATTCGTGCTCTACAGAGAAAGGAGCCTTATACCCCCAGGGTAAAAGCTCAATGTCTGGATAATATAGGTGCCAAAGGTAGTGACCGACGTTTTGTACGGGCCTCTTTAACTACTGATGGCAGCACCTGGAGGGTAAAGGTTTTACCCGGGCAAAAGCCAGGCATGATTCGTTCGCTGGTGAACTGTAACGCCTTGATTGACTTACCTGCCGGAAATCCGGCAATTGCAGCAGGTACTTTAGTTTCGGTTATCTTACTGGATCCCAGTAGTATAAGGTTGGAGCAGCCTTAAAACTGCTCATGCCTTGAAAGATGTAATTAGAAATGGATTTATTTTAATTTCTTGATGAATAGATTTATTATTTAACCCCAGGGAGGTGAACATGTAATGGCAGACTACAAGGAAATAATTAACCGGTATAAAGATCTTCCCGGCGGCATTATTGAAGCTTATCATGCTCTGCAGAGGGAATATAGTTTCATTCCTGAAGACTCTATAGCCTATGCTGCTCAGGTCTTTGACTTGCCCCTGGCTAAAGCTTATGGGGTGGCAACTTTTTATTCATATCTTAAGGTTGGAGAACGGGGCAAAAATGTAATTCGCATTTGTGAAAGTGCACCCTGTCATGTGGCCGGAGCTAAAGAAGTAGTAAACGCTTTGGAAAAGGAACTGGGTATCAAGATGGGAGAAAGCACTGCTGATGGTAAATTTACCCTGGAATTTTGTGAATGTGTAGGCCAGTGCCAGGCTACTCCGGTGATAACCGTTAATAGCAAGCCTTATGGCGATATAACCCCAGAAAAAATACCCGGCATTCTGGCCGCATACAAATAATGAAAGGAGGGAATACAATGGCTGAGGAAATGCGCATCGTCTTGCGTAACATGGGTAAAATAGATCCCCTAAAAATAGAAGACTACATTAATGCCGGGGGCTACAAGTCCCTGGAAAAAGCACGCCAGATGGGACAGGAAGCTTTAATGGAAGAAGTTAAAAAGTCTGGGTTGCGGGGACGCGGCGGGGCTGGCTTTAATTGTGGTATGAAATGGAGCTTTTCCTACAAAGTACAGTCCGAGCAAAAATATGTCGTCTGCAATGCTGATGAAGGTGAACCCGGAACTTATAAAGACCGTACCATAATGGAAAATGATCCCCAGTCGGTACTGGAAGGTATGGCCATATGCGGTTATGCCATAGGTGCCAATAAAGGCTATATCTACTGCCGGGGAGAATATCCTTATGTAGTTGATATCCTTAATCAGGCTATAGCCCAGGCTAAAGAAAAAGGTGTTCTGGGAGATTTCGACATTGAAGTCAGGATGGGAGCCGGAGCTTATGTCTGCGGTGAAGAAAGTGCCCTGATTGAATCCATTGAAGGTAATCGCGGAGAACCCCGTTTCAAACCACCATTCCCGCCGGTTATTGGTTTATGGCAGAAACCTACAATAGTAAATAACGTTGAAACCTTTGCCAATATCCCGATAATACTGGAAAAAGGTGCTGACTGGTACAAATCTATAGGGGCGGAAAAGTATCCCGGTACCAAAGTCGTTACTTTAACTGGTGATGTCAATAACCGCACCGTTTTTGAAGTACCTACCAACACCAGCATTCGCCAGGTTATTTATGACTTTGGCGGAGGCATCAAGGATGGCAAAAAATTCAAGGCGGTTCAGATAGGCGGTACTTCTGGAGGCTTTATACCTGAATCTATGCTGGATACACCCATTGACTTTGACTCCATGACTGCCATAGGTGCCGTACTGGGCTCTGGCGCAGTATTTGTAATGGATGAGACTCGTGATATAGTAAATGTAGTAGCCAGGATTGCAGGTTTCTTTGAACATGAATCCTGTGGCAAATGTTCTCCCTGTCGCGAAGGTACCAAACGCATACACGAAATGATGGAAAAACTGGACGCTGGTCAAGGTAGTGGCGGGGATTTATCCCTCCTGGAGAGACTGGGTACGGTTATGACCAAAGCCTGTCTCTGTGGTCTGGGCCAGGCCGCACCTTCACCAGTATTGACCACTCTCAAAAACTTTAACAGTGAATACCAGGCTAAACTAAACTAAATGGTCATTCACCGCCTTCATACCAGGTGTTGCACCTGGTATGAAGGATAAATAAAGAGATAGTGAATGAGCTATGCAAAGTGAAAAGCTCCTCCGTAATGGAGGGGTTTTTTGCTTTTTAAAATTAGCCGTATGCCCGGGGGACGCAACCACCAACTAAAATGGAGAAACCGGTTTTTTGACGCTGATGAACGCAGATTGATTATGATGGACTTGCCCCTATAATCCTCAAGCCAACGCCTCAGCCCTAAGTCCTTACTCCTAACGCTCGACAATTAACAAGTTCTAAATGCGAAATTATTTACAAGATACCTTTGTTAATCGTACTAACCTGAGTCCCGTACTAAAATCCTACAATTTTATACAACCAGGTGTCCGAAAACCGCACAGGACTTAAGGCCTGTCAAATGAAGGAATCAGGACTTACAGCATTACCTGTTTATGGCATGAGTTTTGCATAAACATAAGTGTGCGAGGTTAAATAAACCCTGGAGGTGGAGTCCTTGGGCAGTATTGATGAATTGATTTACGATTTACATAGCGGAGACGAAAAAGCCAGAGCCTTTGCAGCCGAAGATATAGCATTTGATGGAGTCCCTGGAGGGATAAAGATTTTAATTGAACGATTAGAGTTGGAAGAATCTCGGTTCGTAAGGGAAGTAATTGTAAATTGTCTGAAGGGTTTAAAGGGCAGGGAAATTGTAGAAAAAATAATTCCTTTGTTGTCAAGCGAAGATGCTTTTATCCGCAATGCCAGTATAGAAATATTATCCATGCAGGGCGAAATTGCTACCGAGTTTATGAGAAAGATACTGGGTGATGCCGACAAGGATATTCGCAAATTCGCTCTGGATATTCTATTCCAGCTTAAAAGCCTTAACACTGCTGAGCTGATTGCCGAGGCCTTAAATGATCTGGATATTAATAATATAATTACTGCGGTTGAATACCTGGGTCATATGGAGGACACCAACTATACCCCAAAAGTAAACGAGTTATTAATGCGTAGCGATAACATACTGTTACGTTGTACCTGTCTGGAAGCCCTGGCTTTTATTGGGGATGAGGAATCTATACGCTGCGTCAACAAGATGTATCCCAGTTATGAAAACATTAGTATTCTGGAGCAGTATTCATTCCTGAAATTTGTTGCCCGCAAGGGAGCAGACATACATTTAAGCCTGATTATCTCTTTGATAGCGGAGAAAGGCCAGGTAATGCATAAGGAGATCATAAATGCTGTTGAAGGTATACTGAAGCGTAACCCTCGTAAAGTGCTACCCCATGATTTACTAAATTCGCTTTCCTATTATCTTACGACTGATATTCCTAACATTAATAAATATGAACTGCTAATCCTGATGGGGCATTATCAGAACCAGGAGATATACTCCATTCTATTGCAGCATGTGGACCATGAAAAGGTGCTGATCCGTATGGGCGCAGTAGAGGGGTTAGGTATATATGGTAATAAAGAGGCTTTGCCGATCTTACTGTCAATGAAAGAAAAGGTAGGTGATCATGACCTGCTGGAAACCTTGGATAAATCTATTGCTCTACTACAATAGCAAATGAGGTGATATATTTGGAATTGCCTCTGGAGTATTTTATCAAACTCAGGAATCTTATTTATGAACGTACCGGAATAAGTTATGAGGAAAATAAAATCTATTATATAAAGAAACGTTTGTACCAGAGAATGGAGGCGGGCGGCTTTGAGCGGGTTGAAGACTACCTCAGACATCTGAAGATATTTGACCCCAAAGGCCGTGAATTTCAACAATTAATGAATCTGCTTACTGTAAACGAAACCTATTTTTTTCGCGAATTCTCCCAGTTACAGGTTTTTGCTGAGTCCTGCCTGCAAGAAGTTATTGAGCATAAAGTTCAGACGAATAATCGTACCATAAAAATTTTTTGTGCGGGCTGTTCAACTGGAGAAGAACCATATACCCTGGGTATTATTCTGCGGGAAATGATAGAACAGTATTCTTCCTGGGAGGTATTAATCAAGGCTATAGATATCGATGAGAATGTAATTAGTGCAGCGCGCAGAGGGGTCTATGACCAGCGTTCCATAAAAGATGTACCCTCGGCCTATCTGCAGAAATATTTTACTTCACCCTCTAATAGTAAATATGTTATTGACCAGGATATCAAAGATATGGTTGTTTTCGAACACGTTAATCTTATGGATCGGCGGGCCCTGCGCTATGAGGAGGATTATGATTTTGTGTTCTGCCGCAATGTATTAATATACTTTGATGATGTTTCTCGTAAACAGGTGGTAGACAAGTTTTACAGCTTGTTAAGAACTGGAGGATATATTTTCCTGGGACATGCCGAGTCTTTAAGTCGTATAAGCTCAGCCTTCAAAATACGAAGGTTGAGTAATCATATAGTGTACCAGCGGTAATACCGGATGTAAGGTATCTATTTTGCCGGGAAGGAGGGCGAAATGATGGGGGGAAAAGTGCTTATAGTTGATGATTCGGAGATGATCCGGAATTTCCATAGCTATATTTTAAAAAGTATAGGTCTGGAAATAATAACCGCCCTGGATGGGGCTGATGCATTGGAAAAAATATATGGCACTGAAGGAGAACTGCTTATTTGTTTAACCGATATTAATATGCCCAATATGGATGGTTATACCCTGATAGAGCGCTTACGGGAAGATCCCAACTATGAAGACCTGCCCATAATCATTATTTCTACGGAAGAAGAACTGCAAGATAAACAGAGGGGATTTGAGGCCGGGGCTAATCTTTATATTGTTAAACCTACCGAACCGGACGAACTGGTGGAAAATATCCGTATGCTTTTAGGCCGGTAACCGGCCGATAAGAAAGGTGGCTTTGATTTGCAATTCACCTTTGAACCTGATGATTTGGAAATATTGCATGGTATAGTTGAAGAATGCAGCGAACATCTAAACGGAATAGAGGAAGGTATACTCAAGCTGGAAATGGGTTTTACCCCGGAGTTGCTGGATTCGGTTTTTCGCGCTATGCATTCTATAAAAGGTGTGGCCAGTTTTTTGGAACTTACACCTATTAAGGATACTGCTCATGTTCTGGAATCTTTCTTAACTGATATCAAAAAGGGCCAGTACGGCAGTAGTTCCGAAATAACCGATGCCCTTTTACGGGGTGTTGATTTACTTAATGCCTTTATTAAGCAACTGGCGCAACAGATTCATGAAATTGAGGCTAACCCGGTAAAAGAGACATTTACTATAGATATTGAGGAAATGGGTTACCGGGAATTCATTGCCGGGGTGGAAGAACTACGCCAGATAGAAGTTTCCAATCAGTTAAATACGGATAATAACAAGGATAATGCCAATGGTGGCGAAATGGCAGTACCGCTTAAGGTTAAACTTTCACCGCTATATGATCAAATGCTGACCGATTTTATTGAAGAGACCATGGAACATCTGGAGACTACTGAACATAAATGTGTTGAATTGGAGAAATATCCTGATAATCCCGAAATATTGAATGCAATATTAAGGGGATTTCATAGTATCAAGGGTGGGGCGGGAGTAATTATCAGTATGCAGGATAATGATGAACCTGATAACCCGCTTATAACCATAAAGACTATTACCCATGCGACGGAATCTTTGCTGCAGCAGCACCGTAATTCGTCAAAACATCTGTCGGCTGAGGTAATTGACTTGATTCTGGCGGTAGTCGATAAAGTGACCATCTTGACAAGTATACTTGGTGGCAATGAAGTTACTGATTCTTCCATTGACCAGCTTATGCAGCATATAGAATCACTGTCAAAAGAAAACCCGGGTGTTAACGTCGTTGAATCAGGAGTAGATGAAGACAACAAAAAACTACCGCAACAACTGTCAGCTTTTATGAATATTGGCAGTCAGGCCTTGGAGTCTATGTTGGGTATTATTAACACCGTTGAAAAAGGTCAACCCATAGACCCCAAGCGAACCAAACAGTACCTGCGGGCATTAAAGAGTATGGCTTCTACGGCCCGTTACCTGGATTATAATGAACTGATTTTAGAAGTGGAGGAATCTTTGCAATACTTGGAAAGATTCCTCCCGGAAAAAGACTTGATAACTGAAGAACTGCTGGAGTTTCTCCATACCAACCACCAAAAAGTTCAGAATTTAATGAAGGTTAAGATTGAGAGTGTTCAAAGCCTGCTGGAAAATGCACCCCCGGAATATAGTCAAAAGAAAATTGGCGAAATTCTAATATCAGAACAGAAACTAACCTCGGAACAGGTGAAATGGGCTTTACAACAGCAAAAAAAGCTGGGTGATATCCTGGTAGATAGCGGAGCCATAAAAGCAGGAGATTTGAAAATAGCCTTGGCCCAGCAGGCTATGGCCCGGGAAAAAGAACAAAAGGTGCTGGAGCAGGCTAAAAGCAGTACCAGTGAACTTGGCGGTCAGTCTATCCGGGTTAGTCAGGAAAAGCTGGATCGCTTAATGAACATGATTGGAGAATTGTTAATCTCCAAAAACCGTATTTTCCATCTGGCCAATACTATAGGCTTGGAATACGACCTGCCCTCTCTGGCCCGTGAAGTTAAAGGGGTGGCAGCGGAACTGGCCACCATCTCTGATGAACTGCAGGATGCTATAATGTCGGCTCGTATGGTTCCATTGCGGGTACTTTTCCAGCGTTATCCTCGTACCATCCGGGATACCGCCCGGAAAACGGGAAAACAGGTGGATTTCATCATTGAGGGAGAGGATACCGAACTGGATAAGACCGTAATTGAAGCCATAAATGATCCTCTGGTTCACATGTTGCGCAATGCGGTTGACCACGGCATTGAAGCTCCCCGGGAGCGAGAAGCCACAGGTAAGAGTGCAACTGGTCGGATTAATCTCCGGGCAGGTTACCAGGGCAATTATGTCCTGATTGAAATCATAGATGATGGTAAAGGTCTAAACCCTGATGAAATCAAGCTCAAGGCCGTGAAAAAGGGCTTAATAACCGTTGAACAAATAGAAACCTTAAATAATGAGGATGCCCTGCAGCTAATTTTTGCCCCCGGTTTTAGTACCAAAGACGAGGTAAGCGAGTTATCTGGGCGGGGAGTTGGCATGGACGTGGTCAAAACCAATATAGAAAAGGTGGGTGGAGTAGTTAACCTGACCAGCACTATGGGTGAGGGAACCCACTTTTCCTTAAAGATTCCTTTATCCATGTCTATTCTCCGTGGTCTCATGGTGGAAAGCGGGGGGCAGCATTTTATAATTCCCCTTGATGCCATAGAGGAAACGGTGAAACTCTCCGGGAGTTCAATACGCAGCTACAAAACTAACATGGTAGCCGATATACGGGAGCAG
>Ga0265294_10007109_pt1 | contig 13334 bp, 8 predicted proteins | sample MunlanPumphouse3_FD_192504 | JGI IMG/M metagenome (GOLD analysis project Ga0265294, IMG submission 192504) | Groundwater microbial communities from a municipal landfill in Southern Ontario, Canada - Pumphouse #3 | ecosystem: Environmental > Aquatic > Deep subsurface > Groundwater | place... | reverse complement strand
GGTACATACCCCATATACTGTTTGCTGGAACAAAACCAATAACCAGTTGACCGTCGTCCTTCAGAACTCGCCGGCATTCTTTGATTACACTATCTGGATCATCAATAAAGCAGATAGTACAAACCAGAATTACACCGTCAAACCAAGAATCCCCAAATGGAAGCTGTTCACCACTAGCTTGACAGGTATTAACACCACGTTCCGATGAAAGACGTACCATTTCCGAAGACGGGTCGACTCCAGATTCAACGCCAAGCGCAACCGCAAAACGGCCGGAACAAACTCCCACTTCCAGCCAATGACGGTTTTCAGTATCAACAACTTTTTTCAGGGCATCCAACTCAATTGAGAAAATTTGTGAACCACGTTCGGAATCAAACCAATCATCATATTCTGCAGCATGAGATTCAAAAGGGTTACTCAAGTTATTTATTTGGGGAGTTGAAATCATTTTATGTGTCACCTGAAAAACATCCTTTACAGGTATTCATAATATACGAATAATCCTGAAAAACAATATAATGAAATTTATAATTTCGGTTGCTTCATTAGGTCCAAGCGGCTTAGAGCCGTGCTGACAAACGCAGACCAAGACCGCAACCAAATCATCAATGGACGAATTACGTTCCCTCTATTCAATCCGTTGCAAAATTTGAGCATCTCGACTGCTTAATTTTGAATGTCTGAAGATATGATTAATACCACAATGAGATTGGTAACTTTACCTGTCATCAAAACAATTCAGATATATCTTAACCAATTTCATGAACGGGAAAAGAGTTTCCAGAATTTGAACCATGGGATACTTTCTTTTCTCGAAGCCGCTGATTTTTTGGCGTTATTGACTTCTTTTTTCTTAACATCCTGACGCCTAGATTGCGACTTACTCACCGACACATCTTTTTTCTGCTGTTTTGATGATTCGACCTTTTTCTGAAGTTTGAGCGTCTCAATCTTTTTCTGCGGTTTTGGCTGCTCAACCTTGAAAGTATATCCGCACTCACATTCAGCTTCTTTACCTATGAATTCACGAGTCACCTCATAAGTAGTTCCGCACTTAGAACAGGTTACTGCAAAATTTTCCGGAATTTCTGATGCCATTGCTGACTGAGACCGAGGCTGTGGTTGTGGTTGCGGCGGTTGCTGTGGTTGCGGCTGAACACCTGACGAATTTTTTGCATCATATCGCGGGATCATTGTCCCATTAATATTATTCATCACGTTGGAACGAGACAAACGCATGGTTTGCATCGTGTCAATGTTTTCATTGTCTTTTTGGGGAATATTTGTTTCCGAAGCCACTTCACCAGCTTTTGGTGAAGCTGTTTCCTTAGTGACTTCCTCCTTTGGAAGTGGTTGCGGCGGCATTATACCAATATTAGCAGGAGTCTGAGGGTTATGAACGGCTTCCTGGTGCAACGTTTGCTGTACTGTAGCTATCCCGACATTGGCAGAGGCCTGAGGTTTAGCAACTTCAGGCTTCGGCAATGGCTGTGGCGGAGTTATTCCAATATTAGTAACCGGTTTAAAACCAGGGGTTTCGGCAACCCTGGCAGGATTAGACGCATCATATTTTGGAATTATAGTTCCATTGATATTGCTCATCACACTTGACCGGGACATTTTGACAGTCAGAGATCTCTCCATATTTTTCGCCGAACCACTGCTGGGAATAACCACATCAGGCATGGGCAAACCAAAATTAGTATTTACCGGCACAGATTTGGGTATTGGACTTGCCGATTGACGAGGCTGGGCTGGAGATGATTGAGGAGCCCCCTCAGGTTTTTGCAAAGTAAATGTTTTGCCGCAGTCGCATACCGCTTCTTGTCCAATCAGCCCGGAATTTATTTCATATTTAGCACGGCAAGCCGGACAATAAACCTTAAACGTAGCGTTGCTAGAATTAGCAACACTGGCTGATGATTGCGATGCATCGGGACGCCGGATAGCAAATACATTTCCGCATTCACATACAGCTTCCTGACCTATAACTGAATCGTCAACTTGATAACCAATATTGCATTTCGGACATCTTACCTTAAAAGTACTTGGAGCACTCCCCGCTGAAATATTATTTTCAATACATTCTGACTCAAAACCCATGCCCGGAAGCCCTCCAGATGAAAGATTCAACGTTATTTTGCGACAAAAATTTGAATAGCGCAAAAAGATTTACCAAATATAGCATATGGAACAATTTATTCGTAATATTTTAGTAAAATAATTTAAATCATATCTTTTTGGCCATAGAGTCATGCTCATATTTGACCTATTGTCTCTTAATTTATACGGAATATTCTCGCTTTCAAGGACGTCGCAATAAACTGAAGAATCACATCCTGATATTGTTTGCAGAGGTTTATGTACACTAATTTGCGCGGGAGAAGAGAAACGGTTTGCTCACACTAATGCTCATACTGTATAGAAAATATCAATTTGAAATGAATTTTTACTTTTTTCTACAAAATGGTTTTGACTTTTAATGGTACCGGCTGGTATAATTATATCAAATAAAGGAAGTTTGGAGAAAAACATGAAACCGCCGGTCAAGGCATTATTAATTTATCGCAAACTAAAAAAAGCCATTGTGGATGGTATATATCCACCCGGTTCTTTTTTGCCAAATGAAACTGCGCTGGCAGTAAATTTCGGTGTATCCCGCAATACTCTGCGGTCTGCGTTGACCAGACTGGCGGAAGAAAAATTTATTGACCGGATCTGTTCAAAAGGGACAATAGTATGTCCCCGCGGCAATTCAACCTTACAAATTCCTTTGACATTTCTGCTGCAATGCCCTGACTATATCAGTAATACCATGAAACATCCGGAAAATCTATTTATGTGCCGAATGCTTTCCGGTTACTCGCAAGTGGCATATAACAATGGCTACCGGGTGGAAATTGTCCCAATATTGCCGAACTATGACGAACATGACATTGCCTGGGAAAAAGTAAATCATCTAAATTCCGACAGCATGGTAATAGTTTGCGGTCATTTGTTCGAAAAATTATTTCCTTTGCTACTCGAACGCAAATGCAAGGTTGCTTTTGTCAACCATCAGATCAATAGAAAATTGGAAAAATCAAATGCCGAAAAATGGTTTATGATCGAATTGAAACGGGCCGAGGCGGTTTGCGCCATTATTCGCCATATGCGTAGTATCGGACAAAATAGAATTGCTCTGTTACATGGCGATATCACCGAAAAAAATCATCCAATTTTACGTGGCTACCTGGCTGGACTAAAAAAATACGCTCTGGACTATTCAGCATGGCAAGAGTTTCCACAAGGTGATTTGACTCCCCCCAAAATTATTAAAATTGTAGCGGATTTTTATGAGCAAGCCCGCTTCGATACCTTGATTATCAATGCCTATCTTCTGTTACCGCTTTGCCGTGAACCATATCTTAACAGAGCTCTAGGTTTGCCGGATTCGGTAAAAATCGTGATGCTGAATAATTTGGAACATCTTTTTAATACTTTTCCATCGCCGTGGTGGACTGATTTTCATTGGACTGAAATAGGAATCTGCGGGGCTGAAGCGCTGATTAACGAAGAAGCGCCATCCTTTGATAAAAAAGATTTTTATTCAATTTTAATCAAAGATCACAATATTGTAAACGAACTTCATGAAGATATCAGCGATTTTAAAATAACCGAAAATTTAAGCAGCAATTGCCGTTACCAAATTTCAAATACATTTTTACAAGAGATTCAATTGAGTAAATAATTTAACCATTAGATAAGAACAAAAGGAGTCAGTTTATGAAACATAGACACAAATGTAAACCCTTAACATCAACAACAAAAGGAATCAGTTTATGAAAAACACTAAAAAAAGCGCAAGAACAAATGCACGTAAGTCCTTCACTGTCAACGGGTTCACCCTCATTGAACTCCTGGTAGTAATTGCCATTATCGCGATTTTGGCGGCAATGCTTTTACCGGCGTTGAACAGAGCCAGGGAAATGGCAAGAACTGCGCAATGTACCTCAAATTTAAAACAAGTTGGTCACGGGTATTTCGGCTACCAGGATACTTATAATGATTATTTCCCTATCGCCTATAAAATTGGCGATGGAACCATTTATTGGTTTGTAAAAATAGCACCATTTGCAGGAGTAAACTTGAGATGGAATAATACAACACAGATATCGCCCTTCAGGTGCTTGTCAAATCTCAGTATATATGGGAGCAACTCAGGAATAGCGACCGGGGGTACCCGTTATAGTGTAAACTATTCCCCAAATTACCATATTGGGGTATCTATGGACGCAGAAAAAAGCCATCAAATCCGCCGTCCGTCCGAAGTTGCCATAACTACTGACGGGAAACCGAACGTTAACACTATTCCGATAGTACCAGTCTGCGGATATAATATTATGTTGAATGCAGCAAGAACCAATTACTACACCGAAATCAACAGACCCGGCATGATACATTCCGGGGGAACAAACATACTTTTCGTTGACGGTCATGTTGAATTTTATAAGTCGTCTGAAATCGATCCCGAAAAATTATTCAAACCAATCAAATAAGGTACAAATATGCGTATTCTGACAATTTCAATATTATCGATGTTTTTTTGTCTGACAATATTCGGGGCAAACACTCAAAACCTGGCACTTGGCAAAAAAGTTTTTTATTCCATTGCGCCGGACAATCCGGCGGACAACGCGGATTCAAAACTGACCGACGGCGAAAAAAATATTCGTTCAGGAAGCGACAACAAAGATGACGCTGACTTTTTTGATGAGCAGAAAACCAACTATTCTGACACCATGGATAAAAAGCTTACTGCGGGCTGGCATTTCAAGTTTTACGGGCGTGAAAACCTCGGACTAAACATGTGCATCGACTTGGGTAAAACCGAAAAACTCGGCAAAAGCATTCTCCGTGCCGGGAGTTTCACCCGATCAATGTATCGGTTTTCGCTACCGCGCGAATTCCAAATTGTGGTGAGTAATGATGGACAGAATTTTTTCAATGCGGGAACTGCCCGTAAAATAACAACCTTCGGCGCCGATGGCATCGAAAAAGACCATAAAATACTGAAATTATATGAAGACCGCAACCGTTGGATTGATATTGAGTTTGACCTTGAAGGTATTTCAGCACGTTATGTCGGTATGATAATCAAGCCGGAAGGATTCATGTTTTATCTGGATGAATGGGAAATTTTCGCCGGTTCTTCGAACACTGACAAAAAAGATGTCTATTGCCCTGAAAAACGTCAACGCTTTGCCATCGGCAATGGACTGGCCAAGCTTGACTCGGTAGTATTCCAGCCTACCCACGAAGTATTTTATGTTCCGGAAAATTTATTCGCCCCGACATTTTTTGATTTTGGCGACTATCGCCCGGAGCGCGGCAAGGAACCATATCAATTCGTAATTGAGCTTCCGCAAGGGGTAACGCTCCATGAATCCTACCTGTTAAAAAATCAGTTCGATATTAAGAAAGAAAACAACCGTTACATCCTTAGTCCGGGCAAGAACAAAAAATACTTCGGGCGCTATGACGGAAACATGCTTAGCGCATACAAGTTCGGACCGCTTTATTTCAGAGCCGAAGGGGCCATCGCCGACGGCGCCCAAGCCAGTTTTTTCTGTCGTATCGGCAATACCGATTTCACAACTTCAGTTTATCCAGTGAAAAGTCTGAAGTTCCCGGTTGTTGACAATAAACTGCCAGCCTTCGCTGCCATTACCTGGATGATTGACTACTATACTATGGACTGGCCTGACTTTTTGAATTCCTACGCCGCGCTTGGTTTCAATACGGTGCCGTATTTCCCCCGTCTTTGGGAAAAAATGAAAAGTTTGCCGGAGAGTCCCTTTGACCCGGTCAAACATATCAATCAATCCCGCGCCTCCGGTTTTAGAGTCATTCAGAATGAGTCGCCGCTGCATACTATGAAGAACTTGGGCAAGGCAAACTGTACCTATAAAGGTGCCAAAGGTTTTTGTCCATCCTACCGTGGCGAACATTATCAGCTGCATTTACAGGAGCTGGCGGGACATAGCAAAGCGCTCCAACCTGATTATATTTTCTGGGATATTGAGCTGATGCATCGTTCGATCGGGGGCAATCCGGAAAACATCAAAAAATGTGAACGTTGCGTAGCTGGACTGGCAAAATCCGGAAAAACCCCCTCCGAATATCTTCTTGATTGCGGTGAAGAAATTCAACGCGACATCTATAATGCTTCTGCTGAAGTAATAACAAGAAAATTTCAGGTTGGTCAATATAATGTTTTCACCGGCCAGGGCAATTACCAAGGAGTGTTTCAGTTTGATCGTATTTATCAGAAATATATTCAACTTTCCATGCCCGCCCTTTACAGCGCCGGATTATTCAATGTCAATCATGCGAATGCTCAGCGGGAATATCGGCTGCTCAAGGCAAAATGGCGTTCAGCTCCATGGGTGACCGCCGGAACATACGGATATTGTTCGCCACATAAAATGGAAGCGGTAGTTTACGAACACATGCTCAATGGCGGCAACATCTGCATCTATTCTTTTAACGAATTCACTACACCGTTGCAATTATATTATATGAGCAAAGGATTTGAAAATCTCTGCAAGTTTCCTGAACTGATGACGAAGGGCAATCCGGACATTTCGTTTAAATTAGATAATACTAAACTGGCCAGCACGCGCTTTGCCGATGATCAGCAGGCACTGATATTCATCGCCAATTACGCATCGCCGGATGAAGAAAGTTTCACTTTGAGTTTGCCCAGGAATGCCGTCCGAATTGATAAACCGGCAAAATCATTACCAGCCGGCAAACACCAACTTAAGCTCGGTCCTGCAGAATTTATGCTTTATCACGTCAGATAATTCCGTGTTTTCTGCAAAACTAAAACCTTAAATTTAACAAGAGAAGTAATATGTCTTTACAGGTAACTTATTTTCAAGCTGACGCGACCCCGCCAATTGACAATGACATCATGCTTTGCAATGGGAGTGTGCCTTCTGCTGTCAAAGTTGTTGACCTTCTCTCGGCAAGAGGGATCGTAATTTTGTCTGATGACTTACCGGTTGTCCTGTGTGCCGTTGACTGGCTCGGAATTGCCAACGAATCTCACGATGAATGGCGCAAAGCGCTAGCTGATGCTGCCGGAACCGTTCCTGAAAGAGTGAGTGTTCATTGTCTTCACCAGCATGATACGCCCTGCATGGATCGAGTCGCTTTAAATATCATTGCGGAAAAACGCGGTAACAATGTTCTCAAAAATGTCGAGTTTGAGGACAGTATTATCAAATCCACTGTCAATGCATTAAAGATCGCATTGCTTAAGCCGGAAGAAGTATCCCATATCTCAATTGGCAAAGCAAAAGTAGAAAAGTTTGCATCAAACAGAAGAATTCAAGGGCCGGACGGCAAAGTCATATTTAACCGCTTTACGTCTTGCCCCAATGAAATATTCAGACACCACTCTGAAGGTATTATTGACCCCAATGTCAGGTCAATTTGTTTCTATAATCAGGGAAAACCGCTCATTGCCATGACCTATTACGCAACTCATCCGCAAAGCTTTTATCGAAAAGGTTCAGTCAGCGCGGATACCGTAGGTTTGGCAAGATATTTGCGTGAAGCCACCGAGCCGGGGGTACATCACATTCATTTTTGCGGGGCAGGCGGAAATGTAGGCGGAGGTAAATATAACGACGGCTCACCTGAAAATCGTTTTAAGCTGGCCGGACGTCTGGCTAAAGGCATGAGAGAGGCTTGGGAAACTTCAATAAAAATTCCTGTAACGGCATCTGATTTTTCATGGAAAACCTTAAATATCAGCTTGCCGGTTGATAATAAATATCTCGGCGCGGAAGCTGAACAAAATATCCGCAATAAAATCAACAAAAATAACTCTCTAAGTGATGCCAGAAGACTCTCATATCTTCTCCGGCATAAATCCGGAAAAGGAATCGACCTTTCGTGTATGCGGATAGGTCCGGTTTCTGTACTTCATATGCCGGGAGAGCTTTTTGTTGAATATCAACTTGCCGCGCAGGAAATGCGCCCGGGTGAAATGGTATGCATGGCTGCATATGGGGATTATGGTCCAAGTTATATTGGAACTGCTGAAGCATATTTGCAGGGTGGTTATGAAACTACTGCCGATATTGGCTGTCCGGTACCGGAAGTTGAAGAAGTCTTAATGAATGCCATGAAAGAACTGCTTTTTTAGAATGATATCAGGAAACTTATTTCTCTGGGCATAAAGTTTTTAACAACTGAAAAATGTCATAACTCTATGCTTTAAACTTTGCGCGCGCATTATGCGCGCTCGAAGTTTAGAACTGAAATTACGTTTACCGAATGATTACCGAACAACGCAATAGCGACTCTTCAATCCTTGAATTGAAATGAACCAACAATCTCCCATCCTGCGACTGGAAAAAACGAATTGGGCGGCTATTTATATACAAGTCAATATTAAGTACATCATGCGTAGCCCCTGAGCTGAAATAATTTTGGGAGACAGTAATGGAAGATCGTGGAATTATGCGCATTGTGCGCCTTTTTTTATCCGGTCCGCTATCCGGTATTTTTATTGCCGCCGGAATCATTGCCGGGATAACTGCATTGATTTTAACTCCGCGTGAAGAAGACCCGCAGATCATTGTTCCAATGGCCGATGTCGAAGTAGCATTTCCCGGATATTCTCCTGAGGAAACTGAACAACTGGTAACCCGTCCGCTGGAACGTCTTTTGTGGCAGCTGGATGGAGTGGAGCACGTATATTCGGTGAGCAGGCGCGACGGTTCCATGGTCACTGTGCGTTTCCATGTCGGTGAAGACCGGGACCGGGCAATGGTGCGCCTGCGTGATAAAATTGAAGAAAACAGCAATATAGTTCCGCAAGGAGTGACCGGCTGGCGGGTCATTCCGGTAAGCATTAACGATGTACCCATTGTGACGTTGACGATTTCGTCAGAAAAATATGATGCAGCTCAGCTCCGGCGTTTTGCGGAGGAACTGGTGGCCCGTCTGGATTCAATCCCAGATATTTCACGTACTGAAATTGTCGGCGGTTATCCGCGCGTTATCAAAATTGAACCTGTGGTTGAAAACATGATAGCGCAGAAAATAAGCATCCCGGAAATAGCAGGCGCCATAAAAAGAAACAATACTGCTGGCACCGTCGGAACCACCGTAACAAACGGCCGGGAACAACTCGTTTTAACTTCGCCGACACCTGCTTCAGCTGAAGAGCTGGCCAACATTGTAATCCGTGCCGAAGCTGGCCGAATTGTGCGCATTGCAGATATTGCTGAAGTAACCGACTCCTATGAAACTCCGGATTATTATGTCAGACACAACGGTAAACCGGCGGTGACAATTGCCTTGAGTAAAAAAGCCGGCGTAAATGCGGTTTCACTGGCGAAGAAAATCACTGCGGAAGCCGGCCATCTCCAAAAGTTGATTTTACCGCAGGAAGTCGAAATGACAGTTACCCGCAACCAGGGGGAATCTGCGAATATCAGGGTAAACGGCTTGGTGGAAAGTATGTTTTTCGCCATTGTCACAGTAATTTTGCTGATAGCGCTGACCATGGGATGGCGCGAAAGTCTGGTCGTCGGCATTTCAGTGCCGGTCAGCTTCGCCCTGGCCTTAATGACCAATTACCTATTCGGATTCACTTTGAACCGGGTAACCTTGTTCGCATTGATTTTAAGCCTGGGACTGGTAGTCGACGATCCGATCACCAATGTCGACAACATACAACGTCATATCCGTCTGGGTCGAAAAAAACCGTTGGAAGCCACGCTTGACGCGGTCAAGGAAGTGTTGCCGCCAGTAATCATGTCCACGATAGCAATCATTATCTCGTTTACACCGATGTTTTTCATTACCGGAATGATGGGACCGTATATGGCGCCGATGGCCATAAACGTACCGTTGACCGTCACCTTTTCGACGGTATGCGCGCTGACTTTTGTTCCGTTTATGGCGCTGAAACTTCTTCGGCGAAAATCCGGTGAACTTAATAATGAAACTGTTGCTGATGCCAGTCAGCAGGGAGCTCCGAAATGGATTAAACGCTTATACGGCGCGATGATAAATCCTTTTTTGCTGAGACGCAATGCCTTCATTCTGATATTTTGTGTAATTCTGCTGCTGCTAGCTTCAGCCGTGCTGATGTTATTCAAAGTACCGCTCAAAATGCTCCCTTACGATAATCGCGATGAACTGCAATTGGTCATCAAAATGCCGCCGGGCAGTACGCCGGAATTGACCTCAAAATTGATTGTCGAACTCGAAAACTATCTTGCCAGACAAAATGAAATTATCAATTATCAAAGCTATATCGGAATTCCTTCGCCAATTGACTTCAACGGAATGGTTCGGCATTATAATTTGCGCAACGGCTCAAATCATGCGGATATTCGAATCAACATGGTGCCCAAAGCAAAACGCAAAATGCCGTCACACGAAATAGCTTTGCGCATACGCGACCAAGTTACCCAAATCGGCTCCAAGTATAACGCGGTAATTAATATTGTTGAAGTTCCGCCAGGCCCGCCGGTGCTGGCCACGGTTACTGCGGAAGTTTACGCAGACCCCGCACTGAGCCATGATGACCTGGTCAGCGGAGCGGAAGAACTGAAAAAACGATTATTGGAGACTGATTCCAGACACTTGACTGAACTGGATACCATGAACGAGGCGGCTCAGGAACGCTGGATTTTCAAAATAGATACCGACAAAGCATCTTTGAACGGAATCAGCGGCTATGAAATTACCAATTGCCTCGCCATTGCGTTATCAGGAGGACACATCAGCGACTTGAAAGTCACTGGAGAACGCCAGCCGTTGCAGATCATCCTGAGATTGCCCTACCCTGACCGAAACCGGCTTGAACGACTTAGCGAACTTAATATCAAAGGCTCATTCGGCGCGGTTCCACTTGCTGAACTCGGTCATTTTGTAAAAATGCCATCAGAAATGCCGATAATGCATAAAAACCTGCGACCGGTTGAATTCGTCACCGCAGAAGCAGTCGGACGCGCGCCCGGAGAAATGATCCTGGCTACTCAGTTTAATACCCTCAGAAAAAATCCTCTTCCCGCTGGAATCTCTGTCGATTGGGCAGGTGAAGGCGAATGGGAAATCACGCTCAGAGTATTTCGTGATCTTGGCATCGCTTTCGGGGTAGCGCTATTGGGAATTTTCCTGTTGCTGATCATTCAGACGGGAAATATCAGTCTTTCGTTGGTTATGATGTGTGCAATACCATTGACATTAATCGGCATTGCTCCTGGTTTCTGGCTACTGAATATTTTCACTACGAACAATGTCGGAGGTTATGACAGTCCGGTATTCTTCACCGCTACCGGCATGATCGGTATGATTGCACTGGGCGGTATCGTCATCAGAAATTCCATTGTCCTGCTTGAATTCATACAGGAGAGCCAGGCACGCGGAGCATCGCTTCGTGACGCGATTTCAGAAGCCGGCGCGGTACGCTTTCGACCAATTATGCTGACGGCAATAACCACATTAATGGGAGCTTGGCCAATAACACTTGACCCTATTTTTTCCGGTTTGGCATGGTCGCTGATTTTCGGACTGCTGGCCAGTACGCTTTTGACTTTGGTTGTGATTCCTGCAATTTATCTATTACTTAATGAAAAACATGAGGTGAAACCATGAAAAAAATAAAATTCATATTTTTTGCAGTAGCGGTCGCTGTTTTTATCATTTTGGCAATCCTTTATCAATCCGGCGCCATCGGAGCCGGAACCAAGGTCTTACCCGGAGAAAAAGATATCACGCCAAATTCACAGCTGGAATGGCACACCTTATCCGCCAGCGATATCCCTACGTATTATTCCGCGGTGGGAACTATCCGCAGCCGTGAAGAAATCGATATCATCTCAAGGCTGTTTACGGCAAGAGTAATTAGCGTAAACTTCAACAGCGGCGACGCTTTCAAATCCGGCGATATACTGGTCAAACTTGAAGACAACGATCTGCAAGCCCAAGTTGAAGCTGCGCAGGAAAATCTCAACAGCGCGGAAAGCCGGTTGAAATTCGCAGAAGAAGAATATCAACGCTATTCCAAACTGGTGGAAACCCAAATTGTGGCAAGACGAGTTTACGAAGAATCAGTCAGCAATCTGAATGTCGCCAAAGCCCAGGTGGCGATGATGAAACATGAGCTGAAAGTTGCACGCACCAATCTCGAATACGCAACCTTGCTAGCGCCTTTTGACGGAATTGTTGCAGAACGAAACAGTGATCCCGGCGATCTGGCTACTCCGTTGAATCCATTGATGAAAGTTTTCAACCCGGCAAAACTTCAACTTCACGTACCGATACGCGAAAATCTTTACCGAAAAATTAATATTAACGATCAATTGCAGGTAGCAGTAGAATCGAGCGGAAAAACTTTTACCGCGGTAGTAAAAGAAATCGTTCCTTCCGTCGATCCCGGCAGTCGGACCTTTATCATTAATGCCGATCTTTCCGGAGTCCCAACCGGTTTGATGCCGGGAATGTTCGCCCGCTGTGAAATTCCCGTTGGCAGCAAATCAGCACTGACGGTACCTCAATCGGCAATTCTCAAGATCGGACAACTCGAATATTTATCAGTACGCGCGGACAACGGAACCGTTTTGAAACAACTAGTCAAAACCGTCCCGCTTCGCAACTCCAACCTTCTTGAAATTGTCTCTGGCGTAAATCATGGAATCCAATACCTGATTCCATAACGGGAAAAACATCCATACGAAACTTGCCGCAACGCGGTTGCGAGCTTCCGTGTTTTGTTTTGCGTCTGGATACCGTGATACACGTCTGCGTAGATGACTGTGACGTATTTGGGGGGATTTGGGAAAATTTTAACACTCCCCTGTCCTTACCAGTTGACTATTTTCATTTATATATTAGATTAAAAATGATTTTTTTATTTGATAAAACATTGGGAGCCTTTCGTTATGGAGTTCAACAGCATTAGTATTGTCTTAATCATCGTCGGAATATTAACTTGGTTGATTGTTATTTTGGGTATCGCCAAGTTTGCCAAATTTTATATTGATTTCGCAAAAATGGCCAAAGACATCAATAATAACTTTACCAATACGGCAAATGTTTTAAGAAAAATAAACAATGCAAACCTGGAAATGCTGTTTGAACAACGTCGTACCAGTAAGCTTATGAACCAACTTCTCAGTCAATTCCAGGGTGCGGAAATTGTTGAAGAAATTATTAATGAGTCTGAAGATGAAGTCGATAGCGATTTCGACGATAATGACGAAGACTTGTTAGAATCCTGAAAAATCAGTTATACTTTAACTGGATTTCATATCCCC
>Ga0265294_10007108_pt1 | contig 13337 bp, 20 predicted proteins | sample MunlanPumphouse3_FD_192504 | JGI IMG/M metagenome (GOLD analysis project Ga0265294, IMG submission 192504) | Groundwater microbial communities from a municipal landfill in Southern Ontario, Canada - Pumphouse #3 | ecosystem: Environmental > Aquatic > Deep subsurface > Groundwater | place... | reverse complement strand
GAAGCGCCACAGGGGAGAATTAAGCCTGAATTTGTAACTGGAATTCCGATTTCTTCTGCTTCTACAATTCCACCAAAGGTTTGTATTAATGCTAAATTAAGCATATAAGTTAGTACTGCTGGTTGTAAACCAGTGGTATAGGAATTTACCAAATAGAATAAGGGATCTTTTGATAGAAGTTTGGTACAAAGTTTTATAAAAGAAAATATATTTTCTTCAATTTTCCAGGTTTCGCCTTTTGGTCCTCTTCCATAGGAGGGAGGATCCATAATGATAGCATCATAAGTATTTCCACGTCGTATTTCTCTTTCCACAAATTTTACACAATCATCAACAATCCAGCGAATGGGTTTTTCTGATAATCCAGAGATGGAGGCATTTTCTTTCGCCCAGCTTACCATACCTTTGGAAGCATCCACATGTGTTACAGAGGCTCCAGCTGCAGCAGCAGAAAGTGTAGCGCCACCAGTATAAGCAAATAAGTTTAAGACTTTAATTGGACGATTGGCATTTTTTATAATAGATGAACACCAGTCCCAGTTTACTGCTTGCTCTGGGAAAAGCCCAGTATGCTTAAAACTAAAAGGTTTTAAATTGAATGTTAAATCTCTATAATTGATGGACCACTCATTGGGAAGATGAAAGAAATCCCATTCTCCACCGCCACTTGAACTACGATGATAATGACCGTTTTTTTTCTTCCAACCATCGTGATTGTGTGGAGTATCCCATAGAACTTGTGGATCTGGACGAACGAGTAAATAATCTCCCCATCGCTCCAGTTTTTCTTTACTTGAGGTATCTAAAATTTCATAATCTTTCCATTGATCGGCTAACCACATAATAACTCCTACTCTTTTTTTTTACTAAATACAATATATCGTATTTTGGTAAAAACTTCAATGATATGAAGAATTATTCGGAACGAATTGAAAAAAAAAATAATATTTATGGAAAAGATTGCAAAAAATCAATAATTTTGATATATTATTTTTGTAAACATATATGAGGAGGAAATAAAATGGATAATAATAATGTAGTACAACCATCTCAACAACCAGGTTCAGAACCAGAAAAAAACCTTGCAATTGCATCTATGGTCCTAGGTATTGTAACTTTAGTCTGTATATTTTTTAATGTCTTTGCATGGATTGGATTGATTAGTGGTATCGTTGGTTTGATATTGGGAATAAAATCAAAAAAACAAGCACCATCAGGTATGGCAACTGCTGGAATTGTAATGAGTGCAATTGGACTCGGATTATGTTTGTTAGTATTTGTAGCATGTGCAATTTGTGTCGGTGCGTTTGCAACTCTGGGTGCAGCAACTGAGCTAGGTAATTTGAATTACTAAGAAGATTTATCAAAAACTGCCATAGGTTAACCTATGGCAGTTTTTTAATGAAAGGGAAATTATGTGTCCAACAATTAAAATTTTTAATAGAGAAATTGCAATGTATGGAACTTGTATTTTAGTAGGTTTAATTATAGGAATTTTTCTTGCAACCAAGAGAAGCAAAAAAAATGAACTTAATAAAGAAGATGTTTTATATGCCTCTTTACTTGGAGCCGTTGGAATTGGTGTTGGAGGAAAAATTCTATATTTAATTACGATAGCAAAACCGTTATGGGAAAATCGAACAATTTTATTTGAGCAAAAAGCACTTCTTTATAAAGTCTTACAGGGCGGATTCGTTTTTTATGGGGGTTTATTTGGTGCGTTTATTGCAATATGGATTTATTGCAGAGCATATCATATAAACTCTGAAAATATGTTTTTAGCAATTCTTCCCTCTGTTCCACTAATTCATGCGTTTGGAAGAATTGGATGCTTTTGTGCGGGTTGTTGTTACGGAATACCCTATGACGGATTAGGACATATCGTGTTTGAAAAATCACAAGTGGCACCATTAGGGATTCCATTATTTCCAGTACAATTAGTAGAAAGCGTATGGAATTTTCTTTTGTTTGTAATATTAGAAATTGTTGTACAAAAGACTAAAAGTATTCGAATTAGTATCGCAAGTTACATGCTTGGATATGGAATCATGCGTTTTTGTTTAGAATTTTTTCGAGGCGATGCGGGGAGAGGATTTATAGGGAGACTTTCTACCTCTCAATGGATTAGTGTATGTTTGGTATTTGGGGCAATCATAATTTTAGTAAAGAGAAAACGAAATGTTGATAAAGATGAATAATATTTGTGTTGTGGAGAATGCTATAATTAGATATAATTAAATACAATGAATATAAAAATGAAAATTAAACATATACAAAACAGAAAAAAGGAGTAGTGAAATGAAAAGAACGAAAATAATATGCACTATTGGACCCGCAAGTGAAAAAGAAGAAGTATTAAAAGAGTTAATGCTAGCAGGTATGAATGTTGCACGTTTTAATTTCTCTCATGGTAATCATGAGGAACATAAAAGAAAACATGATTTGGTAAAAAAATTGAATAAAGAATTAGGATTTTACGTTGCATCTTTATTAGATACAAAAGGACCGGAGATTCGTTTGAAGGATTTTAAAGAAGGCAAAGTTGAGTTAGTAGAAGGGCAAACATTCACGTTAACTACGGAAGACATACTTGGAACGAATGAGATGGTATCTATTACTTATAAAAATTTGAAAAATGATATAAAAGTTGGAAATATTATTTTACTTGATGATGGATTAATTAAAATGGTAGTTGAAAAAATACAGGATAAAAAAATTGTGTGTAAAGTATTAAATGGAGGACCAGTTTCTGATAAAAAAGGGGTAAATGCACCAGGAGCAACGTTGTCTATGCCATATATAAGTGAAGCAGATCGAAAAGATATTATATTTGGATGTGAATCTGAATTTGATTTTTTAGCAGCGTCTTTTGTAAGATGTAAAGAAGATGTTTTCGAACTAAGGAAAATTTTGGAAGAAAACAACAGCAAAATGAAAATCATATCGAAGATTGAAAATATGCAAGGGATAAGAAATCTCGAAGAAATTCTTAGTGTATCGGATGGAATCATGGTAGCAAGAGGGGATATGGGAGTTGAGGTTCCGATGGAAGACGTTCCGAGTATTCAAAAGCGTATGATTAAACTTGCAGTAGCTCAAGGAAAACAAGTAATTACTGCGACACAGATGCTTGAGTCTATGATAAAAAATCCAAGACCTACGAGAGCGGAAGTTACTGATGTGGCAAATGCAATTTATGATGGAACGACGGCAATTATGCTTTCTGGGGAAAGCGCATCAGGACTATATCCAATTGAAGCGGTAAAAACAATGGCAAAGATTGCAGAACGTACAGAACGAGAAATTGATTATAATAGCCGATTAAAACGAAGCGAACCAACAGAGGATATGGATATAACAACAGCTATATCAATGGCAACATGTACAACGGCAATTAATATAAAAGCTTCTGCAATTATAACAGTTACAATTTCAGGGAACACTGCAAAAATGATATCTAGATATAAACCAAGCTGTCCAATCATTGCGTTTGCTACCGATGAACAAATTTGTAGACAGTTGAATTTAATATGGGGAGTTTGCCCATATCTCATTAAAAGCGAAAGCGATACAGAAGAATTATTCTTATCAGTATTTAGTGAGGCAATCAGAAAAGGGCATGTAAAAAAAGATGATAAGGTAGTACTTACTACAGGTGTACCTTTGGGTATATCTGGAAATACCAATATGATTCGAGTAATAGAAATATAAATAAGGGACAAATATGAAACTATATCGAAAACCATATCAGTACCTCAACCAAGAAGGGACGGAAATCGCTTCTCTTGTTTTTTGCATAGGAGTACTGTAAATGATATCAAATAAAATAGACATAATGGATTAGCAATGGCAGGAATTGTGTTAAGTTGTATTAGCCTTGACAACACATTAAAGTGATAACAGGTTGACGTAAAAATAAAATTTTTGTATGATATAAAGAGGAAAAACGGAGGGAGATACATATGAGCAACACAACAGGATGGATTATTGTAGCTTTTGCATTTTATTTATTAGTAATGGTTATCATTGGTGCATATTTTGCAAAAAGAAATAAATCTGCGGAGGATTATTTTTTGGGCGGTAGAAACTTAGGTGGCTATGCTGCAGCATTATCTGCACAAGCTTCAGATATGAGTGGATGGTTATTAATGGGATTGCCGGGGGCAATTTATCTGACAGGAGTAGGTGGAGATGGTTGGTGTGCGATTGGATTATTTGCGGGAACAGTATTAAATTGGATGTTCATTTCAAAAAGAATTAGAAGATATACAATTCGTGCAAACAATGCGGTGACATTACCTGAATATTTTCAAAATAGATTTCATGATGACAAAAGAATTCTTATGAAAATTGCATCTGTAATTATTGTTATTTTCTTTTTAGTATATACAGCATCTGCTCTTTCAGCTGGTGGACAATTATTTGAATCCGTATTTCATGTAGATTATAAAATTGCATTGACAATTGGAGCTATTGTAATACTAGCATATACTTTTTTAGGTGGGTTTTTAGCAGTTTGTACTACCGATTTTATTCAGGGAACATTAATGCTTGTAGCGATTCTTGCAGTTCCGATTTTTGCTTATATTTTTATGAGGCAAGATGGAGTGACATTGATGGATGGATTAGCTGCTTCCAATTTACCAACGGATAATCCGAGTGATTATTTAAACTTAATGAAAAATGGAAGTGGAAAAAATGGTATTATTAATATTATATCTGGGTTAGCATGGGGATTGGGATATTGTGGTATGCCACATATTTTAGTTCGTTTTATGGCAGTACGTAATGAAAAAGAATTGAAGAAATCAAAAGTAGTTGCAATTGTTTGGGTAGCAATTTCTCTGACATTTGCATGTTTCATTGGAATTCTAGGAAGAGCGTATTTAAAACCAGAGATATTGGCAGATGGAAACCAAGAACATGTGTTTATAGAAATGATTCAAAAAGTATTTACCTCAGAACTTATGTGGCCAATTATAGCTGGAATTTTCCTTTGCGGTATTTTAGCAGCAATTATGTCGACAGCAGATTCTCAACTACTGGTAAGCGCTTCAAGTGTTGCAGAAGACTTATATAAGGGAATCTTTAAAAAAGAAGCAACAGATAAGCAAGTCATGCTTGTAAGTAGAGTTACGGTTATCGTAATTGCAGTATTAGCATATGTAATTGCACTAAATCCAAACAATACAATTATGGGATTAGTGTCCTACGCATGGGCAGGACTGGGAGCATCGTTTGGACCACTTGTGGTATTGTCTTTATTTTGGAAACGAACCAATGTACAGGGAGCAATTGCAGGAATGTGTGCAGGTGCCATTTCTACGATAATATGGGATTATCTTCCTATAATAAAAGGTGCCGAAGGAATGGTTACATTGAAATCTTTCACTGGATTATACTCACTGGCAGTTGGCTTTATAATTGGATTGGTTGTAATTATAGGAATTAGTTTATTAACACCGAAACCATCGGAGATCATCCTTCAAGAGTTTGACGATGTAAAAGCGGGAAACATTTAAATTACAAATAGAAACTCAGAACGTATTTAGTGGTAATTTAAAAATGAATACTATATATAGAAGAAACAAAGTATGGGTAATCACCTGCTTTGTTTCTTTTAAAAATTATTAAAAAAACACTTGCATACAGAGAAAATTTCGTGTATACTAATCATTGCTGTGACATGATAGCAGTGAAGCGAGAGGTTGCTACTGAATCGTTCAGTAGGTTTTCCGTGGAGCAAATGTCAAGAGGGTCTTTATAGCGGGCCCGATAAACCTGACGACAAGTCACTGTACAGAACTGAAAGTCTACCAAAGAGTAGAAACGACGTGAGGACAATAAGTTGATTATTTTTATTTAACAATTTATGACACACACGGGAGAGTGTACAGTCACCGCTTGTCGTACTTAAATAAAGTGCGAAAAGGAGGCGACTTTTTTATGGCAAATCAAGTAATGAGAATTATACTAAAAGCTTATGATCATCAACTTATTGATGCATCAGCCAAAAAAATTATCGAAACAGTTAAGAAAAACGGATCTCAAGTGAGCGGACCGGTACCACTTCCAACAAAAACGGAAATAGTTACTATATTAAGAGCAGTTCACAAATACAAAGATTCCAGAGAACAATTTGAACAAAGAACACACAAAAGATTAATTGATATTGTTACACCTACTCCAAAAACAATCGATGCATTGCAGAGATTGGAAATGCCAGCTGGTGTTAGTATCGATGTAAAAATGAAAAACAACAAATAAGACCCCTACTAGTATGTATATGACAATACATTTTAAACGCTATAAAAGAACACCTAAAATGTAAAAGGATATACCACTGTAGACAAACGGAGGCAAAAAATGCAAAAAGCGATTTTAGCAACAAAAATTGGAATGACACAAATTTTTAATGAAAATGGACAAGTCATCCCCGTAACAGTACTTCAAGCAGGACCATGTGTAGTAACACAAATTAAAACAAACGAGAACGACGGATATGAAGCAGTTCAAGTTGGTTTTGCTGAGAAAAAGGACAGAATTGTTAATAGAGATGCATCTGGAAAGAAAGAAGTAATTCACAGACATGGAGTTGGCAAAGCACTAAAAGGACATTTTGAAAAAGCCGGTACAACAAGCAAAAGATTTGTAAGAGAATTTAAATTTGAAAACGCATCGGAATATGAAATTGGCGGAGAAATTAAAGCTGACATTTTCGTAGTTGGCGACAAAATTGATGCAACTGCAGTTTCAAAAGGTAAAGGATTTCAAGGTGCGATTAAAAGACATAATCAATCCACAGGACCTAAGACGCATGGTTCTAAATTTCATCGTCATCAAGGATCTAATGGTTCTTGTTCTAGCCCAAGTAAAGTATTCAAGGGAAAAGGAATGCCTGGACATATGGGTAGCAAAAAAGTTACAGTCCAAAATCTAGAAGTTGTAAGAGTGGATGCGGATAAAAACTTACTTTTAATTAAAGGTGCAGTACCCGGACCAAAAAAAGCTTTAGTTACTATTAAAGAAACAACTAGAGCAAAGGCATAGAAGGACGAAAGGAGGATCATTCGGATGGCAAAAATATCTGTTTATAATATGGAAGGTAAAGAAGTTAGCACAATGGAATTAAGTGACAGCGTGTTTGGAGTAAAAATAAACGAACATCTTGTACATAAAGCAGTTGTTGCGCAACTAGCAAATAATCGTCAAGGAACACAAAAAGCAAAAACTCGTGCTGAAGTTTCTGGAGGCGGAAAAAAACCATGGAGACAAAAAGGAACTGGAAATGCAAGACAAGGTTCTACAAGATCTCCACAATGGAGAGGCGGTGGAGTTGTATTTGCTCCAACACCTAGAGATTATTCAACAAAAATGAATAGAAAAGAAAAAAGAGCAGCTCTTAAATCTGCATTAACAAGTAGATTGGCTGATAACAACATGATCGTTGTGGATGAATTGAAATTTGATGCAATTAAAACAAAACAATTCGTAGAAGTTATGGGGAACTTAAAGGTGAACCGTGGTATTGTAGTTTTAGAAAATTCTGATAAGAATGTAGTAATGTCTGGAAAAAACGTTGCTTCTATTTCAACAACAACAGTTGATACTCTTAATGTATATGATGTAATGAAATGTGGCACGGTAGTTCTTACAAAAGCTGCAGCGAAAAAGATCGAGGAGGTGTATGCATAATGGCAAACATTCAATATTATGACGTAATCCTCAAACCAGTAGTTACGGAACGAAGTATGGCTGGTATGGGACAAAAGAAATATACTTTCCTAGTGCATCCAGAAGCGAATAAAATTCAAGTTCGTGAAGCAGTTGAAAAAATGTTCGAAGGAACAAAAGTGAAAAGTGTTCATACAATGAATGCAGCTGGAAAAACAAAAAGACGAGGGAAAACAGAAGGATTAACTGCAAGAACAAAAAAAGCAATTGTACAATTGACTGCAGATAGTAAAGATATTGAAATTTTCTCAGGTCTATAAAATAAAAAATATGTGCAATAAAGCACGATAATAAATTTAGAAAAGGAGATATAGTCATGGGAATTAAAACATACAACCCATATACACCTTCTAGAAGACAAATGACAACTTCTGATTTTGCAGAAATTACAAAAAGTGCTCCTGAAAAAGCGCTTACCACTTCTTTGAAAAAACATGCTGGTCGTAATAATCAAGGTAAAATTACAGTAAGACATCACGGTGGTGGATCTAGAAGAAAATATAGAATTATTGATTTTAAAAGAAGAAAAGATGATGTATTTGGAATGGTAGCAGCAATCGAATATGATCCAAATAGAACAGCAAACATTGCTTTGATTCATTATGCGGATGGAGAAAAGACTTATATTCTTGCTCCAGAAGGATTAAAAGTAGGAATGAGAATTATGAACGGAGAAAATGCGGAAATTCGTATTGGAAATTGTTTACCACTTTCTAATATTCCAATTGGTACGCAACTTCATAATATAGAATTGTACCCTGGAAAAGGTGGACAATTAGTTCGTTCTGCTGGTAATAGTGCTCAATTAATGGCTAAAGAAGGAAAATATGCAACGTTAAGATTACCATCTGGTGAAATGCGTTTAGTACCTATCAGCTGCCGTGCTACAATTGGTGCTATTGGAAACGGAGATCATAATCTTGTTAATATTGGTAAAGCAGGACGTAAACGTAACATGGGTATTCGCCCAACAGTTCGTGGTTCTGTTATGAATCCTAACGACCATCCACATGGTGGTGGTGAAGGTAAGACCGGTATTGGTCGTCCAGGCCCATCAACACCTTGGGGTAAACCTGCTCTTGGCTTAAAGACAAGAAAGAAATCAAAAGCTTCTAATAAGTTGATTGTAAGAAGAAAAGACGGTAAAACGATTAAATAAGGAGGAGACATAATGGCAAGATCACTTAAAAAAGGCCCATTTGCAGATCAAAGTTTATTGAAAGCTATTGATGCAATGAATGCTTCAAATGAAAAAAAAGTAATTAAAACATGGTCTCGTCGTTCTACGATTTTCCCAACATTTGTTGGACATACAATCGCAGTACACGATGGTAGAAAACATGTACCTGTTTATGTTACAGAAGATATGGTTGGTCATAAACTCGGAGAGTTTGTAGCTACTAGAACTTTTAGAGGACATGGCAAGGATGAAAAGAAATCCAGCATTAGATAAATGATAATAACCCCATTAAGGGATAAATTGAAAGGAGGCTTCAAAAATGGCAAAAGGACATAGATCCCAAATTAAAAGAGAAAGAAATGCAAATGTTGATACCAGACCTTCAGCAAAGTTATCATATGCTAGAATTTCTGTTCAAAAAGCGTGTTTCGTTTTAGATGCCATCAGAGGCAAAGATGTTGAAACAGCAGTGGCGCTTTTACAATATAACCCACGTTATGCTTCAGCCATCACTTTGAAAATATTACAATCAGCAATTGCAAATGCTGAAAACAATAACGGAATGAATGTAGAAAACCTATATATTGCAGAATGCAATGCTTCACAAGGACCTATTATGAAACGTGTTAGACCTCGTGCACAGGGTAGAGCTTATAGAATCGAAAAGAGAATGAGTCATATTACTGTGGTACTTGATGAAAGATAAGACGAATTCGCGAAAAGCGAATTGCCAAAGGAAAACCTTTGGGCTAGAAAGGAGATATTAGATGGGACAAAAAGTTAATCCTCATGGATTAAGAGTCGGTATTATTAAAGATTGGGATTCTAGATGGTATGCAGAAGAAAAATTCGCAGATTATTTAGTTGAAGATTATAAAATCCGCACCTATTTGAAGAAAAAACTTTACAGTGCTGGAGTTTCTAAAATCGAGATAGAAAGAGCTGCAGATCGAGTAAAAGTTATTGTTTTTACTGCGAAACCTGGAATTGTTATTGGAAAAGGTGGAGCGGAAATTGAAAACACAAAAAATGAGATTGCAAAATTAACAGATAAAAAAGTATTGTTAGACATTAAAGAAATCAAAAGACCGGACAAGGATGCGCAATTGGTTGCAGAAAATATTGCTCAGCAACTTGAAAACCGTACTTCATTTCGTCGTGCAATGCGTACTACCATGAACCGCTCAATGAAAGGCGGAGTATTAGGTATCAAAACTGCTTGCGCAGGACGTTTAGGTGGTGCTGATATGGCACGTACAGAGTCTTATAATGAAGGAACTATTCCACTTCAAACATTAAGAGCAGATATTGATTATGGATTTGCTGAAGCAAATACTACTTATGGTAAAGTTGGAGTAAAAGTATGGATATACAAAGGTGAAGTTCTTCCGGCTAAGAAAAACGGAACACAAGCATCTTCGAAAGAAGGGAGCGATAAATAATGTTAATGCCAAAAAGAGTAAAACGCCGTAAACAATTTCGTGGCTCCATGAAAGGAAAGGCGTTAAGAGGAAATAAAATATCAAATGGTGAATATGGTATTGTTGCTATGGAACCATGCTGGATTAAAGCCAATCAAATTGAGGCAGCACGTGTTGCTATGACACGTTATACAAAACGTGGTGGTCAGGTATGGATTAAAATTTTCCCTGACAAGCCGGTAACTACAAAACCAGCCGAAACCCGTATGGGTAAAGGTAAAGGAACAGTTGATAGTTGGGTAGCAGTTGTAAAACCTGGACGTGTAATGTTTGAAATTGCTGGAGTACCAGAAGATCAAGCAAAAGAAGCGCTTCGTCTTGCAACACATAAACTTCCATGCAAATGTAAAATTGTTTCTAAGGCAGACTTGGAAGGCGGTGTATCAAATGAAAACTAGTCAATATATAGCAGATTTAAAAAATAAATCAGCTGAAGAATTAGCAGTGGCTTTAGTGACTGCAAAAAAAGAACTTTTCAATTTGAGATTCCAAAACGCAACAAATCAATTGGATAATACTAGTAGAATTAATGAAGTAAGAAAAAACATTGCTAGGATTCAAACATTAAAAACAGAGAAATCTAAATAAAGCGCCTGATGGAATTTTGAAAGGAGAATAAATCGTGGAAAGAAATTTAAGAAAAACACGTACTGGAAAAGTAACCAGTAACAAAATGGAAAAAACAATTGTTGTATTGGTTGAAAATCATGTAAAACATCCTCTTTATAAGAAAATCGTAAAGACGTCTTACAAACTTAAAGCGCATGATGAAAACAATGAATGTAATATTGGTGATACAGTAAAAGTAATGGAAACTAAACCAATCTCCAAAGATAAAAGATGGAGACTTGTAGAAATTGTTTCGAAAGCGAAATAAAAAAACGAAGACTTTATTCGAGAAAATAGAGACGAAATGGAAGGAGAACTAGCATGATACAACAAGAGACCAGACTTCGTGTTGCTGATAACACGGGAGCCAGAGAGTTGTTATGTATCCGTGTATTAGGCGGATCAACAAGAAGATATGCTGCAATTGGTGATACTATCGTTGCTACTGTTAAAGATGCTACACCAGGTGGCGTTGTTAAAAAAGGTGATGTCGTAAAAGCCGTAGTTGTGCGTACTGTTAAAGGTGCTCGTCGTAAAGACGGTTCTTATATTAGATTTGATGAAAATGCTGCTGTTATCATTCAAGAGGACAAAACTCCAAAGGGAACACGTATTTTTGGACCAGTAGCAAGAGAGCTTAGAGAAAAACAGTTTATGAAAATTGTTTCTTTAGCTCCTGAAGTATTATAGGGAGGTACAGCAAATGTCAACAGTAAAAATTAAAAAAGGCGATACCGTTCAAGTAATCGCAGGAAAAGATAATGGAAAAGAAGGAAAAATAATTTCTGTTGATTCTAAAAAAATGAAAGTTGTTGTTCAAGGTGTAAATGTAGTGAAAAAGCATTCAAAACCTTCTACTGCAAATCAAGATGGCGGAATCATAGAAAAAGAAGCACCAATTGATATTTCCAATGTAATGTATTTATACAAAGGGAAACCAACTCGTGTTGGATTCAAAATGAATAAAGATAAAAAAGTTCGTTTTGCAAAAACAACAGGGGATATTATTGATTAATTGTAGAAAGGAGGTCTAATTCAGTGAGTAGACTTAAAGAGATATATAGTAATGAAATCATTGATGCAATGACCAAAAAGTTTGGATATACAAATGTTATGCAAGTACCTAAGATCGAAAAGATCGTACTTAACATGGGTGTAGGCGAAGCAAAAGATAATGCAAAAGTTCTTGAATCTGCAGTGAAAGATATGGAAACAATTGCAGGACAAAAAGCTGTTCTTACAATAGCTAAAAATTCGGTAGCGAACTTTAAACTTCGTGAAGGAATGGCTATTGGGTGTAAGACAACTCTTCGTGGAATAAGAATGTATGATTTTATGGATCGTTTAATCAACCTTGCTTTACCACGTGTACGTGATTTTAGAGGGATTAATCCGAATGCGTTTGATGGTAGAGGAAATTATGCTCTTGGCGTAAAAGAACAATTGATTTTCCCTGAAATTGAATATGATAAAGTAGATAAAGTAAGAGGAATGGATATTATTTTTGTTACCACAGCAAATACAGATGAAGAGGCGAGAGAATTATTAAGATTATTCAATATGCCTTTTGCTAAATAGAAGGAGGTCAATTCATGGCAAAAACGTCAATGAAGGTTAAACAACAAAGAGAAGCAAAATTTTCCACAAGAGAATATAGCCGTTGCAGAATTTGTGGAAGACCACATGGATATTTAAGAAAATACGGAATTTGCAGAATATGTTTCCGCGAATTAGCGTATAAAGGTCAGATTCCCGGCGTAAGAAAAGCAAGCTGGTAAATTAAAAGAAGGAGGCAAATCAAATGACAATGAGCGATCCAATTGCAGATATGCTTACAAGAATTCGTAATGCAAATACTGCGAAACATGACACAGTAGATATTCCTTCCTCGAAAATGAAACTTGCTATTGCAGGAATTCTTTTAGACGAAGGTTACATTAAAAAATATGATATAATAGAAGACGGAGTCTTCAAAACAATCCATATTGCATTACAATATGGAGCAGATAAAAACGAGAGGAATATTACTGGCTTAAAAAAGATTTCAAAGCCAGGTCTTCGTATTTATGCAAACAAAGAACAACTTCCAAAAGTTTTAGGTGGATTAGGAATTGCAATTATTTCTACCAACCAAGGTGTTATAACGGATAAGGAAGCTAGAAAACAAAATGTAGGTGGAGAAGTATTAGCATTTGTTTGGTAATACACCGATACTACAGATAGATGAAAATAAGGAGGTACGGGCATGTCGCGTATTGGGAAAATGCCAATCGCAGTTCCTGCTGGAGTTACAGTAGAACTTGCAGAAAATAATAAAGTGACTGTGAAAGGTC
>Ga0265294_10007107_pt1 | contig 13338 bp, 12 predicted proteins | sample MunlanPumphouse3_FD_192504 | JGI IMG/M metagenome (GOLD analysis project Ga0265294, IMG submission 192504) | Groundwater microbial communities from a municipal landfill in Southern Ontario, Canada - Pumphouse #3 | ecosystem: Environmental > Aquatic > Deep subsurface > Groundwater | place... | reverse complement strand
CACAAATAAATTCATAATTGAATTTGGAGAATCCTCTAATTGTTTGAAAGATGCTAAATAAGTAGTCTTAGCTTTTTCAATATCACTTTCATTAAATTCTCCCTTTTCCATTTTTCTTATTTCTTCTTTTATTATTCTAATTGCCTTATTATACTTATCAGCATTAATCCCAGCTGAAATAGTCATAGTGTTGATAATCGAAGAAAAGGAAGAGCCAATAGAATAACATAATGAATTTTTTTCACGAACACTTTTAAATAATTTAGAATCAGCTCCGCCACCTAAAATATATGAATATACACTAGAAACATATTGTCTTTCAAACGATGTAAGTGGTTCAGATTTAAAACCCATACATAGGTAACTTTGACTTGTATCTTTCTTTTCCTTTATTTTTTTTACTCTATTATTAATTTTTTTATGATTATAAAAATGTTCTTTAGAGGGCTTTTTAGCTGTCTTAATATTAAAGTTATCAATGATTATGTTTTTTATATTATCTTCATCAATATCTCCAATAACAAAAATATCAATTAAATCACTCTTTAAAACATTTTGATAATATTCATATAAGTTTTTCTCATTTATTTTATTTAAATCTTCTATATATCCTACTCCACGATAAGATAATTTTTCCTTTTTCCCCATTACTTCAAACATTCTAGCATTAGTATATCGAGTATTATTATCATCATATGAAGTAATATCGTCTTTTAAAATATTATAAGCTTTTTTAAAACTTTCTGTTTCAAACTTTCCATCAATAACATTTGGTTTTAACAATATATCAAAGAAAAATTGTAGTGATTTTTCATTCATACCTTTTTCAGTATATTTTTCGTGCAAAAAACTACAATTATAACTCATAATTGCGTATTCTCCAGAAGTAAAAGTTCCACTACTATATCCTAAATTATATAACTCTTCTGTTTCAATTTCTAATAATCTTCTAGTTGGAAAATCTTTAGTAGATTCTAATAAAACATTTACAAGGATATTACGAAAAGTAATATCTTCCTTATCAAATAATTTTTTAAAGTTTATTTTAACACTAATTGTTTTAAACTTATCTGTTTTAATTAGATGAATATTATAGGCAGGTGTTTCATACTTTCTATATTTCATTTAAACCTCCTGTTAGATTGATTCTAAAGCTAATTCAATCATCTTAGTAAAAGACAATTGTCTTTCTTCACTAGTTGTCTCTTCTTTTGTTACTAAATTATCTGATACCGTTAAAAGACAAGCTGCTTTTTTATTTAAGATATTGGCATTATGAAACAAAGCAAATGATTCCATTTCAACTGCGATACAATTATACTTTTCATACAATTCTTTAAAATTATCGTTTTCTTTATAGAAAACATCACTAGAATGAATTGTTCCTTCAATAATATCAATATTTTTTTCTTTAGCTTTTAATCTAATCTTTGCGTTTGTTTCTTCATTAGACTTTAAAATTTTATCTCCACATCCACTTTGATTATATGCATAACTCGATTCAGAGAATGACGATAATGTTAAAACAACATCATATAGATTTAATTTATCAGTATAAGCACCACAAGATCCCACTCTAATAATAGTATCTACATCATAAAATTTATATAATTCATATGAATATATACCAATACTAGGCATTCCCATACCAGATGCCATAACGGTAACTCTTTTACCATTATAAGTTCCAGTATATCCTAACATTCCTCTTACATTATTAACTAATTTATAATCTTCTAAATAAGTTTCTGCGATAAACTTTGCACGAAGTGGATCTCCAGGCATAATAACTGTACTTGCTATATCTTCTTTTTTAGCTTCTATATGTGCTGTCATAATTACCTCCTATATTTAGTATACCATATTTTAGTATTTTAACCCTTTGTTTTACTTTGAATTATTTCAATAAGTTTTTTAAAGTTTTGTTCACCTTTTAAATGTCTTTTAGTAAAGAAGAACGCTTCATTATAATTAATATATATCATAATATATTCTTCATTTATTTTTATTTTCTTTAGTTCATTCCAAAGTACTTTTTTTTCATATTGTTTATTTTTTTCATATATACCATTATCATCGACAATGACTTTGTACTTCCCGTATAATCGGAACATTTTATTGTCATTTTTCTTTACATTAACAATTGTAAAGACTTTGTTGTAAATACGAAAAAATAATAATATGATAAAAATATATACTACAAAAAGAAAACCTATTCCAAATGGATTATCAATTAATAATTTGTACATGACTGAGCAATATATAATACTAGCTATAATGAAATATATTATATTATATTGCTTATTGCGTTCATATATAAACTTTTTATAATCTTCTCTTGTAAGCACATAATTAAAATGCATCATAAAACACACCTACTTTATTAATGGTTTTAAAAATTGTCCTGTATAACTTTCTTTGACATTGATTATTTCTTCAGGTGTTCCAGTAGCAATTATATTACCACCTTTATCTCCACCTTCTGGTCCTAAATCAATGATATGGTCCGCTACTTTTATAACATCTAAGTTATGTTCAATAACGATTACTGTATCTCCATTATCCACTATTTTTTGTAATATTACAAGTAGTTTTTTAATATCATCACTGTGCAAACCAGTTGTCGGTTCATCTAATATAAATAAACTCTTTCCAGTTGGCTTTCTTTGTAATTCTTTTGATAATTTAACACGACTAGCTTCTCCACCACTCAAAGTTGGAGCACTTTGTCCAAGTTTTATATACGATAATCCTACATCCATTAATACTTGTAACTTATTTTTCACTTTAGGAATGTTCTCAAAAAATTCTACTGCTTCTTCAACGCGCATCTCAAGAACATCATATATATTTTTACCTTTATATTTTATTTGTAAAGTTTCACGGTTATATCTTGTTCCACCACAAACTTCACAAGGAACATAAACATCTGGTAAGAAATGCATTTCTATCTTCTTAACGCCATCTCCCCAACACGCTTCACATCTTCCACCTTTAACATTAAATGAAAAACGACCTTTATCATAACCACGTATTTTGGCTTCTTTAGTTGCCGTAAAAACGTCTCTAATATCATCAAATACTCCAGTATATGTAGCCGGATTACTTCTTGGTGTTCTACCAATTGGTGCTTGTGAAATATCAACAATTTTATCAATATGTTCTAATCCTTTAAAACTCTTATACTTTCCAGGCTTTTCTTTTGAACGATATAAATTGTTGCTTATTATTTTATATAAAATTTCATTTATCAAACTACTTTTACCACTACCACTTACTCCAGTAACACAAACAAAAGTGCCTAAAGGAAATTTAACATTAATATTTTTTAAATTATTTTCACTAGCTCCTTTTAATTCTAGAAACTTTTTATTACCCTTTCTACGAATACTTGGAACTTCAATTTTTTCTTTTCCACTTAAATAACGACCAGTAATACTATTATCATTATTCATTACTTCTTTAGGGGTACCAAAAGCCACAATTTCTCCACCATGATCACCCGCTCTAGGTCCAATATCAACTAAACAATCACTAGCTAACATTGTATCAGTATCATGCTCAACAACAATTAAAGTATTACCTAAATCACGCATCTCTAATAATGAATTAATTAAACGATTGTTATCTCTTTGATGTAAACCAATACTAGGTTCGTCTAAAACATATAGGACACCCGTTAATCTAGATCCTATTTGGGTTGCTAATCTAATACGACCAGCTTCTCCACCAGAAAGAGTCCCAGCCATACGATTTAACGTTAAATACTCTAATCCAACATTGATTAAAAAAGTAACTCTCGAACATATTTCTTTGACAATTAAATTCGATATTTCTTTCTCTTCTTTTGTTAATTTTAATTTATTTAAAAATTCATATAATTCACCAATACTTAATTTAGTTACTTCATGTATATTTTTACCATTAATAAGTACTGATAATACAGAGTTATCTAATCTTGCACCATCACACTTTGGACAAGGAAGTTCAGTCATATATTGTTCGATCCAATCCCTGATCCAGTTACTCTTAGTTTCAATATATCTTCTTTCTAAGTTAGTTATAACACCTTCATAATAGTCTTTAATTTTTCTACTATTACCATTTTTGGACTTATAATGAAATTCCATAATATCTTTAGAGCCATATAAAACAATATCAAGTTCTTCTTTTTTTAGATTTTTAACTGGTTTTGTCATATCAATATTATAGTATTTACAGACTGTTTCAATATTAGTAAAAGTTATATTATTAGTGTCATTATTATTTATAGCAACAATAGCTCCATCAATAATACTTAAACTACGATCCGGAATAATTAAATCTTCATCTATTTTAAGTTTAATTCCTAAACCTTTACACTCATCACAAGCTCCATAAGGAGCATTAAAAGAAAATAATCTCGGTTCTAATTCTGGCAAAGAAAAATCACAATCAGGACAAGCATACTTCTCACTCATAACAATTTCTTTACCATCAATTACATCTATTATTACTTTACCATTAGATAATTTAGAAGCTATTTCTATTGCTTCATATAATCTACTTCTTATATCATCTCTAATAATCAAACGATCAATCACAACATGAACATTATGTTTTTTGTTTTTTTCCAAAATTATTTCATCCGCTAATTCATATTCTTTATCGTCAATTCTTACACGAACATATCCATCTTTTTTTAAGTCTTCTAACAATTCTTTATGAGTTCCCTTTTCACCATGAACAATCGGGCTTAGTACTCTTATCTTGGTATTTTCACTTAAATTCATAATTTGAATAGTCATTTCTTCAATACTTTGACTACTAATTGGTTTATGATGATTAGGACAATAAGGTACACCAATACGAGCATATAATAATCTTAAATAGTCATATATTTCTGTAACTGTTCCTACCGTACTACGAGGATTTTTATTAGTTGTCTTTTGATCAATACTTATTGCTGGGCTTAATCCCTCAATTGAATCAACATCAGGTTTTTCAGTTCCACCCAAAAACTGTCTAGCATACGCACTAAGACTCTCTACATATCTTCTTTGACCTTCTGCATAAATAGTATCAAAAGCTAAAGAACTTTTACCACTACCACTTACTCCAGTCATGACGATTAATTTATTTTTTGGCAAAGTGATATCTATATTTTTTAAGTTATTTTCCCTTGCCCCTTTTATTATTAATTGATCCATATTCACACCTCAAACATTAGTATTATACCACATTTTTTAATGATTAATCGTTATATACTATAATCATAAATATACTTTAATATTTTACCAAACAAATGTTTGATTGTCAATAAAAAAACTTAACTAATGTTAAGTTAATAATATTTATGCTTAATAAATTTGTTTTCTCTTTTTAGCTTTAACTCCATAATATTTTGAAGTATTCTACTTGTACCAGTTTTAAAATCATATTTATTTAATAAAGGATCAACCAAAATGCTACATAATCCATATTCGTTTGCCCCTTTTATATCAGTAAGCATTTGATCACCTATCATAGCTGTACTAGAAACATCACTTTCAAGTAATTTTAATGCTTTATCAAAAGCTTCTTTTTTAGGTTTATCAGCATTTGATAGTGATATTACTTTTAATTTCTCGGCAACCGGATTAACTCTTTCAACAGAATTATTTGATACAATGCATATATTAAAACCATCAGCAATTAAACCTACAAATAATTTAACTAACTTTTCATCTACTTTTATATCATTGACAGGTAAAATAGTATTATCTATATCAAAAATCAAATTGACAATACCTCTTTGATATAATTCTTGATAATTAATAGAATATACACTTTTAGCATAATAATTTGGAATCATCATTTTTATTTGTTCTTTATTACCACACATTACTGATAAAAAACTCTTAAGCATAACTTTAGTTTTACTCATAATACACCTCATAGGTATTATATCATATTTTCTTATTATTGATGAAAACGAAAAAAGTTATCATATTGATAACTAATCTTTAGGTTTGAAAATAAAGGACAAAACAAACGAGAATACTATAGCTGCAGTTATCCCAGAAGCAGTTAAATTAAACATTCCTGTTACTAATCCCATATATCCTATATCTCCTGCCGTTTGTAATCCACCATGAATCAACAAATGACCAAAACTAGTAATAGGAACTAAGGCACCTCCACCAGCCCATAATATAAATTTATCATAGATATTAAAAATATCTAAAAATGATCCTAAAACCACAAAAATAGTTGTTATATGACCCGGGGTTAATTTAGTGTTATCTAAAATCAATTGTCCAATTAAGCAAACAATACCCGAGAATAAAAAGGCATTTAAATATATCATTCTATTGCCTCCAAACTAATTGCATGAGCAATACTTGGAATAGATAATTTTGTATTAACTGTTGTTTGTGACATTAAAGCACCTGTCGCCACTAATAATACACGATCTAATTCTCCATTTTTCATTTTTTTAAGAATATAACTATAAGTTACTAAAGGAGCACATGCTGGTCCACTAGCACCCGAATATACTGGCTGTTTTTTTAAATCATAAATCATACATGCTGCGTCATCATAATTTTTTAATTTAACTCCATATTCTGTTTTAATATATTCTTTTAATATCTCTTTTCCAATAACACCTAAGTCACCTGTTATGATAAGGTCATAATAACCTGGTTCCCTTTTAGTATCACGTAAATGACGATAAATAGTACTAGCGGCTGCTGGAGCCATTGCTGCTCCCATATGATAAACATCTTTGAATCCAATATCAGTAGTAATACCTACAGTTGCACTTTCAATACGAACCCCTGCTTTTTTCGAATCAAGATAAGCACTTGCTCCTCCAGTAGATGTAAAGGTAGCTGTTTTAGGTTTAGGTCCACCATATTCGGTAGGATACCTAAATTGCTTTTCCGCAGCATTATTATGCGAAGAAGTTGAACATATACAATTTTTTATTTGTTTAGCTTCTATCATGTTTGCGCCAATGATAAGTCCTTCAACACTAGTAGCGCATGCACTATATATACCAAAGTAAGGCATCCCTAAACTACTTGAAGCATAATTAGAAGCTACAATTTGATTTAATAAATCTCCTGATATTAATAAATCAATATCAAATTTAGTTCTTTTAATTTTAGTTAATAAAATATCTACACTTTCTTCTATCAGTTTACTTTCTGCTTGTTCCCATGTATTCATTCCAAAATATAAATCATCATAACTTTTATCAAAATATTTACTTAGCGGTCCTTTGGCTTCATATGGTCCTGTGACAGTACTAACTTCATTTATATATACATTATTATACCTAAATGTCATATTTACGCACCTAACATTAATAATCTTAATGTTCCAAAAATGTAAGCACTAAGAACCCCATATATAATAACTGTACCCGCTAATTTAAGCATATTCGCACCAATACCCGTCACTAAACCTTCTTTACGATATTCTAAAGCTGCACTCATCATTGAATGTGCAAACCCTGTAATTGGAACAATTAAACCACATCTAGCAAAGTGAACCCATTTATCAAAGAAACCTAAACATGTTAAAAGACATCCTAAAAATATTAATGTTATAATCATAAAGACTGCTGCTTCACTAGTTGAAATATGGAAGAAGAACGTATATATATCAATTAAAAATTGCCCTATCATTCCCATAATTCCACCAACAAAAAATGCTATCATGGCATTATATAATACATTTTCTTTCGGAGTTTTTCTACTTACTAACTCTTTATATTTATTTTTATCCATAATATTCCTCCTAGAATTATTATGAATAAGGAATTTATTTTTATACAAAAAAACAATCAATTATGAATATTGACTGTTCTTTTCAACAATATTAAATGTTCCTTCCACTCCTGCTTTTTCATAATCACTACCACCAACAAGTTTCATTATAAAACTAACGACAAATGGTAACAAGAAAATTATAACCCCAGCAATTAATCTTTTAAAAGACGTATTCATAGCTTTTTTCAAAGCATCACTGTCTTGAGAAATAACTGCTTTACCAAAATCAATTGAACAAAGTATAACTAATATAATTGGAACTATAAGACAAATTATCTCAATAATTGTCCCAATAATATCTAAAACGGGACCAAAGTCACCTTTTAAATCCGAAAAAATATCTAATAACATAGTTTCACTCCCATACTATTCATATTTTAACATAATATACCTTAAAATACAATAATTAAGCAACTAAATTATTTTTCATTTTTACCAATATCTTCTTTTCTTGTCTTGATACCTGTACCTGACTTATTCCTAATACTTTAGCCGCTTCTGTTTGAGTTAAATCTTCCATATATCTTTTTTCAATCAATTCTTTTTCTGATTGTTTTAAAGATTCAATCTCTTCTTTTAAAGCTACTAAAGTATCTATATCGGTTTGTCTTTTACTAATAACTTCATGTAAGGACATATCATTTATTGGTTCATCAATACTTTGAGTTAAGTTATTTGATTTTACCGCCTCTACTACAAACATTTCTGGAACCTCTAAAAAGACTGCGATTTCACTAATAGTTGGTTCTCTCATTAACTTTTGAGTTAATAAAACCTTAACCTTTTCAATCTTTAAATTTCTCTTAGAAATATCGCGACTAATTTTAATGCTTTTATCTTCCCTAACAAACTTTTTCATTTCACCTAAAATGTAAGGATAAGCATAAGTACTAAATTTCACATTTAAATTAGGATCATAATTATTATACGCATTAATCAAACCTAAAACACCAACTTGAAATAAATCATCCTTATGCGAATAATTTTTAAAGTAATGTGTCATTCCATGAATTAACCTTTGATTATCTATAATTAATTGATCTAAATTGTCCATGTTTGCTCCTTATAAATTAATAATATTTATGGCTGCTAGTTCATCACTTGCTTCATACATATAATTTAATAACCTACTATGTTTTATTCTTTCTCTTACTAAATCATTAGTTACTCCACATACTAAACTTTTACCATTATTATTTCTGCATATTTCATAATTGTAAAGAAGTGTATTAATACCTTTAACATCTATTGTTGTTAAATTAGAAATATTAAATACAATGTTTCTAATTCCATTATCTTTTATTAATTTAGTGACTTCATTATTTAATTTGTCAACTGTCATCTTAGTTAAGGATCCTTCCAATCTTACAAAAAGAATTCCTTTCCTAAATTCCATAATTATGCTTAACAAGTTATCACCTTCCTATATAATTTAGCACATTTTTTTAAACTCTTATACCAATCCGACAAAACTAGTTTATTTTTTTGTTTTATATTTAAATTTAAATATAATGGCAATAATTAATACGATTATTAAATATATAAATAATAATGTTTTGTTGACAATAGTATTCTTTTTAATAATAAATGAATTATTTAAATTCTTTTTGTTTTTTGATAAATCTTTATTTTTAAGTTCCAACTTTAATATTTTATTATTAAAACTTGCAATTAAGTTTTCTTTTTCTTTTATCATTTCTTTTATATTTATATATTGATTATTGATAATAGTATTAAGATTATTAATTTGTTTCTTTAAACTTTGATTTTCAGCCAATTTATAATTTAAAGCATCTATTGTATTTTGTTTTATATCTACAATAATATCTTTAGTTATTGTCTTAAAAGGTAAAATATAATTAACCTTATATACACCATTTTCCTTTTTATTTAAATTACTTGTTATTTTTATATCATCTATTGTTGATTCTAAAATAAAATCTTTTAAATTAATATCCTTATTATCCATTATTAAATCTTTCTTTATAACTACCTTATCACGTACTTGGAACCTATAAAGGGTAATTTCTTCCCCTTTAAGTGGATACTCATCATTACCTACTTCGCTATAACTATCCATATAATTATTTATTATGTTATAGTGACGATACAAAATATCTTTATACTTATATACATCAATTGTATTTATAATACGGTTAGGTAGCAATTCAGGAATATCATCAGAAATAATATATTCACTATATTCTGGATTTTTTAACATTAAATTCTCATAGGTATAATTAAAAACTTTTACATCAGAAGGATTACTACTTTCGAATGTATGAACAAATGAATTTTCAGCATAAATAACGCCATTTTCCTTTTCTCTACTAACACTTATTTTAAATTTCTTAGGAGTATCATCTTCATCATATAAATACATAGTAATCTTCAAATCACTTAATTCATAGTAATTCTTTAAATCAATCGTTAAAGTTCTACCATTTTTTATTTTGGAATTATTTTCATAGTAAATACTATTATTTATATATTTATCAAAATTAGTATTACAATATTCACAAGAAAAGTCATAATTAACCTTTTGATTCCCAATATAAATATTCAGTTCTGGTATATTAAAGTTTCCATGACTACCTTCAACATCACTAATATGAATATATCTAATTTTCAACATATCTTGATACCCATACATGCTTTTTACAACTATTAAACGATTAAGTATTGGATCAGGTTCGACTGCAGACCAATCACTAAAAGAAGTAGAAATATAATCAGTTTTATCAATTATAGGATAATCTAAATCATTATTTCCTTCTATATAATAATCACCCATTTTTTTCTCTGTATTGTACCAACTATACAATACTTGTTTTTCTACATTAATTAGATCAGACTCTATTACTTCTGTTTTACTATAATCAGAAAAATTGGAATATGGTGAATAATAAGTAGTACTAGCATAAACATTTTCTTTTAAAATAAATAGTAATAATATTAAAATTATTTTTTTCATTTAATCACCTCATTACTATTATTCTAAATAAAGTTTCTTTTTCCTTTTAAATAAAAAAACTGATTGCTCAGTTTTAACTATAACTAACTTCTTCAATTGTTTTAATAGTAATTATTTTTTGATTATCAATTACTTTTTCGATAATCATATTATCTAGCTTATCATTGATGACTTTATCTATTTTTCTAGCTCCAAACTCCTTATAATTACATAATTCAATTACTTCATCAATAATATTATCTTTTAGTTTTATGGTTATTTTCTTTTTACTGTATTTTTGTTTCAACTTTTTTATTTTACTTTCAATTATTTTTGTAATACTATCAATATCTAAATTATTAAATATTATGGTATTATCAATTCGGTTAATAAAAGACACACTAAAGTTTTCTTTTAATTTAGTTAAGACAACACTTTCATTTTTATTAAAGCCAATATTTTGATCATTAAAGCCAATATTAGAAGTCATAATAATTGTTACGTTATCAAAACGAACAGTATGACCTTTTGAATCTTTTATTTTTCCTTCATCAAATATTTGAAATAATAAGTTAATTATACTAGGATGAGCTTTTTCTATTTCATCTAGTATCAATACTGAGTTAGGATGATTTTTTATTTCTTCAAGGATATTTTTATTGTCACTATATCCTATATAACCTGGAGGAGCACCTATTATTTTACTAATAGAATGACCTTCACTATATTCACTCATATCTAGTTTTATAACATTTTCTTTTCCTACTAAACTAGCACCAAAAAATTTTGCTAATTCTGTTTTACCAACTCCACTACTACCTACAAACATCATGGAATAACATTTGCTTTCATCGTTAAATCCCAATTTTATTTTTCGCGCAATCTTTAATACTTCTTCGATCACTTTATTTTGACCAACAATATGACTTAGAGACTTTTTTATTTGTTCAATAATCACATCATTCTCTTTTAACAATTCATAAACCGGTATTTTAGTTTTAAGACTTATTATCTCTGCGATATCTTCTTTAGTAACTATTTTGACATGATTTTTATTATATAATTGTAGTTCCAAATTATTAATTTTATCCATCATCGCGTTTTCCTTTTTTTTATATTTAGATGCTAAAACAAAATCATTATTTACAATAGCGTCATTTTTATTTTGAATAAGAGCGTGCAAATCCTTATTTAATTGTTTATATTTAAGTAATTCCTTTTCTTCAGTTAAACTTACTTTTGCCGCAACCTCATCCATAATATCAATTGCTTTATCTGGTTGATTTCGATCATAGACGTATTTTTCACTTAAATCAATAATCAAATCAATAATATCATCATTTATTACTACTTTGTGATAACTTTCATAAATAGGTTTTAATTTTAATAAGATTTCTTTTAATGTTTCAAGTGAAGGAATATCAATATAAACTTTTTGAAATCTTCTTTCTAATGCTCGATCGTTTTCAATAAACTTCTTATATTCATCAATAGTAGTTGCGCCAATACAACGTAATTTATTGCGTGCTAAAGCAGGCTTAAAAATATTAGAAGCATCAATTGCTCCTTCAGCACCACCTGCACCTACTAATGTATGAAGTTCATCAATAAACAAAATAATATCATCATTTTCTTCAACTTCTTTTAATATCTTTTTTATTCTTTCTTCAAATTCACCACGATATTTTGTTCCCGCAACTGAACTTGCCATATCTAAACTAATAATCCTTTTATTTTTTAAACTCATAGGAACATCGCATCTTACTATCATCTGACTTAATTCTTCTACAATTGATGTCTTACCAACACCTGCTTCACCTATTAAAATAGGATTATTCTTAGTTCGTCTAGATAATATTTCTAATACTCTTTTTATTTCTTTTTCTCTTCCTACTACTGGATCTAATTCATTATTTAAAGCCTTAGCTGTTAAATCAATACCTATTTCTTCTAATAATAATTTTTTATTTCTTTTTATTTTATTATTATTTATTTTATAAGCAAACTCACTATATAGACTATCTATGTCAATATTCATTCCAATCATAATTCTAATGGCGACTCCTTCTCCTTCTTCTAATAAACTAGAAAAAAGATGAGTTGGGGTAACTTCACCATTGTTATTTTCTTTACTATCAATAATTGCGCCTTCCATTACTCTTTTCAGTAATGGCGTATATAAAAAGTATTCACTTTCTTTAGAACCTATACCAACTATTTTAATTATTTCGTTTCTAAATATATCATAATCTAAATTATAATCTTTTAGTTTCTTAGAAATTATATTAGCGTCTTTGAGGATTGCCAATAAAAGATGCTCACTACCTACATACGGATGTTTTAATTCATACATTTCTTCTTTCGCTCGCATTAATATTTTTCTAGCGTCTTCAGTAAAATTATTAAACATAGATATCATCTCCTATCATTATTGTATGTCTTTATAGGATTTTAAAACTTACTTTTTTTCATCAAAAAAACACATTTTTTATATGTGCTTTTTAAGTCTTAGTTTTACTAATATCTGATCAACTAGTCTTTTACCAAATATATCTTCGATAAGATTAGCTTTGTATGTGATAAATA
>Ga0265294_10007106_pt1 | contig 13338 bp, 9 predicted proteins | sample MunlanPumphouse3_FD_192504 | JGI IMG/M metagenome (GOLD analysis project Ga0265294, IMG submission 192504) | Groundwater microbial communities from a municipal landfill in Southern Ontario, Canada - Pumphouse #3 | ecosystem: Environmental > Aquatic > Deep subsurface > Groundwater | place... | reverse complement strand
AAACTAATTCTACATAGCCAGGATTATCTATATAAGGATTTCTATTCTTTTGATACTTGTAGATTACTTCATTTCTGTTTCTTTCAAAATCATCCACAGGATCGATTATATGCCATTGCATCAAAACATCTAAATCACCTAAATTATCAATGTTAAGGGCTGGATACATCGTCGCCATGTAGAATAAAATTCTTGCGACATCTCCTTTTACATCATCATGTGGTTCATAAACTCCACTACCGCTCATATAACCAAAAGGCAAGTTTCCTCTTCTGCTATTTTCAGCTACATCGGCTGGTTTTAAGTTATGCATATCTGCTTTTTGACCAGATGCTAAAAGTTTTGATTGTGGCCAAGTATGTTCTCTATTCCAATTTGGATAATTCCATTTTCCAGGTACTGATTCTCTAGTATAAACTAAAATCACATTATTAGGATTACTTGGATCACGATCAGACTCTTCTAAAACCCATTTAGCATCATCATATGACAATTGTTTAAATCCATTATTAATGATTCTATTTAACTCATTGAAAAGTGCCATTCCGCTTAAACCTTCAGCGGAATCATAGTATGCTAAATCAGAAGTTTCATTTCCTAAAGCTTTGACAGTGATATCAATATCAACAACCATAGGAACTTCATCATTCAAACTTACTCTTACTTGGATATATCCAGATATATCCCCTGTCGCTTCTTCAGGTCTTGTAACAAGCAGTTTAGAATTAAGGAAACTTACATAATCCTTTAAAGATTCACTTACAAAAACAACTTCATAAGTAGAACCATAAAAACCTGCTTCAAAATCATAATCACTATAAAGATTCTTAGATTCTGGTAAGTTCAAAACATCTTTTTCAAGCGCTTCAGAATCTTCAAGTTCAGCTATATCAATATGCGATTGATTTCCTTGAAAAGCATATCTTTCTACTTCATCTCCAACTGCATAATATAACAAATCTACAGTTACGATTTCTCCTTGATAGGCTTTAATTGATTCGATAGATTTTTCTAAAGATTTATAGTATATTTCCGCTACTTTTTGATTTCCTACATATAAATAAGCTGTATCATATGTACCTTCAATTCTTACTTCTCCAGTAATTCTATAAACTTTTCCTGGAACTAAATCAGTCACGCCAAACTCATAGTTTATAACTTCTTGGTTGATTTCTTGTTCAAAAAGATTAGTTTCTAATATAACCGGATTCTTTATTTGTTTTACTTCTCTATAGGTAGTAAGTTCACCTTTTACTACAACTCTAGATCCTAACTCTACATCTGGAGCTGTTCTATCTGTAAAAATAAATAGATTAGCTGTATCATCTTGGATATAATATCCGTTTTGTGTCATATAGTAAACAACGCCGCTTACTTCGATTTCTTCACCATCATTCATTGTATGAACAACACTTAAATCTAAGTAATCATCATAATAATCATTATTTACTTCTTGCCAATGAGCATACAAGGTAATGCTTTCATCAACAGGGGTATTCCCGAAAATAGGTTCATTATTTTCTGTAAACCATCCTAAAAATGTATATCCATCTTTAATCGGTATTACAAGGTCTAAATATTCACCTAAATATATTGATTGACTATCTACATTGCTTCCACCCATTGAATCAAAACTAATTGTAATAACTTTTAACTCTTCAGTAGTTGTCGTTTCTTGAGCAGTTGTTTCAGTAGTTATTGTACTTTCAATTGTAGTAACAGTACTATTTGTAGTGACAGTTCCTGAAGTACTACTTCCGTCTAATGTAGTAGTAGTTGAAGAAACTTCACTGCTCGAAATATCAGTTGAAACAGGATTCGTTGTTTTCGTGGTCAATTGATCACAGGCAATTAGCACCAACGAAAATGCTAAAATAATAAAGCTTGCAAGTAATTTTTTCATTGTTCTCTCCTTTTGTCATGTAGATTAATTTTACCACATTTAAACGAGTTTTACTAGAATAAATTTTTAACGAATAATTTTTCTTTGAAATATGTTTTTAAAAAAATGTCCAACTTTAAGTTGAACATTTTTTTTATGTATTTTTTTTATAAAGTCCGATAGATTTCATTATAGATTAGTTCTAATAGTTCGTCTCTTTTAATATCGATTTTATTATCAACATATTGGAACATTAACCCGCTGATTATTGATTGAATTACATTAGAGCGGTATGGTCTGTCATCAATACTAATCTCACCATTAACAAGACCTAATTTGAAAATATCATTAAATCTATCTGTCATGTTTTTTTGTATTAGCTCAATTTTTTCAGAACAAGGATTGAACCTTAAAAACCCTAATTTTGTTGTAGTATTCATAATAACTTCCATTATTATTTTTACATCTTCCATTACTTCTAGAATTTTAGAAAGTTGTTCAATCATCGCCTCTTTAAAAGTCTTGTTTTCTATCTTGGATATAAGAATAGTGTGATACTTATCTAGCAAATGAAAATAAGCTTCTTCAATTAACGCATCTTTATTTTCAAAATACTCATATACTGTCGATTTTCCGATATCTGCGATTTTTGCGATATCAGAAATCGACACTTGATTTAAACTAGGATCAATCTTAATAAAACCAATAGTCGCATCAAGAATTCTATCCCTCGTTGATTGCATTTACTTGTCCTTCTTCCTTAATCTTTTTACGGTTTAGCATTGCGTAAACTGTAGGAACTACCACCAAAGTAAGAATAGTCGCGTAAATAAGTCCTCCAATCGCTGTTACAGCCATAGGTTGTAATAGCTCTGAACCTTCACCAAATCCAATCGCTGTCATTATTAAAGCTAAAATAGTTGTTAGTGCAGTCATTAAAATTGGCCTTAATCTAGTTTTACCAGCTTCAACTATAGCATCTTTAATCTTATAGCCTTTTTCTCTTAACTTATTAATATAGTCAATCAATACAATACCATTATTAACGACTATACCAATTAAAATAATAAAGCCCATTAATGAAACCATACTAAGATTCATATCTGCGATTAATAAAGCGATTAATCCTCCAGTAAAAGCTAACGGAATAGTCATAAGAATGATCAATGGATAAACCAGTGATTGGAACTGAATTGCCATAACCATATAAACTAATAGAATAGCCACTAAAGCTGCTAAAGCTAAGTCACCCATCGCATCAAGGATTTCTTCATTTTCTCCTTGTAGGTTAATGTCATATCCTAATCCATAATCTTTAAAATCATTATCCATATATTCTTCAACCGCTTGCGTTACTTCACTAGAAACTAAAGTTACATTATAATCTTTTTCAATCGCAGCTGTTACATTGATATATCTTTGATTTCCATCAGTGTTTATAGTCGCAAAACCAGTTACTTTCTCTACAATTGTTACACTATCCTCAGTGTTTTCCAGATTATACAAAGGCGCTAATGCCAGTGATGAAAGTGTTGGCAAAGCCATGTTCATTGGATCAAAAATAATCTCTTGATCATTGTTAATACGTAAGAATGGGTTAACGATAAATACTATAGGGTCGCCTACTTGATAAGTAGGTAAGACAGCGTTATATAGATAAACGCTATTTCCTGATTCAATACTTACATCATTTTCTTCGATGTACTTATCAATCATAGTTTGAGTGGATTGATCAAACAACATTACACCACTTAAAAATGTAAGATAATCCCCAAATACACTGAAATTAATATCACCTATTGTATCATTAGGAATTTCGATATCATAATCAACACCTTCAATTTCAACAGAAAGTGTTTCTGATGATGTAATGCTTTCTAAGTTCTTATATAAATAGTTTAAATTATTTAAAACATCTTGATTAGTTAAACCATATTCCATCGCAACGTTATTATCAACAGTTATTTTAACCTGATCGGCTCCTTGATCGATACCGTTAGAAATATCTTCAACGTGCTCGATATTTTCAAGTATTTCTACTAAATCATTCCCTATTTTTTCTAAAGTTAATAAATCATAACCGCTAACTTTAATATTAACTCCAGATGTACCAGCTAATGACATAGTAGAATTTTGAGCTGAAACTTCATAATCAATAATATCATTAGCTGATATATCGATTAGCTTAGAGTAATCAATGTTTTCCACAATATCTCTAATAATAACTTCATTTTCCAAAGTTGAATTTTTACGATTATCTTTTAAATTTATTGTCAACGAAATATCTTCGCCACTAGACATCATGCTCATCATTTGAAATCCTGAAGCATTAGCTCCCACACTGCCTGAGACTGTTTCTACGTCTTCAATAGTCATGATTTCTTCTGTTAAATAATCTGCTAGTTCCGCTTTTCCTTGGAAGCTTGTTAATCCTTCAGTTTCGATACTTATACTAATTGTTCCTTCATCAGAACTTGGCAAAAGTACGAATCCTTTACTATAAACTAAAGCAAAAGTTCCAAATAACAATAAGAAAACAACTGCTAAAGTAATAATTTTATGTTTAATAGTAAATAGTACGGATGTCTGATACCAAGATTTCATCTTAGCCATAATTTTTCCTTCTTTTTTGATGTGTTGATCATCTAAGAATTTAGCACTCATTGAAGGAACTAAGGTTAATGATATAATCAAACTGGCACCTAAGGAATAAGCAATTGTTAAAGCCATCGAAATAAACACATCACTAATCATACCCTCTACGAAAACTATCGGTAAAAATACCGCTACAGTTGTTAGGGTAGAAGCTGTGATAGCTCCCGCTACTTCTTTAGCACCTTCTATCGCTGCTTCTTTTTTAGTTTTACCTTCATTGATCATCCGATAAATATTTTCAATTACTACCACCGCATTATCTACAAGCATACCAATACCCAATGCTAACCCGCCCATAGATACTAAGTTTAAAGAAACATCCGTAAAATACATCAACATAAAAGCAGCTATTACAGAGATAGGTATAGCCAAACCAACTATAATTGTTGGTTTAATGTTTCTTAAGAAAACAAACAGAATTGCAATCGCTAATAAACCACCAATAATTATGTTCTGTAAAACTGTACTTATAGATTGATTAATGTATTCTCCTTGATCAAGTAAAACTAAATATTCTGCATCTGGATAGTTTTCTAAGACACTATCTAACTTAGCATAAATCTTTTCCGTCGCATCCGTGATTCCTACATCACTTTGTTTTTGGAAAGAAATTTGAATTCCTTGACGACCATTAATCTTTGAATAACTTTCTTCAGCGGAATTGATATATTTAATTCCGTTTTCAATTGTAAGATCTTCTAAAGTAATTATGTTTCCTGCATCATTTAAAACTGGTAAATTCTTTATTTCTTCAATAGTTTCTGGTTCATCTCCTAGATAAACCATTCTTATTTCTCCGTTATCTAAAGCAACACCAATTAATCCTCCGACATTCTGTCGTTCGATTATTGATAATACTTCATTTTGAGTTAACCCGAAACTAGAAACAACTGATTCATCTAAATCTATTTGAAGAATAGTATCTGAAGCACCTGATATACTAACATCAGCTATACCTTCAATACTATTTAACTCATCAAGAATCTCAGTATTAATCCATTCTGTGTTTTTAATAAGTATCTCTTCATCTGTTAGATCTTCATCATAAACATTTGATAAGGTAATTGTCATTACCGGTAACATGTCTGGAGAAATTCTAAGAATTCTTGTATTGCCAACACCTTCTGAAAAAGTGATATTATTTATGTTTTCTCTCATCTCAATTACTACTGTATCCATATTTGTTTGTTCAGCGAAAGTTATTATCGATACTGCAAAATTATCATAACTCATCGATTGTACTTCAGAAAAATTACCGATTGTCTGAACCGAAGCTTCAATTTTTTCTGTAACTTCTCTTTCGATTGTTTCCGGATTTTCACCAGCATAGGTAGTAATTGTAACTACGTATGGAAGATTAATATCCGGAAAAAGTGATAGCGGTAATTTAGTAACCGAGTAAATTCCCAGTACAATAACTATCAATATTCCCATCAAAACTGTAATTGGTCTTTTAACACTATATTTGCTCATATTTTCACGCTCTCTTTCATCGACCGACCGGTCGGTCGGATGAAATAATTATATCAAATCACCTAAACATTATCAACAAAAATAATGTGATATTTTAGTGAAATTATTTGAAAGCCTTATCATTTAGTTTAATAAGAATAATCTGTTGACAAAACCATTCCCCACTGCTATAATTTTGTTTAATATCAAAGACTATGACCTAGAAGAGTAGTTGATGAAAAACATTTTAGAGAGCTTCTTATTGGTGAAAAAGAGGCATGTAATAATCAACGAACATGATCTAGATGAGTTGTTAATCTGAAAAACTTTGCTTTAGTAGGATTAATCGGGTATGCCCGTTAAAGCATTAGAGTATAGATTCCTATTTTGGTTGAGTACTTGAAGAGGTGAATAATGTGAATTATTCACGAAAAAAGGTGGTACCACGAGTATAAATTCTTGTCCTTTACATATTAATTGTGTAAAGGACTTTTTTTTACGTTTAAAAGGAGGAAAGAAAGATGATTTCACTAAAGAATATCTCAAAAAAATACAAAAATAGCGGCGATGAAATCGCGCTAAAGAATGTTTCAATTGATTTTAAAAAAGGCTTAATTCACGGCATTATAGGCATAAGTGGTGCTGGTAAAAGCACTTTGATAAGACTTATCAACGCTCTTGAAACTTATGATGAAGGAAATTTAAGTGTTTTTGAATATACTGATTTAAAAAAGTTAAATAAGGAATCTACTCGAATGTTAAGAAAGCGAATTGGTATGATTTTTCAAACTGATCATTTATTATCTAGAAAAACTGTTTTAGAAAATGTTCTCTTACCAATATCAATTCAAAGAAAACATACTTTAGAAGATATAAACTATGCAAAGGACTTGTTAAATGAGGTTGGTTTAAAAGATTATCATAACCGGTACCCATCTCAACTTTCAGGAGGGCAACGTCAAAGAGTAGGAATCGCTAGAGCATTAATTAATAGACCTGAATTATTAATATGCGATGAACCAACAAGTGCTTTAGATGTAATAACAACCGCTCAAATTCTAAGTCTTATCAAAACAATCTCTAAAGAACATCATATCGATGTTTTGATAGTAACACACGATATGCTTGTAATAAAAGAAATCTGCGATACTGTAACTGTTATGCAAAACGGAGAAATAGTAGAAAGCGGTATATTAGATGATATATTATTCAAAGCTAAACACCCTCAAACACAAGCGTTTGCAAGAGAAGTCGGACTTGATTTATCATATATTCGTAAGTTCTATAACTCTAAAGATTTATTACTTTTAAAGTTTGATGAGAGTTTAGTTCAAGAAAATATTATTGCAGATATGATTAATATCTTAAACATCGATATCTCAATTATTTACGCAAACATTACACCTCATAGAAAAGGCATAATGGTCATTCAAGCTGAAGACAAACAAAAAGAAATAATTGATTTTCTAAAAGACAAAAAGGTGGTGATAGATTATGTTGTTTAATTTAGAGATAAGTGAATATCTAAAAGCTTTACTAGATACTTTATATATGACAATATTAAGCACAGTATTCGTATTTATATTTGGGCTTATTCTTGGATCTATTCTCTACGTTACTGATAAAGATGGTTTATGGGAAAATAAAACAATATATAAAACATTATCAATCATCACATCTAGTTTAAGAAGTATTCCATTTCTAATTCTCATAGTTTTGCTTATACCATTTACTAGAATTATTATTGGAACTATTTTAGGTCCCACTGCTGCTTTACCAGCTCTAATAATAGGGGCTACTCCATTTTATGCAAGACTAGTAGAAAATTCACTTCATGAAATCGGAAAAACCTTACAAGAAACAGGACTTTCTTTTGGAGCGAAAAAATCAAAAGTTTTAACAAAAATAATTATTCCGGAGGCATTACCTTCACTATTAAGAGGTATAACCGTAACTTCTATCGCCATAACTGGCTATACTTCTATCGCTGGAGCTATAGGCGCTGGTGGTCTAGGAAATCTCGCTTATTTATATGGTTATGCTAGAAATAAAATAGGTGTTACCATCATCGCAACATTACTAATAGTACTATTGATATTATTGATTCAACTAATCGGCGACATGGTCGTCAAAAAAATAACAATAAAATAAAAAGGAGAAAAAAATGAAAAAAATTATCACAATAATTGCATTATTAACTATAATTACCCTTACAGGTTGTCAAAATGAACAAGTATACAAAGTAGGTGCTTCACCCATTCCCCATAAAGAAATTCTTGAACATGTAAAACCAATACTAGAGGAACAAGGCTATGTGTTTGAAATTATCGAGTTTACAGACTATGTCTTACCTAACTCAGCGCTTGCATCCGGAGAATTAATTGCGAACTTCTTCCAACATATTCCTTATCTTGAAGAACAAATCGATGAGTATAATTATGATTTCGTAAATGTCGGTGGTGTTCACATTGAACCAATAGGCCTTTATTCTAAAGAGTATTCTTCTATTTCCGAATTACCAGACACTTTAGAAATCATCATATCAAACTCTCCAACAGATAGGCCTAGACTTTTAGGGGTTTTAGCTGAAAATAATATCATTACAATCAATTCTGGTGTAAACATGGAAGATATTATTAATTCTACAGTAAATAATCTTCCAAACCTTTTTACATCAGACTATACAATTACTTTTTTTGAAGTAGCCGCTGAATTATTATTCACAAACTACAATAACTCAGAAGGTGATGCAGTTCTTATTAACGGAAACTTCGCTTTAGACAATGGTTTGAACCCATTAACTGATAGTATTATTCTTGAAGGTAGTGAGTCTTCTTATGTGAACATTCTTGTTAGTACTACTAACAATCAAGATAATGAGTTTGTTCAAGCATTAATAAAAGCTTTACAATCAAATGAAGTCCAACAATGGATAAAGTCTAATTATGGGGGAGCCGTTGTCCCAGCTGCTTAAAAAAGTTAATTAAAAAAAGATGCTAGAGTTTCACATAATACTTCTTATGTGTCTACTGGCATCTTTTCTTTTTTTATTTAGTTTAATTCTTTTTTAGGTTTATGTTTCTTCTTTTGATTTAACTCTTTAAAGTACTTAGCGACTACTTTTATAGTACCTGCTATTGGAACCGCTAAGATTAAACCAACTAGTCCAAATACAGCTCCAAAGAATAGAAAACTAGATAAAACAGCTAAAGGATGAATTTGAACTTGTTTAGAAAAAGCTTTTGGTTGTATTATTGTACTTTCTAATAATTGTTCGATAATATTTAATACCAAAACCATAATAATTCCAATTATATAAACTAATCCTGGGTCAGTAGCTTCAAAATGAAGGGTCAAGAATAACATAATTGGCATTGCCATACTAATCCAAACACCAATGTATGGAAAGATGCTGAAAAGGCCCATAATCAACGCAAATAACAATGCGTGTAAAATACTAAATCCAGGAATGAAAAACGATAATATAACATAGCTCAAAGTAAAGAAAATTGTAATAAAGATTATTATCATTCCTTGTCCCACAAAATACCCTTTAATAACTTTATTACTGCCTATAGCTAAGTTTTTTAAATGTTCTTGTGATTTTTCAGGAAACACGTGAAGTATTCCATCAAAAATAACTAAGCGATCTTTAACCATATAGTACAAGAATACAGGAGTTAAAATAAATGTAAATCCTATGCTTATCAAAGCACTAGCTCCTGATTTGATACTAGAAAATACTGTACCAAATCCATTAAGAATAACTTCTGTAGTTAAACCATATTCTTCAAATTCGGCTACAACCGAACTTAAATTATTAAAATCGATACTTTTTTCAATCAATTGCATAATAGTCTCAAAAAAGCTTCTCATAGTCTCGTTATCAAGAATATCTACAAGTTTAACAATCACTGTTATTAATTGTGTAATAATAAAAGTAAGAGTTATTGATAGTAAGCCTAAAACGAAAATCATTCCAATAACAATCGCAAAAATGATACTTATACTTCTTTTTATCTTCAACTTTTTTTCAAAAAAATCCGCTAGTGGCGCAATCAAATAACTCAAGAGAAAAGCAATAGAGAATGGGATTATGACACTTTTAGCCGCTTGAGAAATCACACCAAAAAATCCTGATGATATCTTTCCTAAAAAATATATTCCTATAACTGTAACACTTAGAATTGATACAATTAAAAGAATTCTAATCAATTGTTCTTTAGTTAATTTCTTTTTCATACTTAAATCACCCTTTAATTTTCTTATAAATAATCACTTATAATTATACCATTTATATTTTTAAGATAATTTAAACTCCTAAAAAAAGTATTAATATTATTTGATTTTCACAAAATCTTTTAAATTATCCGTATATATATATAATTCATCATTTGGCATATCACTCCACGTAAATATGCAAGATTCATAAACTTCTTGATTAACATAAATAACAAAATCATCATTTATTTTAACATTTAATCGAGAATTAGAATCAACCATATTAGAGATATATATTATGAAACTTCCCGCATACATATCAGCTGGTTCTCCATCTTCTAATGCATAATATACTTTCTTTAACCCATGACATTGAAGAAAAGCTCCTGTATCAATTAATTTAAGTGAGCTTGGTAAGTAAAGTTCTTCAAGTTCAAAACAACATACAAAAGCTTTACTACCTATTTCTTCACAACCTTCATCTAAATAAAGTGTTTTAAACTTAGAGGCATAATAAAAACTATTTTGTTCAATAATTCTTGAAGATATCCTCAATGATTCTAAAGAAGAGTAATAAAAAGCATTTTCACTAATAATATCTGAATTAATTGTCGCATCAGTAATGCTTGAAAAACTAAAAGCATATGGATCAATTTGAATTATATTATTTGGAACAATTAAGTTAGAAAAACTTCTACCGGAAAAAGCATAACTACCGATAGATGAAAAAGCATCAAAATCACTGAAGTCGCTTGAACCAATGATAAGCTTTTTTTCTTCATTAATCTCTAATGCTAAAGCTTTATTTATCACATCATATTTAGATTCGCTTGCCACACTTAGGTTTTCAATAGAAGAGTTTCTAAAAGCTGCTGGATTTATATATGCTAAATTTCCAAAATCAATTGAAGAAAGATTAATACAATCGCCGAAAGAATCATCTTCAAAAGTTGTAGATACACCAATAAAAGTAATATGTTTAAGTTCAGTGTTGTCTTTAAAAGCTCCTCTTTTCACAAAAACATAATCTTTAATTTCAAGATTTTCAAGACCTGTATTACTAAAACTAAGTTCTCCTATTTCTTCTAAAGAATCAGGTAAGTTTATTTCTTTAAGGTTAAAACAATCAGAAAAAGCTTTATCTCCAATAATCTTTAAGTTATCAGGAAAAACAACACTAACTAAAGATGAACAGCTATGAAATATGCTTATTGGAATTTCAGAAAAACCATTTTTAAATACTACCGATGTAACTGAAGTATTTCCAAAAGCAAATTCTTTGACTGTAACATTGTCTAATATTATTTTCCCGCTTAAACCAGTACTGAAAAATGCTCCTTCTCCAATGTAATTAATATCTTTGGGCAAACTGAAATTACTAGGATTATAAGCAAAAGCTTCCGCGCCAATATGTTGAATTGTTGAAGCTAAAGTAACTGTTTCAAGTTCTATTTCGTAAAAAGCTAAATCACCAATCTTTAAAATCCCTTCTTCAATAATTAATGATTTAATAGGTAAACTGTATTTACCACCCCAAATACCTCTTTTCATTTGAAAAGAATGATCCTTAATGACTGTTACTGGTTTGTTTTTATGAGTTGAGGGAATAACTAAATTCTCTACGGATAATCCAGAAAAACCATTCACTTGATATGTATCATCCTCTAACAATTCAAATTCAAGGTATTCATGAGGATTTGTGCTATCGCTATATTTTCTACCTAAGCATGAGGAAAATGTTAAAGAAGCTATTAATATAAACAAAATCAGTATGTATTTAATTACCTTTTTCTTCATAATCAATCAAACCACCTATAAGAGTATTATTTTATATAAATCAAAAAATATAAACATTAGATTCATTATATCAAAAACCTAAGTAAATGTAATTGTATTTTTAATAAATATAAAATTATCTAAATTAAAAAAAGCCATAAATGGCTTTTTTCTCTAGTTTTTATAAATTAATTTTCGATTTGTCCATATTGATTTATAACAAAACAATTAATTAACTTATTGTTTATAATTGTATTAGAAGCTTCTAAAACGGAATTGAATACTAAGGCTTTTCTTAAAAAGTCTGAAAAAAGTGGTTGACTAGTATTTGTCTCATTAGACAATAGTTCTTGTCCCGTGTAATACTTTTTCAAGAATCCATCCTTAGTGATAATGTAGAAGGCAGGCATATATATCCTCATTTCTGTATGCTATCACATCTATTTTTGGATTTTAAAATAAGAATTCAAGAAATAGTATATAAAAACTAGCTACATCTATATTATACCATAGCTATTAGAAAAACTCTTGTCTTTATTTACAGTATTACTAGTATATGTAATTATTACTCAGTTTAATGGAAAAAATTAAAAATTTTTGTCAATTAAATATATTGATATATTCACTTTAGGTTTGCCAAAATCATCTTCTTCTATATCTTTTACTTTACAGGTTATATATCCTGATTTAAACTCTATGAAATAATCAATCTCTTCTTCTACTTTTTCATTCACTTTGCCAAGTTCATTATATTGACTATCTAATAAAATATATCCCTCATATGAATCTTCTTCAACTATAAGAATATCATTGATTTCTAAATCTAACTGGGCATCTAATCGTTCTTCATACTCTTCTTTATCATAATTATTGTAAATCTTTGTTTCAATAGTTTTCACTTTATTAGAATTATTTAAATCGATATATTTATAAAATGCAAGAGCTACTTCTATCGACTTATTTTCTTCATCTACTTTATTAATAATCATTACTGGTTTATAATCCTTTGATTTAAAAAAATATTTTTTAACCATATCTCTGATATTACCTTTATAAAGATAACCAAGTAAAGACTTATCTTTATAAAGTGCTATTGTCTCTTCGTCATATTCGTTATTTGGCTCCTCATTGAAAATGAGGTTATCTTGATCTCCTGGTTTTATAACTGAAAAGTTTTGAGGTAAAGCTAAATCAATATTATATTTCCACTTTAAGATATAGCTATCAAAAAAACAGGAAAAACATCTCTATAGTCTTTTGACAAAGTATCCTGTTTAGTCTCCTCTTCTAGTTTTTTTGGTTTTGTCCATACATAGGCTACAATCAAAAAGATAATTGAAACTACGAAAATA
>Ga0265294_10007105_pt1 | contig 13339 bp, 8 predicted proteins | sample MunlanPumphouse3_FD_192504 | JGI IMG/M metagenome (GOLD analysis project Ga0265294, IMG submission 192504) | Groundwater microbial communities from a municipal landfill in Southern Ontario, Canada - Pumphouse #3 | ecosystem: Environmental > Aquatic > Deep subsurface > Groundwater | place... | reverse complement strand
TTCATAAGTCAAGGGCATATTGGCAATCTCTTCTGGTACAATACCTGTTTGGATAAATGCTTCCCGCCATAAATCAGCACGGAAATGTTCTGACCAACCATCAAAGCGGCAACCCAAAGACCAAGCTTGCCACAAGGTTTTTCCTAAGCGCCGATCCCCTTTAGCAAAAACCGCCTCCAAAAAACTTAGCTCAGCATCATGATAGTTGTATTGAATCCGTCTATCTTTAATTCTATTCCCTAAGTATTTTTGTTTTTCCTGCAGTACCTCTCTGTTGTCCTGCGGCTCCCATTGAAAAGGGGTCTGGGGCTTTGGTACAAACGAAGAAACGCTAACTGTGACCTTAGGACGCTGTTTACTTCCAATTTCCCGTAAAACTTCCTGCCCCCGACGTAGAACCTTAGCGGCCAGCTCCGCTATCCCGTCTAAATCCTCAAAAGTCTCCGTAGGTAAGCCTAACATAAAATAGAGTTTGAGCTGGGTCCAACCTTCACGGAAAACAGCTTCCGTGACTTCCATTAAGTTTTCTTCGGTGACATTTTTATTAATTACATCCCTCAAGCGCTGTGTCCCGGCTTCCGGTGCAAAGGTAAGCCCTGTTTTTCTGACACGTTGCACCTCTTTGGCCAAATTAACCGAAAAAGAATCTACCCGTAAAGAGGGAAGCGATACCCCGATATTCTTGCCTTGAAAGCGGTTTAAAGCTTCTTTTAATAAAGGTTCCACACAGGTATAATCACTGGTACTCAAAGAAGTAAAAGAGATTTCATTATGGCCCGTATTTTCACTAAGTTTTTCAGCCTGGTCTAATAATAATTCTTGACTACGTTCCCGCACCGGACGATATAAAAACCCGGCCTGACAAAAGCGGCAACCCCTAGAACAGCCTCTCAAAACTTCCAGCATCATCCGGTCATGGACTACTTCTAAGTATGGCACGATTGGTTTAAGTGGAAAATAGGCCTGATCAAGGTCTTTGACCACTCTTTTTACTACCTGGGATGGAACCCCTGCTTCCTTAAGCTTAACACCCAAGAATTTTCCTTGCTGATCATATTCCGCTTCATAAAAGGAAGGAACATAAACACCACTGATTTGAGCCAATTCCTTTAATAATTCCTTCTTCTCCTGTTTTCCCTGCCTTAAAGCACGATGCCCAGCTATGACCGCATAAATTTCCAGAATAACCTCTTCACCTTCACCTAAGACGAAAAAATCAAGGAAATCAGCTAAAGGTTCGGGATTGTATGCACAGGGACCCCCGGCCATAATCAAGGGAAATTCATTCCCCCGTTCCTCAGCTCGCAAGGGGATTTCGCCTAAATCCAGCATATTTAAGATGTTGGTATAGCTCATTTCATATTGTAAAGTAAAACCGATACAATCAAAATCAGCGATTGGTCTTAATGATTCCAGACTATAAAGAGGTAGTTTCCTCGTTCGTAATTCCTTCTCCAGATCTGACCAAGGAGCAAAAACACGCTCCATCAAATAATCTGCCTGTTCATTAACTAAACCGTAAAGAATCTGCAAACCCAAATGGGACATCCCTACCTCATAAACATCGGGGAATGCAAAAAGAGAACGCAACTTTACTGCCTTCCAGTCTTTCTTTACTACATTATATTCATTTCCCAAATAACGCAGAGGCTTTCTGACTTTGGGCAAAATTTCCTCTTCTAAGATTTGTTTAAACTCCTGCAAGCTGATGTTGGCCTCCTAATAGTTAAAATTTTGCTATATTTTATACTATATATTTCTTTCCCTAACTAAGCAAGAAAAAGTTCCCCTCCCTTTTCTCGCGCAAAAAACTCCTCTTCTGAAAGGTGCTGTACTGTTTTTTTTTATTGCGAAAGACTGCTAAACTGACTTAACGAAAGCGAAGTGAGAAAACAGAGAGGCTGACAGGACGTCAGACTCAATCCTCGCAGTAAAAAGGTCAGGGGACACACCGCTGTTTACATGGCAATCTCAGCAGTCGCGGAATGTCCCCATCGTATACATCGAGGATGGTCTGTTTTCTCCTGAGCCAAGTTCTAATCTGTTCAGTATGGAGCACAGAAAAGAAAAGCGGTACAGCATCTTTCCTATTATAAGCGTTTAGCCGCCGGCATAAAAAGCTTGGTTGGATCTGTTGACTGTCCTTTTACTGAAACACTAAAAAATAACTGTGGATAAAGGGCCTGACCTGTTTTCCCCACTCTGCCAATAATCTGCCCTTCTCTGATCTCCTCATTTAGGCCGACCAGTATTTCTTTACAATAGGCATATCTGGTAATAATTCCTCCCTGACTGCTAATTACTATCACCCGACCCAGTTCAGTTTCATTCCCTATCCGAGAGACAGTACCCTCTACCGCCGCTTTGATCGGCGTCCCTTCCTTAGCAATTATCGTAATTCCATCATGAAAAAGACGCGACTGATCTGCTTGTTCCAGCCAACCATAAGCTTTGCCCAACTGTCCAGAAACAGGTACCGTGAAAGGTTTAGGTACATCTGTGGTTGTAACTACTTCAAAAGCAGCTCTCTCTAAAGTATCCCCCCAAATCCCCACACTACTAAAGAATTTTAAAACCGGTTCAAGATCATAATCCTCTGTAAACCATTCCCTGATTTTCCCTTGTGCTGAAGCCATTACTGGTGTCTCCAGACAAAAAACACCCCAGATTAAAAGAAAAATTAATAAAGATGCTAGACTTTGGAAGATGATTTTCCGTAAAAAACCTTGTATCCGACCTTTTTCAGGCATTGGCCATAATTTATTTTTAGAGGTTCGAGAAAAATAACGTTCTCTCGGTTCCCATAACTTTCCCATCATCCTTCCCCCTTTTCCCTTGTTTCCTTAAAATATATTGTCCCTTTAGCAGGAATATGACAGAATTAATTTAATATCATTAAATTAGGAGGTGTCCACCTTGCGAGATTTATTAGCTACACTAAGAGAAAACATCCTGCTGGCGGATGGTGCTATCGGCACAATGCTCACCCAAGAAGGTCTTCCAGCAGGAGTAAATCCGGAGTTATGGATGCTTGTTCATCAGGATAAAATGAAAAAAATTCATCAAGGCTATCTTCAGGCAGGGTCTAAGATCTTACAAACATGCACCTTCGGAGGTAACCGGATAAAACTTGAAGAATATCAAGCCTCTTCACGGGTCAAAGAAATTAACCGGACTGCCGCCGGATTAGTTAGAGAAGTGGTCGGGGAAACCGCTTTTGTTGCTGGAAATGTAGGACCTACCGGCACCTTCCCTGCTCCCCTTGGTAAATACTCCTGGTTTGAGCTGGTAGATGTCTTTCGGGAACAAATGGAAGCTCTCCAAGAAGGCGGTGCAGACCTGATCCTCATCGAGACCTTTTCTGATTTAGGAGAAGCACGCGCCGCACTTTTTGCGGCCAAGAATTATACCACTCTCCCCGTAGCCTGTTCCTTAACCTATACCCACGGTCGCACCCTGACCGGTACCTCTCCCGAAACGGCTGCTGTCGTCTTGGAAGCTATGGGAGCAGACATTATCGGGGCAAATTGCGCTACCGGGTCTAAGGAACTGCTTCCTGTAATCGAAGCTTACAGTAAAGCTACTAATCTCCCCTTATTAGTGGAGCCTAATGCCGGACTGCCGGAACTGGTTGCGGGAAAAACTGTCTACAGAGAAACCCCGGAAATGATGGCTGAGTTTGTCTACCCCTTTCTTAAATTAGGGGTGCGTTTGCTAGGGGCATGCTGCGGCAGTACACCGGAGCATATTCGCGCCCTAAACGAAAAACTACAGGCATATTCAGGGGAAACACTAACTTCTTTCTCCCCTCCCTCCACCCCTAAAATTTTCCCCACTCGTTTAGCCAGTCGGACAAAAGTTGTTTCTTTAGGAACAAGTGAATTACCCCGTCTCATTGGCGAAAGAATTAACCCCACGGCACGCAAGTCCATTGCCCAAGCCTTTCGGGAAAATAAATGGGACGTTATTGTCAAGGAAGCTTATGAACAGGTAGAAAAAGGTGCAGAACTGTTAGATCTCAACGTAGGACTACCAGATAGGAAAGAGAGTGACCTCCTTGGGGAAGGAGTCAGACAGTTACAAATGTCTTTAGATGTTCCTCTGGTCCTAGATTGTACTAAAGCTGAGGCTTTGGAAATTGCCCTGGCCGAATATCAAGGAAAGGCCCTAATCAACTCCGTTAATGGAGAAGAAGAAAGTCTCTCTACTATTCTGCCTTTAGCCAAAAAATACGGGGCAGCTGTCTTAGGCTTAACCTTAGACGAGAACGGTATTCCCGAAAAAGCAGAAGATAGACTGAAAATTGCCGAGAAAATTGTCTCTAGAGCTTTAGAGATCGGGCTGACCAAAGAAAATATCCTCATTGATTGTTTAGTCCTTACAGCCGCCACTAACCCTGCTTTAACTTTAGAAACAATCAAAGCCATTCATTTAGTTAAAAAACATTTAGGTGTCAATTGTATCTTAGGATTAAGTAATGTTTCTCACGGCTTGCCGCAACGTTCCTGGCTAAATAATACTTTTCTTGCTTTGGCCTTGGGGGCTGGATTAGATGCTGCCATTGCTAATCCCCATGATCCCCGCATAGGCGAAACTCTGGCCTCCGGGGCTCTCCTGTCTGGACGTGATGCAGGAGCGCATAACTATTTGCAGACTGCTGGCAAAGCGAATTTGCTCTCAACAAGTAATAACGATGGCAATAGTCTTTCTATTTCCCTCTCAACACTGCGTGCTTATCTCTTGCAGGGGCAAAAAGAACCACTCATACCTTTGCTCCAAGAACTGCTAACCACCCTAGAATTAGACCCTCTTACCATTATTAAGGACGGAATTATTCCCCCTCTAGAAGAAATCGGCACCCTCTTTGCCCAGGGAGAAATCTTTCTACCGCAACTACTCCTTAGCAGTGAAGCAGTCAAGGTTGCCTTTAACTATTTGCGCACCCAACTTCCCCCTACTAGCCTAGACAACAAAGGAACAATCGTTCTCGGTACTGTAAAAGGAGATGTGCATGACATCGGAAAAAATATCGTCAAAGCTTTGCTGGAAAATCATGGCTATAAAGTTATTGATTTAGGAAAAAACGTCCCTTCCTCCTCTTTTATTCAAACTGCCCGCCAAGAAAAAGCAGAGATAATCGGTTTAAGTGCTCTCATGACCACAACCATGGTAGAAATGGAAACAGTGATTAAAGAGGCACATCAAGCAAAATTACCAGTGAAAATTCTGGTGGGCGGGGCCGTAGTCACAAGTGATTATGCCCGTCAAATAGGAGCTGACGGCTATGGTAAAGATGCCGTAGAAGCAATCAAAGTTGTGGAAAAACTTCTCCAGCAAAAATAGCTATCAAAGCCACAAGGAGCTTATGATGAATCTTTTTAAAATCCCCTTAACCCTTTCATATCAGGAGGTCCTTCCCTTTCTGGGCATGGAGGAAGAACCTACTCGCGCTGTCAAAGAGCTAATCGAACATTACCTCAGGAAAATCAGGCGACTGGCTCAACCGGTAGGCACATGGCAGACCTTTTCCGTGCTGGGACGAGAGCCGGAAAAAACCAGCCTTCACTCTGCCACCCTAATCATTGCAGGGACAAGCACAGCTGCACATTTTAAAACCTGTGAAAAGATCACCTTATTAGCCACAACCTTAGGCGGTGAGGTTGATCATCTCCTCTTACGCTTAAGTCCGCAAGAGCCGACGAAAGCCCTTATTGCCGATGCGGTGGCCTCTGGAGCTATCGAATGGTTCACAGAGCAGTTTGACCGATATCTGGCAGAACAAATCAGACACAAAGGCTATTTCCCTACCGCACGCTTCAGTCCCGGATACGGAGATTGGCCGCTCAACTGGCAAAAAGAATTCTTAGCTGATATTAAGGGTGAACAGATTGGACTAACCACCACCGAATATTTTTTGCTCCAACCGACTAAATCCATTACTGCAGCCATAGGCTGGAGTAACATCCCTGTAAATAATACCTCTCAACCAGCCCTTCAGGGAGAAGATAAGTCCGCTCAGAAGCCCGCTAAACCCTGTAGCAGTGCGCAGACTTGTCCTTATTGTCCATTTGCTTCTTCCTGCTCCGCACACTATCAGCAAAAATATTTAACTAACAAAGCCCCTAATTAAGGCCCTTAAATAAGAAAAACTGAATTACTTGTCAAACTGAGGGAAATATTGCTACAATAATGATAGTATAGAAAAAATAGATAGAATAAATATATCCTGAAAAGAAGGTGTTTGCATGCCTGCTATGAACCGAGAAGAAATTTTACAGCTTTGTTCAGAAAAAAATGTTAAGTTTATTCGCTTACAATTTACTGACATCTTAGGAATTCCCAAGAACGTTTCTATTACCATTAAACAATTGGAAAAAGCCTTAGCTAATGAAATAATGTTTGACGGTTCTTCCATCGAAGGTTTTGTGCGAATTGAGGAATCTGACATGTACCTCCATCCTGATCCCAATACCTTTGCCATTTATCCCTGGACTACCAGTACGGAAGGAAATATCGCCAGACTAATCTGTGACGTCTATAATGCTGATGGCACTCCCTTTCCCGGAGATCCGCGCTATATCTTAAAAAGAGCTCTAAAATCTGCCGAAGAAATGGGTTATACCTTTAAGGCAGGTCCTGAAGCGGAGTTTTTCCTTTTCCATACTGCTCCCGATGGTTCTTCCACAACCCAGACCCATGATAAGGCCGGATATTTTGATCTTTCTCCGGTTGATTTAGGAGAAAATGCCCGTCGGGAAATGGTTTTAACCTTAGAAAAATTCGGTTTCGAAATAGAAGCCTCACACCATGAAGTTGCTCCTGGTCAACATGAAATAGACTTTAAATACTCTGACGCCTTAGATATTGCCGATAAGATTATCACCTTTAAAATGGTAGTGCGCACTATCGCCCAGCGTCATGGCCTGCATGCTACTTTTATGGCTAAACCTATCTACGGCGAAGCTGGCAATGGTATGCATATCAACCAATCTCTTTTCCAAGGAGAAGCTAATGCTTTCTGGGATAAAGACGCTCCTCACCAACTAAGTAAAGAGGCATTTTCTTTTATTGCCGGTATTCTCCAACACGCGAGAGCCATCACCGCTATAACTAATCCTACCGTGAATTCCTATAAACGCCTTGTGCCGGGTTATGAAGCCCCGGTATATATTGCTTGGTCTGCGCAAAACCGTAGCCCTCTAATTCGTATCCCTGCAAAACGAGGAGCAGCAACCAGAATTGAATTAAGAAGTCCTGATCCTACTTGTAACCCTTATCTGGCCTTAGCTGTTGTGTTAATGTCAGGACTGGATGGAATTAAAAATAAACTTCTCCCGCCTGAACCCTGTAATTACAACATTTTTGAGCTAACAGAAGAAGAAAGAAAAGAACAAGGCATTGAATTGTTGCCTAGTTCTCTCCACGAAGCCCTTGACGCTTTATTAGATGATGAGGTTGTAAAAGAAGCTCTGGGTTCTCATGTCCTTAATCGTTATCTGGAGGCCAAAAACCATGATTGGAAGGAATATATGACCAGAGTACACCAATGGGAATTAGATAAATACCTTACAGTGTATTAAAAACATCAACAAATATAAAACAAATTATTCCGGAACCTAAGAAGGATTGCCTCCTTCCCTTCGAGAATGTTTTCAGAAAACATAACAAAAAATATACAGTAAATAAAGAAGGGAGTAGCAAAAACATGAACTATCAACTAGATTTCAGCAACAAAGTTGTCTGTGTAACAGGTGCAGGAAGAGGTATCGGCAAAAGTATCGCCTTAGGTTTTGGTTCTCTGGGGGCCCATGTTTTCCTAGTCAGTCGCCATATCGAACAGCTAGAAGATACTGCTGCGGAAATTAGGCAGGCAGGAGGAAACGCTACACCTATTTGTGCTGATTTAGCCAAAGTAGACGAAATTAACCAGCTAATGACCCAAATAAAAGAAAAAACTCCGCAACTGGATATTCTCGTTAATAATCATGGGGCCAATATTAAACGCCCCAGTGAAACTTATCAAGAAGAGGATTGGGATCTCACTCTAGATACAAATCTCAAATCATATTTCTTTTTAGCAACAGCTGCCGCACGGGAATTTATGATTCCTCAAAACTCAGGCAAAATTGTTAACATGGCTTCTATTGCAGGACTCAGTGCTATTGTCAAATCAGCTGCCTACAGCTCCAGTAAAGGCGGGGTAGTCCAGCTAACTAAAGTTCTCGGCTGTGAATGGGCTAAATATAATATTCAAGTAAATGCAGTTGGTCCTGCCTATATTAAAACAGAGTTGGTTACAGAAACTTTAAAAAACGAAGAGTTTGTCAAAAATCTTTACTTCAGAACACCGGCCGGTCGCTGTGGCGAGCCAGAAGAAGTGGCCGCAGGAGTGCTTTTTCTAGCTTCAAGCCTAGCGAATTTTATTACCGGACACACGCTCATGATTGACGGTGGTTTTACCGCCTACGGAATTTAAACTAGCGAAGATAAAATCTTGCCCATCAACTCTTCTCTTTTCTGATCAATCGCCTCAAAATTCATGGCCGGTAAATATTGTTTCTCCAGTTGATCATGATACACTTTGGCTATCTTTAATTTATCCCAGGCCTGTTTCCTTAAAAATTGGAGGCGAGTTTGGGCTTCCTTTTTTTCTTGCTGATAAAGCAAAAGTTCTTTCTTCTTCAAAAACGAGCTAAAATCCAAATCCCGACTGTCGTGCAATTCTTGAAGATTAAACGGTTCATACTCTAGCGGTTCGTCTATGCGCAAAAAACCCACCGCAATTTGAGGGAAAAATAAGAGTTCAATGCGCTGAGGCTGAAAAGGGCAGTGATAAACTTCACAGTCAAGTCCTCTATTTACTCCTTCGTGATAAATCGCCTTTAAAAACCCTTCTTTACCGGTTCCTATTTCGCCCCGCAAGAGATATAATTTACGAGCTTCCTCTAAAATACTATCAAAATAATTTACATATCCTGCAGCGGTATTAGCACTGGCGAAAAGCCTTCTAACCTTGGCCTGTTTCATAAACTGGGGGGCTATATTACTAAAAACGGACTCCCTAATCAAAAAAAGTAGCTTTCTTACTCCCACTATATCAAGTGCTTCTTGCTGATAACTTTCCAGCTCATCCTGCACTAATTTGGCCTCTTTTAAATGACTATAAGCTAAACTAAACATTTTCGCTTTCTGTTTACTCAGTTCAATAATCCTTTCCTTTCTTTGCCGCAAGTAAGGTTCATCACAAAAATCCCCTAAATTAACTATTGCCTCAACAGCACCTGGACTTTTCGGGTCAACGATATGAGGACTGGTTCCGTCCAAAATGGCCATCCTTAAAACAGGAATTACGAGGCCATCCAGGGATTCATTATCTGAGGAACAATAATGATATTCCAGATCATAGCCTCGTCTGACCAAGACCGAGCCAATTTTTTTCATTAATGTAGATTTTCCTACCCCTGGACCTCCTTTCAGAATAAATACTCTGTCAGCGGGAAAATTAATCATATTATGATAAAAAGAATAAAACCCCTCACAGGTATTATTACCCGGAAACATCTTTCTGATTTTTCCTCTAATCATCAAATTTTCCGCCCTTTCAAATTTAGTTCTTCTTTATTAACACTAAAGGGTGTCCTTTTTCATATTTATGTAGCAAAAACCACTTTAGAATAAAAATATATTGCTTTAATAGTCTAAATTACTATGTTATAATATTTTCTAACTATTAATCATACGGAGGTGTATTATGTCGTCTAAAGAAGAGTTATTACATATCTTTTTACAAAAACCTAATGTTCATTTTAATCTAGCGCTCCCTAAGTTAATGGAATTTGCCATCAAACGCGAAGAAGGCCTCCTTACCAAAACCGGGTCAATACTGGTTACTACCGGTAAATATACTGGTAGATCACCTAATGATAGGTTTTTCGTGCAAGATGAAACCAGTAAGGATGTCTTAAACTGGGGAGAAGTAAACAAACCTATTTCGGAAGAGTACTTTCAGAAACTCTATGCGGATATCATGACCTATCTGAAAGAAAAAGAGCTCTTTGTCTTTGATGGTTTTGGAGGTGCCGACCCCCATCACCGTTATAATTTGCGTTTTGTTAATGAATATGCCTGGCAAAACATTTTTGTCCGTCATCTTTTCATTCGTCCTAGCCGAGAAGAACTGCAAAACTTTACTCCTGATTTTCATATCATTACTGCGCCCGGTTTTAAAGCCGATCCGGCAAGACATGGCACAAATTCGGAAGTAGCTGTGGTAATTAATTTAACAGAAAAATTGATTTTAATTGCCGGTACCTCTTATGCCGGTGAAATGAAAAAATCTGTTTTCACCCTGATGAATTATCTGCTTCCCGTGCAGAAAATCCTCTCCATGCATTGTTCGGCCAATGTTGATGCGGAAGGACATACTGCCCTCTTTTTCGGTCTTTCAGGCACAGGAAAAACCACTCTTTCTACAGATCCAGTAAGACGTTTAGTCGGAGACGACCAGCATGGTTGGTCAGATGAAGGCATCTTTAATATTGAAGGTGGCTGTTATGCTAAATGTATCAATCTAAGTCCAGTTGATGAACCCCAAATCTATGACGCTCTGCAATTTGGGACAGTTTTAGAGAACGTGGTCATGGATGAACAAACTCGTGAGTTAGATTTTAACGATGCCAGCTTCACAGAAAACACCAGAGCTGGTTATCCTATGGATTACATCCCTAATTCTTTAACCCCGAGTTATACCGGACATCCGGAAGTTATCTTTTTTCTGACAGCCGATGCTTTTGGGGTGCTCCCCCCTGTAGCTATTCTTAATGAAAGTCAGGCTATGTATCATTTTCTTTCAGGATATACCAGTAAATTAGCCGGGACTGAAAGAGGAATCAAAGAACCGCAGACAACTTTTTCTGCCTGCTTTGGTGCGCCTTTCCTTCCCCTTTCGCCTGTTAAATATGCTAATCTTTTAGGTGAAAAAATGAGTAAGCATGGTACTCGCGTCTTCTTAATTAATACTGGTTGGACCGGAGGACCTTATGGAGTGGGTCATCGCTTTAAGATTCCTCACACCAGGGCCATTATCAAAGCCGCTTTAGAAGGACAATTAGACACTCTACCTTCACGGCAAGACCCGATTTTCGGTTTTAAAATTCCCCTCTCCTGTCCAGATGTACCTGAGGAAATCTTGCACCCGGAAAAAACATGGTCAAATGTACAGGATTATCAAACACAAGCACATAATTTAGCCTTAGCTTTTCAGAAAAACTTCCAAAAGTTTAAAGACATTCCGGCAGAAATAATGCAGGCATCCCCCAAAGTTAATTAAACCAACTGTGTGGCAGGGGGACGGTAAATGTGGCATGGGGACGTTTCGTTTGCCACATTGGAGACATCTTGATAATAGTGTGGCAGGGGGACGTTTCGTTTGCCACGTTTATTGGGGACATTCCGCAAATAGGATGACCTATAAAAAGTGCGGTGTGTCCCCTTACCTTTGAAATGTGGCAAACGAAACGTCCCCCTGCCACACTTGACTTTATATTTTAACCATGATAATATATTTGTTGCTTGAGCTTAGCTCAAGCGACAAATTGCGGAAGTGCTGGAATTGGCAGACAGGCACGTTTGAGGGGCGTGTGTCGTAAGGCGTGCGGGTTCAAGTCCCGCCTTCCGCACCAACTTATTCAAGAAAATTTCATAATTACTGATCCTAAACGCGATGAAAAGAAGAGTACGCATAAAGATACGTTACAGAAAACCCGGTAGCTGAGAACGGGTACGGAAGATTATGCCGAAGATGGTCTTGGAGCAGCGCCCCAACTGTATATATACCAAATATGCACAGGCGGCGACGGGAGCGCCCGTAACAGCGCGAGAGTATAGATTGTATTGTACTCTTAATAAAGACTCATCTCAAAGAAGAGATGAGTAAAGCAAGGTGGTACCACGAAGCTAGTTTGCTTTCGTCCTTGATGTTTAAACATCAAGGACTTTTTTATCGCCTGGAAAGGAGAAAAAAGATGCCTAATAATCCTATTATTCAAATTCAAGGACTTAATAAAACCTTTGTCGCCGGCGATAACACTATAGTCGCCTTAGATGACATCAATATTTCCATAGAACGCGGTGAAATCTTCGGCATCATCGGTCTATCCGGTGCCGGAAAAAGTACGCTTGTACGTTGTATCAACCTGCTGGAAAAGCCTACCACGGGAAGCGTGATTGTAGATGGTCAGGAGATGACCCTCCTTTCAGAACATGAATTAAGAAAGGCACGACAATCAATCGGCATGATTTTTCAAGGGTTCAACCTCCTAATGCAAAGAACCGCTCTAGAAAATGTTTGTTTCCCATTAGAATTAACCGGTGTTTCTCGAAAAGATGCCACAGTAAGAGCCAAAGAACTACTGGAGATAATTGGACTTGCCGATAAAGAAAAGGCCTATCCAGTTCAACTCTCCGGCGGACAGAAACAGCGGGTCGCCATTGCCAGAGCATTAGCCACCAGTCCGAAAGTTCTCCTCTGTGACGAAGCAACAAGCGCCCTTGACCCTACCACAACCCAATCTCTCCTAGCTTTGTTAAAAGACCTAAATCAAAAACTAGGCGTTACCATTGTGGTGATTACCCATGAAATGAAGGTTATTGAACAAATCTGTAACCGCGTAGCTATCATTGCCGACAGTAATATCGTAGAAATTGGCACAGTTGATGAGGTTTTTCGCCATCCTAAAACAGCAGCTACGAAAAAACTTCTTTATCCCCAAGGCGAACATACAGAAAAGTTTACCGGCAAAGGCCGATTACTGCGGCTCGTCTTTGATGGTAGTTCTACCGACCGCCCCATTATCGCCAATATGGTGCTAAAATGTGGTTCTCCTGTTAATATTGCTTTTGCTGATACCAAAAATATTGACGGTAAAATCTTTGGGCAAATGATTTTACAACTGCCTAATAACCCTATTACTGCCCAACGAATGCTCGACTTTCTAGATGAAGAACAAATCACATACGGAGAGGAGAGTTAACCATGTTCAGTCCTGAAATGATCAATCTAATGTGGATAGGATTACTGGAAACCCTATATATGACCGTTATTTCAACCTTTCTAGCTTATGTTATTGGCTTACCTGTAGGAATTTTACTCTATGTTACCGACCAAGACGGAATTAAACCCAATACCGCTATCAACCAGATTGTTGGTGGCATTGTCAATATTCTCCGTTCTGTCCCCTTTATTATTCTTTTAGTAGCAGTTATCCCGCTTACACGATTGATTGTAGGCACCTCCATCGGTTCAACTGCCACTATTGTACCGCTGGTTATTGCTGCTGCA
>Ga0265294_10007104_pt1 | contig 13340 bp, 10 predicted proteins | sample MunlanPumphouse3_FD_192504 | JGI IMG/M metagenome (GOLD analysis project Ga0265294, IMG submission 192504) | Groundwater microbial communities from a municipal landfill in Southern Ontario, Canada - Pumphouse #3 | ecosystem: Environmental > Aquatic > Deep subsurface > Groundwater | place... | reverse complement strand
CAGGAACACAAAAACAGGACAGAGGATATCATCAGAAAAATTGTGGAGAAATTGGCATGAAAACAGAAGACACAGACATATTCAGAGGCGGTGCGAGTGTACTCATCAGAGGAGCACTCTCAGGCGGAAAGAAGAGAGACATACTCATTGATGAGACCGGGATTATTGCAGAGATTGGTGAAGACCTTATAAAGACACAGACAGGGGCTGAGTTCATCATCGATGCCTCAGACAGAATCGCCCTGCCAGGGCTCGTAAATACCCACACGCACGCGGCAATGACGCTGATGCGTGGATATGCTGATGATATGCATCTTCAGGACTGGCTCACTCAGAAGATCTGGCCACTTGAGGCCCATCTGACAGGTGAGGATGTCTACATCGGAACAAAACTCGCCTGCATGGAGATGATCAGGAGCGGTACCATCGCCTTCAATGATATGTACTTCTTTATGCAGGACGCCGCAAGAGCGGTCGATGAATGCGGAATGAAGGCTCAGCTCTCATATGGCTTCATAGACTTCGGTGATGAGGAGAAGAGGGAGAAGGAGATCAAGGCCACAGAGGATCTGGTCTCAGGAATAAGGTCAATGAATAACCCCCGTATCAAAGCCGCTGTCGGCCCGCATTCCCCATATACGGTCTCAAAGGAGGGTCTCTCATGGTGCGCTCATTACAGCAGAGAGGAGGATATCGGCCTGCACATCCACCTCGAAGAGACAGAGAAGGAGGTCATTGACTGTGTGGAGCAGAATGGTGTGCGCCCTGCGAGTCTTCTAGACTCCTGCGGATGCCTCACTCCGCATACTGTCGCCGCCCACTGCTGCTGGCTCAACAGGGAGGAGTGTAATCTCCTTGCAGAACGCGGGGTGCATGTATCCCACAACCCTGCAAGCAACATGAAACTCGCTGTGAACAGGGCGATGCCTTACCACTGGCTGCGCGAGGCAGGTGCATCTGTGACCCTTGGTACAGATGGCTGCTCATCAAACAACAATCTTGATCTCTTTGAGGAGATGAAGATCGCGGCCCTTCTCCAGAAGTTCTCATGGAACTCTGACACACTCCTGCCAGCCGGCGAGGCTCTCTCAATGGCAACCTCAGCAGGTGCAGAGGCACTTGGATTTGGCAGCGGACAGATTGAGGTCGGCGCACCGGCTGACATCATACTTCTGAACCAGAGGACGCCCTGCATGACTCCGCTCTACAACCCTGTCTCCAATGTGGTCTATGCATGCAATGGTTCAGCAGTGGAGACAGTATTCTGCAATGGGCGGGCCCTGATGGCCGAAAATGAGATCCCAGGTGAAGAGGAGGTTCTGACAAAGGCCGCTGCCACTGCCGCAGATCTCGTTAAACGTCAGGCTGACGCTGAATAATATACTATTGATCCGGGAGGTCGGTTTCTCCCTCCTTTTTTAGAATTTTGTTTTCTCTCACTCCCATGAAAGAGGATTGTCTGAATTAATCCTGACAGGCAACTGAATGAGAATATCTGAGCAGATTATATTCTGAATAAAACAGGTGGAAGGGTTGACCCTTCCTGATTCTAATTTAGACTGACTGATCAGAAATCAGTCATGACCCTGAACTGGTCGACTTCTTCCTTGTTGATTTCCTGGAGGAACTCTTCTGCTGTGTTCCTGATGTTCTTGCTTGCAGTGATTGCACGGCCGACAACGATGATGTCTGCGCCTGCTGCAAGTGCTGTCTTCACGACATGCTGCCTGACACCGCCTGCGGTTGCAACCAGGAGTTTACCACCTGCTGCTTCTTTGATTGCAGGGATGTCGCCCCAGTTGTATTCGCTTCCTTCAAGGTCGATAGCACGGTGCATCTCGACGATTGCAGGGACTGCGTCCAGTTTTGCAAGTTCCTTGATGAGTTCAACAGGATTCTCGACATTGAGCATATCAATGACAGAGTATGTGCCTGTCTTTCTGGTCTCTTTGATGAACTTCTCGATTGTGCTGACAGGTGCAAGACCTGAGACCACAACAGCGTCTGCTGTAGCGTTTGCTGCCATACGTGCCTCAAGGTTGCCGGTGTCGAGTGTCTTGAGATCAGCGATAATGAATGAATCTGGCCGGATCTTCCTGATCTCTGAGAGGACATTAAGTCCGAACTGCTTGATCAGAGGAGTTCCTGCCTCAATCAGAACATGGTCATTCTTTGGAACACCAGTGAGGACTCTCTTTACACTCTCCATGTCAACAAGATCCATGGCGACCTGGAGGTATGGTGCATCCCAGAGGCGCTGTACCTTGAATCCCATTACTGGGTGTGCCGCACGATCCTTCTCATAGAGAAGTGTCTCTTTGTCAGGGAACTTTGCAAATGCACGTGTGATGGCGAGTTTTGTCGCACCATAGTTGTAGCGGTAGATACGGTTGTAGTCAGTTGCGTCAGGTGCAAGGAATGGACTGACCAGCAGGACAATATCTTCAATATCGGCATCTCCAAAGACACCCTCTTCGAGTGAGTCAGCTACAGCCTTTGCGACTGCTGCCTGGACTGCGCCGAACATGGTGTTTACCTGGGACGTCTTCTTCAGTGTTACCTTTGGGATGATAAGTGTCGCCGGCTTTGTCAGCAGATTGGGGCGTACAACCGCAAGGAGCGGTGTGTGTCCTGCTGAGAGCTGTGATGCAGCATTTGCGAATGCCATGCCTACAGGGCCCGTCTTATCTCCGATTAACAGGTCGATATGAGCAAGTTCTGCTCCTTCGCCTTCCAGTGCTTCTCCTATAAGATACATGAATGTCTCCTTTATACTCTTATTAATGGGTGAACCCTATAAAAAAAGGCTCTGTAAAACAGTGGGGTCGGTGAGATTTGAACTCACGATCGACGGGTCTCTCCGACATGCGTGGGAGCAGTGATTACATCAGTGCTCCAACGGGTCATCATCAATTTCAGTAGACCCATTGTTCATCATACGCAAAGACCGTTGGAGCCCGTCGCCATGCCGGACTAGGCCACGACCCCTTAACGCAATATAACAAGGTCTTCTCTCTTTATATGTATTTTGTTCTTGATGAGGTTACTAATAATATCCAGGAAGACAGATTTGTTATAGAATGGCACAGGGAAGCTATGCAAGTGGTGTCTCAGACACACCGCTGATTGGCGAAACAATTGGCGAGATGTTAAAGCGCATCGCCGGGCAGTACCCGGATAATGAAGCGCTTGTAGCAGTTGATCAGAATATCAGGTGGACCTATGAAGAGTTCCTTGGAAAAGTTGATGAACTTGCCTGTGCCCTTATGGCCCTCGATGTTGAGCGTGGAGACCGTGTTGGAATCTGGGCCCTGAACTATGCTGAATGGGTGCTTGTACAGTTCGCGACTGCAAGGATTGGTGCTGTTATGGTCAATATCAATCCTTCATACAGGACATATGAGCTTGAATATGCCCTCAAGCAGGCAGAGGTTCACACCCTCATAATGATGGGCCGTTTCAAGAACTCCGACTATGTGGGTATGTTCTATGAAGCATGTCCTGAGGCCATCGAGGCGCGCCCGGGTCACATAAACAGCGAGAAGTTTCCGTTCCTCAAAAATCTTGTATTCATGGGCGACATCCCTTATAATGGGATGTTCACCTGGAATGAGGTGATAAAGAAGGGAGAGAATGTGAGTCGCTTTGAGCTTGAGGAGCGGGCAGATACTCTGACCTTTGACAACCCCATCAATATCCAGTATACGAGCGGAACCACGGGTTATCCCAAGGGTGTGGTGCTTACTCACCACAGTGTGCTCAACAATGGTTTCTGCATTGGTGAGGGGATGAAGTTCACTGAGAAGGACTCTCTCTGTATTCCAGTGCCTTTCTACCACTGTTTTGGCATGGTGCTCTCGAATCTCGCATGTGTGACACATGGCGCGACCATGGTTATCCCCTCGCCGGCCTTCAAGGCTGAGGCAGTGCTGAAGGCAGTCCAGGATGAGAAGTGCACTGCGCTGCATGGTGTTCCGACGATGTTCATAGCAGAACTCAAACACCCGGATTTCAAGAGATATAATCTCAGTTCCCTGCGTACTGGCATCATGGCAGGATCGCCCTGTCCGACAGAGGTGATGAAAGCTGTCAATGAGAAGATGCACATGTCTGACATTGTCATTGTCTATGGCCAGACCGAGACCTCACCTGGTGTGACCATGACCACCACCAATGATCCGCTGGAGAGGCGTGTCTCTACTGTCGGCAGGGTGATGCCCTTTGTTGAGCTCAAGGTCATTGATATTGCGACCCAGAGGATGGTGCCGCGTGGCGTGACCGGCGAGATCTGCGCCCGTGGATATGTGGTGATGAAGTGCTACTACAACAACCCCAGCGCCACACACTCCACAATAGATGCTGACGGCTGGAACCACACCGGTGACCTTGGCATAATGGACGAGGAGGGTTATGTGCGGATCGTCGGGAGGCTCAAGGAGATGGTGATCCGCGGTGGCGAGAACATCTATCCACGTGAGATTGAGGAGTTCCTGCACCTGAATCCAAAGATCGAGGATGCCTATGTCTTTGGTGTTCCTGATGAGAAGTACGGTGAGGAACTGGTGGTCTGGATCAAGTTATATGAGGGCCTGAGCATGACCATCGAGGAGGTCCGTGAGTTCTGCGATGGCAGGATTGCGAGGTTCAAGATCCCCAGATACATGAAGTTCGTGGATGACTTCCCAATGACTGTCTCAGGCAAGATCATGAAATTCCAGATGCGGGATGCAGCAATAAAGGAACTCGGGCTTGAAGAGGCCGAGAAGATCGAGACTGCCTGAGAGTTATTCTTTTTTTGTGGTTGGGTGGGCCGGCAGGAGCCCCCTGCCTCATATGGCCCGGCTCATTCAGAGTTCTTCTACAAAGCCCCGGATTCAGATACTGAGACTCTCACCCGGCTCCAGCACCGCGACCTCAATATCTGTGGTGCGCTCGATGGTTCTCTTGAATGCCATGGGGTCCTGCTCGATCATAGGCCAAGTATTGTAATGCATCGGGATTACAAGTTTTGCACCTATGAACTCCGCCGCCATCATCGCCTCATCAGGCCCCATCGTGAACCGGCCACCAATAGGGAGAAGGGCCATATCAGGCCTGTAAAGATCGCGAATCAGCTTCATGTCAGAGAAGAGCGCAGTATCACCGGCATGATAGACAGAGGTGCCGTCCATCCTTATGACATAGCCAGCCGCCGCGCCTCCATAGAAACCTGCTCCCCCGGACTCCAGCCAGTTGGAATGAAGGGCAGGCGTCATCGTAAAGGAGACCCCGTCCACCTCAATGGTACCTCCGATATTCATAGCCTCAGTTTCCATGCCCTCCGCGGCAAGCACCTTTGCGATCTCATTTATTGCAACAACCTTTGCGCCAAGAGAACGTGCAGAGCCAAGATGGTCGTCATGACCATGGGTTATAGCTACAATGTCAGGGTTACATTCAGGCAGACCTGAAGGTACAAAGGGATCAATCAGCACAGAGGAGGAACCTTCAAGAAGAAAGCATGCATGCCCGAACCAGGTTATTCTCATACCCGATAATAGGTAGAGACAGTAAAAGAAAGGTTTGGGGAGCGGGACACCCGTGTTCAGGTTACATCTATCAGTTCTGCCTCTGTGATATCAATTGCTTCAGAGAGGCCATCATTTGTAAGCCCGCGTGTCATCTGCTCAGATAGATCACGATCCTCCATCACATCACGAATACGTTCGAGATATGGGTCAAAAGTGATATCCTTCTGCTGCTCGATTACATGCCGGTATTCCCGCAGAGTTGAGGGACTGACACCCAGTTCCTCGCTAATCTCCTTCATGGTCTTACCTGAATCAAGAAGGTCTTCCATCACCTTACGATCGAAAGGCATCTTGAAATCCAGATCCCTGAATAGCTTGAGCCTGACACGTGCACGAGCAACAGTCTTGGAGAGCTTTTCATCACCAAGAGAGCGTGCAATTTCAGTATCATTCATTCCGTCATAATACGCGCAGACCATGCGTGCAAGCTGCCTTGGAGAGAGTTTTGTCTTAAAACATCCCTGTTCAAGGATCTCCCGCATAATGAGGGCAATTTCTCGTTCAATTGCGTCTTTGTCCCTGAGAGTGCCGTGGATCTTCTTCATCGGCTCGACAATTGACGTCTTGCTCGTCATATTTGTGAAAAGGTTAAGAAGCTCCTGTTTTCGATTCGCCCCTCTCGACTGTTTCTTATGTTTGTCATCCCGCATAGGCGATCAACCTGGAAGTCTGGTTTATAATAGGCATTCCTGTATATAATGATATTGTTTCTGGATACAGAACAATCCCTTATTATGTTTTATAATCACGCGTTGAAATATAACAACAATAGTGATCCAAATGGGCGACATCTACGATAATATTATAGAACTTGCAAAGCGCCGTGGATATATCTGGCCGAGTGCAGAATGTTACGGTTCTGTCGCAGGCTTCATAGACTACGGGCCGCTCGGAGCCATGATGAAGCGGAAAGTCGAGAACATCTGGCGATATTTCTATGTCATTAAAGAGGGCTACTATGAGATCGAGTGCCCGACTGTCGGAACAGAGGACATATATCTTGCTTCAGGGCATGTCAAAGGATTTGCCGACAAGATGTGCCAGTGCCCGAACTGCGGTGAGTACCTGCGTGCAGACCATGTGGCAACTGCACATGGCATAGAGAACGCAGAGATCCTCTCAGCTGAAGAGCTTCAGGAGGTACTCAAAGGTCTGCCCTGCCCCTCATGCAAAGAGGTCTTCAGGGATATCAGTGTCTTTGACTTCAACCTGATGTTCCAGACCACCATAGGGCCGGGTTCACAGAGGAAAGGCTACCTCCGCCCTGAGACAGCGCAGGGTATCTTCACGGACTTCAACCGCCTCCTCAGGTTCTACCGCGACAAACTCCCCTTCGGGGCTGTGCAGATCGGCAAATCCTACAGGAACGAGATCTCCCCAAGGCAGGGCATGATCAGACTGCGTGAGTTCACTCAGGCAGAGGCTGAGATCTTCATTCACCCTGAACACAAACAGCATCCCAGATTTGCAGTATATGCAGACTACACCATACCTCTCTGGGGTATTGAGCAGCAGGAGACACATTCTGAGCCTCTGATGTCCTCAATGAAGGACGCCGTTGCAAAAGGTCTGATTGCAAATGAGTATGTTGCCTACTATATCGCGCTGACTCATGAACTCCTCGTCACTCTTGGTGTAAACCCTGCAAAACTCAGGTTCAGGCAGCACCTGCCTGATGAGAGGGCACACTATGCAGTGGACTGCTGGGACGCTGAGATCTTCTCAGAACGCTTTGGCTGGGTTGAGGCCGTCGGAATTGCCGACAGGACAGACTACGACCTTCGGGCACATGCAAAGGCGAGCGGCGATTCATTCTCAGTATTTGTGCCCTATGACAAGCCTCAGACAGTCACCAGAAAGAGAGTCGTGCCAGACATGGGTGCCCTTGGCCCGAAGTTCCGCAAGCAGGCAAAGGCCGTCGCAGATGCCCTTATTGCCGCAGAACCAGGTGATGACGGGGCCGAGATCACAATAGACGGCGAGACCCATATCATCCCTGCCGAGTGTTACAAGGTGCATGAGGAAACCATCGAGGTCAGAGGAGAGGACGTGCGCCCACATGTCATCGAGCCCTCATATGGTATCGACAGGATCATCTACACCATCCTTGAGCATGCCTATGAAGAGGATGATGTGGATGGTGAGGTCAGGAAGGTGCTTCATCTCAGACCGGAGGTTGCCCCTGTGCAGGTCGCAGTCTTCCCGCTGATGGCACGTGACAATCTGGATGATATGGCGCATGAGATCACCACCTCACTTCAGAAAGCACACATTCTCGCCCAGTATGATGACAACGGAGCGATCGGAAGACGTTACCGCAGGCAGGACGAGATAGGCACTCCATTTGCAGTCACCATTGACTATGAGAGTCTGGAAGAGCAGACAGTCACCCTGCGTGACCGTGACAGCATGGAGCAGGTGCGCATCCCTGTAACTAAACTGGCAGGCCTGATCTCAGATCTGATCGACGGAACCACCACCTTCACAGACCTCAACCAGAATTCATGAAGTACATCCACCACCCGCTGATATGCCCGGAATCCCTTGAGGAGCGGACATACCAGTTATCCATCGTCCTCAGGGCACTGGACAGCAATACCATGGTTGTCCTCCCGACCGGCCTTGGAAAGACCGCAGTAGCGCTCCTGACTGTGGCCTCCCGTGTCAAGAATGCAGGCGGAAAGGTACTGATGCTGGCCCCGACAAAACCCCTTGTCGAGCAGCATCTCCGTTTTTTTGAGGAGCGCTTCATAGATCCCGGAGATGACGGGACCTCTGGTTCAGGATGTGTGATGTTCACAGGCGAGACTAGATCAGATCTTCGCGAGAAAGCCTGGACAGAGGCACGCCTCATCTTCGCAACCCCGCAGGTAATAAAAAACGACTGCCTGGCAGGACGTTACAGCCTGAAAGACGTCAGCCTGCTGATAGTCGATGAATGCCACCGTGCAGTTGGCAACTATGCCTATGTATTTCTGGCAGGCATGTATCAGAAGGAGGCAAAATATCCCCTGATTCTTGCCATGACGGCTTCACCTGGCGGAAAGGAGGAGAAGGTCATGGAGGTCTGTGAAAATCTTGGCATAGGCGTTGTCGAGAGCCGCACTGAGAATGATCCTGACGTCCGCCCATATATCCATGAACGCATTATCAGCTACGCAGAGGTTGAACTCCCGCAGGAACTGAAAGAGGCCGTTGGATCACTAAAAAAGCTCGTGCAGAGCAGGCTCGATCATCTCAACCGCCTGGGCTTCACAGTTCCTGGTTCTGAGAGACTGACACAGAAGGCAATCAACGGCCTTCAGGCCCAGATACAGGGCAGGATCAGGAAGCAGGATCCATCGGCCTTCTCAGCGGCCTCACTGGTGGCCGAGATCATGAAACTCCGCCATGCCATCTCACTTGGGGAATCACAGGGCAGCATAGCCCTGACTGGCTATCTCTTCAAACTCTCGGCAGAAGGCAACTCAGGATCAGGCACAAAGGCAAGCAAGCGGCTTGCCCATGATCCAGTCTTCCTCAGCCTTCTGGATATGACAGAAGGCTGGGATGAGGAGATCCACCCAAAGCCTGAAATGGTCATTGAGATTGTCCAGAAACAGCTTGAAGACCACCCTGAGAGCCGCGTCATTGTATTTGCAACCTTCAGGGACACTGTACAGCTCATGGTTGAGAGGTTCAAAGAAAGGGGCATAGATGCCCGGCGTTTTGTCGGGCAGGCAAAGCGTGACAGTGAGAAGGGGCTATCGCAGAAAGAGCAGATTGAGACCCTCCGCCTCTTCCGCGAGGGCGATTTCCATGTGCTGATATCCACTTCAGTAGGAGAAGAAGGGCTGGACGTGCCCTCGACTGACATGGTAATCTTCTACGAGGCTGTGCCCTCGGAGATCAGGAGTATCCAGCGCAAGGGCAGGACAGGCCGCCACGGTAGCGGGAAGATCGTTGTACTTGTCACAAAAGGTACCGCAGATGAGACCTTCAGATGGGTGAGCAGGTCACGTGAGAAGGCGATGAATGATGAGATCAGACACATGAGTGCCCTGACAGCCCCTGCAAAGGCTGATCCATTACCTCCGGCGGCGGGGCAGACCTCCATCAGTGCATTTGTAGACTCGGACTCAGGCTCCACAGACGAGAAGATCATCGTTGATGACCGCGAACTGGCGTCACGAGTGGCTGAGCACCTCCATTCAATAGGCGCTTCCATTGAGATCAGGCGCCTGGAATATGGAGACTATGCAGTCGGTTCACGGGTGCTTGTAGAACGCAAAACCACACGCGACTTCGTGGATACCCTTGTTGAGCGTGATCTCATGGGACAGTTGCGCAGCATGGCAGATGCCGTCCCAAGGCCGGTGCTGATCATCGAGGGCCATGACCTCTATGCACAGCGAAATATCAACTCCAATGCCATCAGGGGCGCCCTCGCGGCCATAACGGTGGATATGGGTATATCCATCCTGTACACAGATTCACCGGAAGAGACCGCAGAGATGCTCTATGTTATAAGAAGGCGTGAAGACGGCGAGCCTGAAGAGCATACCCGGCACCATCACAAGACCTACCGCACCGGAGCAGAGACTCAGGAGTATATTATCTCAGCATTCCCTGGAATCGGCCTAAAACATGCGAGACTCCTCCTCAATCATTTTGGCAGTCTTCTTGGGGTGATGAATGCAGATAAAGATGAACTAAAAGAGATTCCTGGCATAGGAGAGAAGATGGCGACCGGCATCTCTGACTTCTCACGGATGATCTACCAGGGAAAATATTAGAGTCTGGAGAGAGCCTCCACACCCTTTTTTGCAGCTTTCATCAAGAGAAGACAGTCCTCTGGTCTGCTCTCATCCTGAACCCTTCTGCAGAGTGAGATGATCGTCTCCTCAAGTGCTTCTGAGACTGTGGCATAACTGCTGGTCTTCTGCTGTGACCCTGTGGACACATCCGGCACACTGGTCTCAGGTGCCACAGGAACAGGTTCAGGTGATTTCTGCATCTCTTCCTCCCCCTTCTCTCTGCAGACAACACAGAATGTCTCATCTTTATACTGAAATAGTGGTGAACCACATACAGGGCACCCTCTGGAAAGCATCTTCCCTCCCTTAAGAAGGTAGTCAGCCATAATATCATCATCAGATCTCATAGACATACCACAATACATATATTAGGAATGACAGCTCAAGACAGAGGCGCTGCTGGATTTCCTATTCTTATATATGCTCAGACTCTGATATATAATAACAAGAGGGTGCTTATGGCAGATCCAAAAAACACAATCAATTACTGTATTCAGATGCTGCAGCAGATCACTGAAGACAGTACAATCCCACGCAACATCCGTCGTGTGGCAGATGAGACAAGAACTGTACTGATGAAAGAGTCAGATAGTATTGGTCTTCGTGCGGCTACCGCGATCTCAATGGTCGATGAGATCAGTAATGACCCGAATATGCCAGTACACGCACGCACACGAATCTGGGAACTTGTATCCCAGCTTGAAACTGTCCCCCTGGACTAATAATCATCATTTTTTCAGCGATCACAGGATTGTAAACTCGGTGATGGTGACTCTGGCAGTCATCTGATTATATGAGGACAACCTGTTGAGATTGCCGTCACTCCTGGCCATTACGCATGATGGTGATCAGGGCCACTGTTGAGTCCTGTACAGAGGGACTGATGATCTATATATTACTCTGAGTGACTGCTGCCCATCCTGTGTTACGATCCCGAGGATATCACCGTCGCCTGTGGATGTATATGCAGGCTCTGTCCTGGAGATCATGGAAAATACAGAGTATGACCAGATCATAGACGGGGTTTATTATGGTGGCGAATGTTTATTTTAGAAGTTTGATTTTCAACTACATATCTTCTGAAAAAAGAAATTGAGGTATTTTCACCGGCAGTATAGATAATTCTCTTCACCAACAAGTGTGCCCTGACTCACCTGCACCTCAACCCTGATCTTCCCGATTCCTCTGTCATTGGAAACAAAGGACATCTCGTTATAGGGAACCCTGATCCCACGCAGTGGATATGATTCACCCTCCGAGGAACTGGCAATTGTTGTATAACGATTGTACAGCACTTTGGGTGGACGCACCTCGACAAGATGACGGTCTGTGTCTGGTGTGTAGACCAGTACATGAGTGCGGAGTATAGCTCCATCAAATTTTTTCTTCTGGTTCTTTTCATCATAGAATGAGAAATGTACAATTATACCGTCATCACCGGGATTGCCATCCCATTCAGCTGGCTCTGCAAAGATCTCCAGTCTGTCAGAAGAAGAGGGCGAAGACAGAACAATATCAGAGTTCTCATATGAGATATCACCTGAAGCACCAGCACTCATTGTTGATTCAGGCAGGACTGTAGGGGAGGGTGTTGGCTGTGTCTCCTGCACAGGTGCAGCCTGGGCCTGCAGGTGGTTATATACCACATACCCACCTCCTCCCAGGATTATTGCCAGAAGAATGACAATTATAATATTTTCTCTCTGCATGGATGGGGTTTGGCTCTTATCTGTATAAAAAGTTCTGATAATGGGACAAGAATATTGATATAAAAGACAGGGCAGTTTATTAGATCACTCAGAACCAGTGAATGACAGAGATATATACCGTCAGAGAAATGACTGGTTTTAAGCGGAGTCAAACCTAACCCCACACCCACAAAGCCCAGGCAAGTACAGTATAATAGGGACTGCCTCCATGATCACCCTGGTTTATCTAATTTGTAGCAGAAGACTCCATCCTTGCGTTAGCAGGGGGGAGATGTATGTTACTCATACATATAATATTAAGCACATGCAAGTTTAGTAACTATTCATGTTACAGGCCTACAGGTATAGGTTGTATCCCAATAATGGTCAGAGGATCATTATTGCAAAACAGATTGGATGCTGTAGGTTTGTATACAATAAGTTTCTTGAGTTGAAGATTAAACATTACACTGAGCATAAAGTATCTCTTTCCTGTTTTGCTTTGAACAAACTGTTGCCTTCACTGAAAGTTGAGTTCCCATTTTTGCGGGAAGTCCATTCGCAGCCATTACAAATGGCTTCACGTAATCTGGATGACGCTTTCACTAAATTCTTCAAAGAAAAGACTGGATTCCCTAAATTCAAATCTAAATCAAATTCAGTCCAGTCGTTCCAGTATCCGCAAGGAGTTAAGGTAGATTGGTGTAATAATGTGGTTTACCTGCCAAAGATTGGTAACGTTAAATGTAAACTGCACCAACTCTTTGAAGGGCGTGTTAAAACATGTACAGTATCTCAGACCAGTACTGGCAGATATTTTGTATCAATTCTGGTGGATGACGGAGTTCCTGTTCCTGACCCGGAACCATTTTCTTCAGAAACTACTATAGGCGTGGATGTCGGGTTAACTCATTTCATGACTCTTTCTGACGGTACTAAGGTTGAAAATCCAGGGTTGCTGAAGAAAACTTCTGTAAAACTTAAGAGATTGCAGCAGTCAGTTTCACGAAAGACCAAAGGGTCAAAAAACAGACAAAAAGCAATTCAGAAACTTGCTAAATGCCATGAAAAATTAGCAAATCAGAGATCAGACTTCTTGCACAAATGCTCTTTCAAATTAGTAAGCGAGAACCAGGCTATTGCAATTGAAGATCTGAATGTATCTGGAATGTTGAAAAACCATCATCTGGCAAAACATATCAGCGACGTGTCATGGTCAGAGTTTAGATCACAGTTAGAATATAAATGCAGGAAATATGGTAAAACCCTTCTTATAATTGGAAGGT
>Ga0265294_10007103_pt1 | contig 13340 bp, 14 predicted proteins | sample MunlanPumphouse3_FD_192504 | JGI IMG/M metagenome (GOLD analysis project Ga0265294, IMG submission 192504) | Groundwater microbial communities from a municipal landfill in Southern Ontario, Canada - Pumphouse #3 | ecosystem: Environmental > Aquatic > Deep subsurface > Groundwater | place... | reverse complement strand
AGAGATCTTAAGATGGGCATTAACACGTCTTCTATTAACAAAGTTTATCCAGGTTTAATTCCCACCTTTGATGTTATGCTCGCTGATGCTGGCATTCCTCTTGAGAAAGTGTTGAAAGATAATGAATGGGTGTATGTACAGAAGAAAAGCGATGGAAAGAGATGTATTGCTATTTGTAAAAAGAATTCCATCGAATTCTTTGCCCGTAGTGGCAAGGAGATTGAAAATCTTTCTAGACATGAAGCATTAAAGAATAGCATTGCCACACTTAGAAATTGCTACATAAAGGAAGACTTTATTCTTGATGGCGAATTAATCATCGAAAATGAAGACGGAACTGATGCAGATAGACAAATTAGTAATGGACTTATAATGAAAAAGAATCTTCCCAAGGAAGAGGTTGAACGATTTTCCTTTATAGTTTGGGATATATTATCACTTGAAGATTTTCAAAACGATTCGAATAATATCCCCTATGAAGAGAGATATTATACTCTCATTAACAACATTAAATGGTTTAATAACCTAAAGGTAATTGAAACCTTTGTGGCAACTACTGCTGATAGAGCAATGGAAATTACTAATGATTTCATGAAGAGAGGATTTGAAGGATCCATCATTAAGACTCCTTATCACTTCTACAAACGCAAACGTAGTAAGGATTGGATAAAGATTAAAGGTTGGAATGAAATAGATCTTAGAGTTATTGGATATGAATATGGAAATTCTGGTACTAAATACGAGTCTTGTTTAGGGGCATTAGTTTGTTCTAATGGGACAATAAATTGTTCTGTAGGATCAGGATTTTCCGACGAACAACGATTGAATATAAAAGAAGATGTTGTTGGAAAAATCATTTCCATTAAATATAACCAATTGATTAAAGATGTTGACGGCAATTATAGTTTATTTTTGCCTGTATTTATTGAAATAAGAGAAGATAAATCGGAACCTGATACAATGGAAAAGGTTTTTTCTGAATTAAAACAAAAATAATAGGTGCAAGAACCACTTAGGTGAAATATTAATGAAGGTTCGTCAAGAACTTTTTGATGAGGATTAATGAAAGTATATGTAGTTTACAGTGGAACATACGACGATGCGTTTGTAGATCAAATCTTTTCTACAAGAGAACTCGCTCAGCAATATATCGATTTAACTGATGAAGCTATCGATTATAATACTATGCCAGGTTGGTCGTTGGTAACAAGTGATTTAGTTCCGCATCTACGAATAGTTGAAGTTGAGATCGACCAAATGGTTCCAATGATGAAATCTCGGAAGACTATTTATGTTGGTCTTATGGATATACACGGAACTATAACATTTCTATATCAAAAGTTTCATGAGATTAAGAATTGGGATGGAAACGTCTATCATCTCATTGCCGCCTACAAGGATGATAAGGGAAAATACTATGAGTATTATCTTGATGTTGATTGGGAACAAGGGGATCCAGCATATTATTTAGTATTTAAAGTCATGGCTGATAGCCAAGAATCAGCTATTAATATAGTCAATGATAAGAGATTAGAATTGATTGATAAGGGTATATTCGTAAAGGAAGTTACAGAAAGCTTTACCTATATTGGAACAGAGGGAGAAGATGAGGACTAAGAAAGACAAGCTATTCATGGATGTAGCAGAAAGAACCAGTACCGAATCTTCATGTATATCCAAGAAAGTTGGATGCGTAATAGTTAAGGATAAACGAATCATATCAATGGGATATAATGGTACTCCTAGCGGTTACACAAACTGTGATTAGCAATTTGATAGTCAAGCTAGACATTTTATTAAACCGTAGGAATTACGACCCCTGCACCATGCCTGGTCGGATATTCACGAAATACATGCGGAAATGAATGCAATAATGTTTGCTGCCAAGAACGGCATTCCTATAGATGGGGCTACACTATATTGCACATTATTCCCCTGTCAACATTGCTTGAAGAATCTATTACAATGCGGTATTAAGAAGATCATTTATCGTGATGAATATGATTTAGGTCAATATGATCAAGACTTTTTAAGCTTCATTAAAGGGAACATAGAGATAAAGAAATATGAAAGTTGATGAAATTTACTGCCCTTCATGTCACGGATACATATCTATTAATTTCAAAAATGGCGTTGGGTTTTGTTTTAGGTGTGGCAGCGGCTATGTGTATCCAAGAGGATTTGGAGAAACTGAGGAAGACAGAGAGAAAATCGTTCAATGGCTAATTAATTTAGTTGATAAATGTGAAGGGGAAGAGAAATGAGATACAATCACCAGTTGAAGTATTATTGCCATATCTGTGATAGACATTTAACTCTGGCTAGGTCTTATGATCCTAATTATGAATACCCCTAGCATTTGGAAATGATTAGGAAATAGGAATAGAAGAGGTTCGCCATGGAAATTTACAATCACATTAAGGAACATGGGAGAATAAAAGAAACAATATCAGTGGACAATCTGTTTGAATATGGAAAAGATCAACGTAGAGATAACTAAAGACGGAATAGGGTTCTTGCCCCCATTCCCGAATTAAATATACATTCGTATGCAGACACTTTGGAATAGGCGTTAGAGTTTATTAAGTAGAACATACCTAGAATATAATCAACAATATAAGCAGATGGGGGAGATGTGACAATCTCCCATTTGCGTTTTAAGGAGAAAACATGGGAGACAAAGGACATTTTTGGATTAGTGTAGTCAAATCCGTAATTCGAATTGCAGGGTTTGGAATAGCAATTGTTAATCTCAATGTAGGATTAGTATTGCTGATGGTAGCAGAATTATTAGGGATACTTGAAGAAGTAGTAGACAAGAGAGGAAAGTAACTCACAGTTATTTCTTTAAACCAGCTAAATTATAATTAAACGATAAAGGAGTTTTGAAATGGAAAAGGTAGTAATTAACAAGGTGTTGGTAATCAACAAGTGTCAAGATTGTAAGTATTGCAATTGCAAGTTACGCCAATTAGCGGGATTAATCCCTAAAGAATGCCCTCTTGTAAACTATTAGGATTTACCTAATGCAAATTGGGATGCCCTTCTTAAGGTAGACATTTCCAATAATGAAACATTAGGAGTCTAAGTGTTGAATTATGCCTAAAAAGGATTATTACAGCATATTGGGAGTAGGCAACTAGTCTACTCCCGATTAGATTAAGAAGCAATATCGTAAACTGGCTATGAAAATAAATTCAATGCATTTTGTTTGTAAATGATAATTATATACATAAGGAGAATTGCATATGTATATAGTGTATAAAACAACAAATTTGGTTAACGATAAGATATATATTGGACTACACAGAACACAAAACATTAATGATAATTATTTGGGAAGTGGGAAATACTTAAAATTAGCCATTAAAAAGTATGGTAGATAGAATTTTTCAAGAGAAATATTAATGATATGTTAGACCAAATTATAGGCTAATTTTTATTAGATTGAATTTATTAAACTATTTGATGCAAAAAGGAAGGGATACAATATATGTGATGGAGGTCAGGGTGCTTCTAAAATAATGGATTTAGAAACCAGAAGGAAAATAAGTGAAAGTACTTCTGGAAAAAACAATCCTTTCTATGGGAAAAGGCATTCTTAGTAGACTAAAAAAATAATATCTACCGTAAATAAAGGACTTCCAAAAAGCTTGAATACTCGTAAAAAAATTAGTGAAGGTAATAAAGGGAAGAAGAGAACTTAGGAGTACAAGAAATGGCTTTCCAAGGCTAAATCTGGTAAAAATCACCATTTTTATGGAACTCATTTAACAATACAACATAAGATAAAATTAAGTTACGCTATTTCTGGATAGAAACATTGGAATTATGGAAAATCCCCATCTTAGGAAACTCGTAAGAAAATGAGTTAGTCTCATCAAGGAATTAGACATTATTTGTATGGAAAGCATCTATCAGAAGAAACCAAATTGAAATTGAGTATTGGAAGATTAGGATAGAAACATTGGAATTATGGAAAATCGCTTTCTTAGGACACTCGTAAAAAAATGAGTAATTCTCTAAAAGGGAAAAAGATGTCGGAAGAAACAAAAGAAAAGATATCTAATTCTAGAAAGGGAATGGTTTTTACCGAATAGCATAAGGAAAAAATAAGAAATAGTCTTAAAAAGCGTTACTAGAAAAATGAAGGTTTAAATGAAACATAATTATTATTAGATTTTAGGAGTATCAAAAGAAGTTACTGAAAAATAGTTGAAAGAACGATATAGAGAACTGGCTAAGCAGTATCATCCCGATAAAAATCCTGGCAACAAGCAAGCTGAGTAGAAATTCAAAGAATTAGCTTAGGCTTATTAGGTTTTATCTGATCCCGAAAAGAAACAGAATTATGATAACCCGTCCCCATTTGGAGGGGAGGGATTTGGTTTTAACAATCCCTTTTAGGATATCTTTGCAAGGTTTACCAGAGGGTTTAATGTTAACCCAAACCAATCTCCACCCCCTGAACAGAAAAGAGTTTATAGGCAATTTTTAGACCTGACTTTATCTGTTGAAGATCTATATAATGGTGTAAAAAAGAAGTTTAATCTGAATCTTAAGGAGTCTTGCCCAACTTGCAAAGGAACGGGATCTTAGGATGGCAACATAACTACTTGTGAGTTATGCAAGGGTTCAGGAAAGTATATGACTTCAGAATCACAAGGAATGTTTAGATTACAATCTCTAGTTGATTGCCCTAGGTGTAATGCTACAGGAAAGATAATACATAAACTATGCAAAAAGTGTAACGGCTAGAAGTATAGTGATGTCAAAAAACAATTGCTATCTAACATCCCTGCTGGAGTTACATTAGGCGTAGCTATTAATCTCTATAGGGATTAGGCTAATTAGGTTATTGGAACTATTAACTCTCTTAAATCTGGAAAGTATTAGCTATCCCCTTAGAACCCATTAACTGTAATGTATAGACCTAAACTTAGTGTATTTCAAGCAATATAGGGTGTTAAGGTGAGATTTAAATATCTAGACGGCTAGAAGATTTAGGTTAAATTCCCTGAAGGCACTAAGCATGGTGATAGAGTTTTGTTTGAGAATAGAGGAATAAAATACATTGCTAATGGTAATGTTGGGAATCTAATAGTTTAGGCTGACATACAAATACCTAAATACAGCGACTGGACAGATTAGCAAAAATAGAAGTTTAAAGGTTTGAAAGAGGTGATAAAGTGAAATATTAGAATGTTTCAGCCTTAAAGTAGTTAATAGACCTTTATAAGGGTATTACCCTTTAGAGATTACAGGAATTTAAATAGTTCAATGCCCGAGCAATCATGAAACAGTTAACAGGCTTAGCTACAACGCATTGCAAACTTTGTAGTTATCTATTTGATAAATATGAAGTAGACAATGATTATTACAGTAAGGATTAGATATAGCTATTATGCTCTAAATGTGTCCATGCAGCAAAACCTGGTGACGGTAGAAGAAAGTCTGGCTATTGCTTCTCAACTAGAGGAAGATAGGAAATACTTAAATCCTCTACCCTTGAAGAATTATACGAGAATATACAAGTAAGAATAGATTACTTAGAAAACGAATTATTGCCAAAAGCAATGAAGGAGAATAAGTGAAAAAGTTCAAAATAATAAGAGTTAAGCAATATTAGGTGATTCAACCAGATAATATTGTAGTATCAAGAAAATGGGAGGAAGATAGGGATATCACTAGTGATTAGGCTAGTAAGCTTAGAGTTTCTCCTACAGGAATCGTTTAGAGATTGCATCTGGGAATGCAATTACCATTGTTTGATTTGATGTAGGGAATTGGATTTAAAGCTACTTGGGAAAGAGATGATAATTACAGGGTTATTTGGTAGGGAGACTTAGAATAGCAGAATGGCGATCCTTGGAAGATGTTTGCAAAGAGACATATGCGTAGAAAGAAATAGAATCCTGTTGAGATGGGTTAGACAATATGAAATTTCATGTATCATCCAACAAGAATCACACGATAGCAATCCTTTCTAAATAGAGCATGTTTAATTGCAAGATATTAGACCCATACTAGGGAAGGACATCTGAAACTGAATATCCTAAGATTTAGGTAACCTATTATCCAGCAGATTTTAGATTGTTTTTACATTATAATGTACATCCAAACCTTTAGGCTAATCCTATACACCAAATATTGTTAAACGCAGAAGATGTACATAAATTGAAAGTTGTAAATCAGGTTGGAAACTTATGGGAAATCAGAACGGATAAAGAAGGAAATGTCTTTAGAATAGAAATGGATTCATACAGCATTAATTTTTTTCCTGATTATGCATCTAATTTATTAGATATGACTATAATGATGGGTTCATATCGGGATGTGGTTAATCTTTCATTTCAATTTGATAAGGAGCTAGCTTGAAACGGATCGCAATTATTGGTTACGGAGCTGCAACTATAGGATTCCTCCAAGGATTAATGGAAAGAGACTCCTTTAATTCAAGGGATTATCACATTGACATTTATGATCAAAATAAAGAATAGAATGCTGGGGGACTAGGAGGATTAGCATATGATGGAAAGCTTAATGTTGGAGAGTATTGCGGTTCAGATGAATTAATCCCTCTTGATGTTCAGGAGAAGGTTCTCAAGTTCTTTCTATCTCACAGCGATTATAAGGATTAGAAGAGAAATGAATAGGAAGATGAGTTCGTTAAGAAGTTCTCCGTTGATTTGTATGAAAACAATATGCAATTAGTTCAACAGAGAACATTTCATCTAGGAACGGATCAGCTGAAACAAGTTAACTCTAAGATTCTGTTAAACTTTGAGAAGAAGATATTCGGCGAATACAACATTAAATTTCATTTCGGACAAAAGATAACTGAGAATGATTTATCATGGTTGACGGAGAAATATGATACTGTAATATTTGCGGTTGGAAGATATGGAACTAATCTCATTGATTCGGTTATTAAGACGTACAGGGGGAATGATAATATAGTATAGTCCAACAACAAGGTTGATATAGGTGTTAGATTCGAATTACCTTCCTCTATTCCATCTATTAAAAGGTTAGACGAAGCACTATATGAATGGAAAATAAAGTACAAGACTAGAAATAATATGATCGTAAGAACCTTTTGCCACAATCCCAAAGGATTTGTTGTGACTTAGAATTTAGATATTCTAGGACAGAAAATAGCTATAGTCAATGGGCACTCAAAGAAAAGTGAAGTTTCTGATAATACCAACTTCGCTATACTAGCCACTCAAGAGTTCACTCGTCCGTTCAACGATAGTGTTTTATATGGAAAGATAATTTCCCAGCAAGCTAATTTACTAGCTGGTTCTGATGATAGAGTAATACTTCAGACTCTGGGAGACTTTATGAACAAGAAGAGAAGCAAGCATCTATTTAGAGTTAAACCTACGTTAGATAAGTCCAAATATGTATTAGGAGACCTAACTTATGCGCTTCCAGCTAAGACTTATTAGGCTTTAATTGAATTTATCGCCTAGTTGAGTTATGTAATTCCAGAAGTTTCATATCCCGATAATCTTTTATATGGAGTAGAAACTAAGTTCTATGGAACAAAAATGAACAATACATCGTAGTACAAATTTATAGGTGACTGTTCAGGAAGATCAAGAAGTATTATTGCCGCAGCATCAACAGGTTACCTCCTATCCAAGACTATTTGAAGAAAATACTTCATGGGTTTTCTCTAAAGATAGCTATAATATCAATATATAAAATAAGAAGTTACATACAGGAGTTTAAAATGTTACGTTTTGGCATAGAAATAGAGTTCATACTCAAACCCGAAAACACAGTATCCTTACTGAGTCTGTTGGACCAGTACAAGGATATACTAATATCCAACAAAGAATTTAAGCCTAGTACTCCTCTGTTTATTGATGGTTCTGTTAGTTCCTCAGTAGACACAAGTGACCCTAGTTCCTTATTCCATTTAGGATTCGAAATAAAGACAAGGAAATTAGAATACACCAAAGAAAACTTTGATAGATTCAAATCCTTATTCGAAGAACTTTCTAAGGTAGTTTATTCCAATACAACTTGTGGCATTCACGTACATTGTTCAAAGAAATGGTTCTCCTTGAAAGATCATTTTGCTTTGTTATATGAATACTTAGACAAGGAGTATTACAAAGAATTTCTACTATTAGAAGAAAAGAAGATGAGCGATGAAACCTACGCTAATGTGAACAAGACTAAGAGCTATTTCCACAAGAGAGTTAACAAGGCTATCAAAAACAACACTAAGATTGAAATTGATATATTGGGTCATGAAAGAAAGGTTGACCTTTACAAGGTTCATCTTGATTATAACAGCATAGAATTTAGAGGATTAAGAGGGCACTTTAGTAAGGTGTCTAATACTGGTATACTTTCTACTATTGAAAGCTACCTATCTATAATGGAAACTTTAAGATATGAAAAACAGATAAAGGATGTCTTTGTCTGGGAGGAATAGTAATAAATGGCAAAAGTAGGAAGACCTAGAAAAACTAGAAGAGTATCTACCGGAGTATCTACCGAGGGCATTGGTGGGTTTGGATTGTTCGAATTGAAGTGCAAGTATTGTTAGAATACAGCATTAGTTTCTGAAGGCACAAAATCAAGAATATGTGCACTATGCTTAATGAAACTAGACGGATTCTATCCCGTATAGGAAATAGAAGCAATGAAAAGAAAGAAAAAAGAAGAAGATCATTAACTGAATTAACAGTAATTACAGACAGGGAGAATTTAACATGGAACGCAATTAGTATGAATTAGCATTGAAAAGGATGCAATTCTTAGGTAGCACCTTATTGGGTACTTAGCCATAGTCTTTCAATGCTGACTCATTTGTAAGCACCCACAATCTTCTCTCCCTTGGTAAACTTTTAAATTAGTTGGGATTTTCAGAACATTATATGTTGATAGGTTCAAATTCAATTTACACAGAAAATACTTAGTTAATTCGTTTTTGTAAGAAAAATAGCATCCCCTTAAAGGTTTACCACAATTACACTTCGGAGAAAATTGAATTATGAACACAACAATAAGCATTAAGCGAATTATATCGTAGTATGTAGAAAAACAGAGATTTGAATTCCAATCGGTTTTCAGTTCCAGTTAGGCTATTAAATAGTTAACGAGCCTAATACAGGAAATACAAATGTTAACTAGTGGAGGGATGGATGCCAAAAAGATTATGTTAGTCCTTAACAATGTTAATGATGAACTCATCCCCACTTAGCCGTTAAGCCTTGAAGAGCTGAAAAATATATAGGATCAAATCTGCACATATGAATACAAGAAAAAAGTAGACACCTACACAATGGTTTACAATCTAATATCAAGTTTAAACGGAAAGGGAGTTATAAGTGAACAAGAGTTATCAACTAAGAGATAACATAATAGTGGCTAGCGTTTCAACTCTAGCATAGAAAGGTAAAGTTCATTATATAAAGGGATTAGATACAATTTGTCATTGTGGCAAATCCATTAAAATACACGGAAGTAGATATAATGAAGAACTCAAAAGGTTTGAAACCTTTTGTCCCGATGACGCTATATTAGTAAATGAAGATTTTGATATAATTAGTGTCTTAAAGGCAGACAAATTCCAATTAATATTCAAAGAAAGAGAGGTATAATATGAATGATTAGGGTTTAATTTTAACTGACCGACCAACAGATGAAGTCACGACTAAAATAGAATAGGCTAAGAAGATGTTTGTAGGGTGTTAGAAATGCGGAGGATTGAGATTCAATCAAATCTTTATCCTTAAGAAGGTGACTCCTTTGGATGATCCTTAGTTAACGGAGAATATGGTACAACCTATTCCGATATTCTAGTGTAAGAAGTGCGGAGCTATAGCTAATATTGGATGAAGAACTAAGATGGAAGGGATGTAAGTAGGAACAGAATATTATTAAGGGAAATTAAAGATGAAACGTAATAGACCCATATATGATGAAATTCAATTTGATTCTCCAGACGAGGTGGAATTTTACGCTTGGTGTAAATAGTTATTAAGCTTAGGTGTATTGAAAGAATTCCAATATCAACCATAGAGTTTCATTCTCTCTTAGAAAGTTCCGTTTGCTAAGAAATCTTGGATAAGATAGCACGTTTACACTACTGATTTTAAATTGACATTTAGTTAGAATGCATTTGAATTATATCCTCAATTCAAATAGATCTTTAAATATCAAATAGATAACAATTAGTGCTATGTTTAGATTAAACCTGGATTTGATAGATTCGGGGATTTTAAAGCCTTTGGTATTAATCAGAAATGGACTTACTCCAAATTTGGCATATACGTTTATAAGATATAGGTTTAGAGTTTGTTTCTAAAGACATTTGTTCCTGAATATTCCCGATACACAGAAAAGACTAGAAAACTTAGAGATAAGTATAAACATACACCAAATGTCAAGCAATATTTACATACTTGAACACGGATATGCACCCTAAAAGCAAATTAGGGTGCGTTTCTTTTTTTACGTGGGCAGGTTGTTGATTAGGACGTAAAAAGGCAATTTAAGGTGTGAGTTTGCAAAATTCCATCTCGTAAGATTCAGTTAAATTGAATCAAAATTTAGGCAAAAAAATAGGGGAATGATCCTGCGATCAAACCCCTATTTTTGTCGATTGATTTTATATCAGAACTACAAGATTGCCTTGTCGAACCTGATGGTTAAGTTTATCTACATAGGTGTAGACTAGTCAGCCATATCCAAGTCACCGAAGTCTGCTGCTTGTATCCAAGCATTTACTAACTTCCAGCTCTATTGGACATCGCCAGATGGACCGAGAACCTAGATTTTCATATCTGGGAAGATGTAGTTATTAAGGTAGCCATCTCTGCCACTTAGAGGTTCGTGTTTGGCTCTAAGCATTGTCATAATAGCCTGTGCACCCGAAGGTGTGTATGCGTCTACTACTGTTACAGATATTGGATCCCAAGTGACCTTTCCAGCACTCCATCTTTTTAGATTTAAATAGTTATATTGTACCTAAGCAGCAGTCCACTTAGGTCTTGTTGCCTTTGTGCATAAGTATGTGGGAATACCTGCAATCGTGACCAAGAAAAGATACTTTAACTTAGCCTAATATTGTACTCCTAACATTTCATTTTGATAATCTGCCATTATTAAATTTCTCCTTTAATCAAAGCTCTACATCAGTTCTAACAATATTGATTGGAATAATAATGAACTAAGCTGTCTTGGTAGGCTTAATCCAGACCTAACCTATTAACTGATTTCTATCAATTATATCAGGAGTGTTATTAGTCTAATCCATCTTGAACCTGAATGCATATAATCCATTCGAAATGATCAAGTTGTTGAGGTAAGCCTAAACGCCAATAGTGAAGATAGCTCTAAGTGAAGCAGTATTGTTGTCGAACAACACAGTTTTACCGTAGGCATTAATCCACTTCGCAATTCTATTTATCAATATTCTTACATTTAATCTATCTAATGCAGATGCTTTTTGTTGTAGAGTCTTTTGACCCCAAACGACTGTTCCATTAGATGCAAATGAAGCTATAGGATTGATCTTTGCTGCATATAATGAATCTCTTTCAGCTCTATTAAGTTTAGAAACTGCTTGTAATACATTAAGCGTTCCACGATTGATACCTGCAGGAGCATAGTGAGGTTGAGAAACTCTTTCGGTATAAGCGATAACTGAAGGAATCAATGTTGCTGCTGGGATAATTGGGAATGTCTTAGTGTAAGGACATTTGATCTTAACTGCGGGATAATAAACTGCTCCGAATGAAGAGTCAAATCCTGCTGTGTATCCAGCGACTCGTTCTGCATCCAAGGTACCCATTTCTGCAGCATCAGCTACAACTATGCAATCCCCTCTTTCTTCACAAACCTACTATAATGCATATTCAAATATCACTTTCTTTTCAGGAGTTTCAATGTTAACGCCTGCTAAAGATATCACATCAATATCAAATTCCTAAGCATTCTTAAGCATGTTTAATGCCTTTACATACTTAGCATAACCTGTAGAGTTCACCCCATCAGTTACATCAAATCCAAATATTGTTGAAGGATCAGTAACATATCCAGTTGAAGGATCTTTACCATCGAATCCACCGTACATAGGTACAAAGTAGTCCTAGGTAAAATCATCATATAAAGTGTCACCACTCCAAAGATCAACAGAAGAACTTACACCTTGAGGTACTGAAAGGACTTTGATAGCGTTTTTGTTAGTATGGTATCCCAAGTGCTTGTAATAAGGATTAGTAATGCTGTATGAGCCTGTAGTTGTTACTAATTCAGGATAATCAAATTCTACATTGCTTCCTGAATATGCGCAAGGAAGTCTATAAACTCTAGTTGGCAATCCAAGTTTGGCAATATTTGATTCTTTAACGTCATCACTTAATTCAACTCTAACATAGTTAGACTTATTAGGATAATCCCCTTCTAAAGTTAACTTGTTATTGACTGAATCGTATTTATAATATTGATCCCCAATTCTCTTTCCAATATATGACTCACTTAAAGGATTTAAGTCTACTTCATAGAAAGTTTCAAGAATTACAGGTTTCTTGTCAGTATCATCATATGCTCTGATTACAATATCAAATTTAGCATACTATAAAGTGGTGCTAGCATTTAGTCTCTATACTGCTATTTTGATTTCTCTATTAGTATAGTCGCCATCTCCAATGTGATGTAATTTAAACAGTTTAGTACCTGAAGAATTTCCAATCCAAGGAGTTACGGCATGGTTAAATGAAGTTCCAGTGTAGTTAAGTAAGTCAGTAATCTCGATAATACTTACGGTATCATAAACCTTTCCAGTTGAACCACTAAACGAAGTTAAATCCGTATATTTATCAACTACATACATTGGTTTAGAAGGTTGATAAGGATTAGTTCCGAATATATCGTCAATTGCTAATACTTGAGTAGCACTTAATGTGTAATTAGTTCTACCTAATGCAGAACTAGAAACATAAAATTGAAGATCTGTTGAAAAGTCTAGACCTGAGGAAGATACTACGCCTGCTTCTACTAATGACATAGTTCCATCTATTCCAGTTTGGGTTAAAAGAGCTAGCACATCAGCTGTTTCAGAACCTGTTATTCCGACAATAGCATACGCACTCTTGCTATATCCTTCCTACCATAATAATCTTTGAACCCAGAAGTTCCCTTTATGCTTCGAATACTAGTATGCTGCATATTGTGAGAAGAACTTTCCGTTAGGTTCACCAGTTTTATCTAATAGATCGTAGGTGTCCTTGATTTTCATAGGGATAAATGCTTGTCCCTTTGTAAATCCACCAATAAATACTGCAGATGGTCCACCTACAGGTGCGGACTAT
>Ga0265294_10007102_pt1 | contig 13341 bp, 13 predicted proteins | sample MunlanPumphouse3_FD_192504 | JGI IMG/M metagenome (GOLD analysis project Ga0265294, IMG submission 192504) | Groundwater microbial communities from a municipal landfill in Southern Ontario, Canada - Pumphouse #3 | ecosystem: Environmental > Aquatic > Deep subsurface > Groundwater | place... | reverse complement strand
AAAATACTATCTGGTGGACATCTGACGAATACAAGAATGACAACAAGCCTGTTACGCCTCAGGCATGGGAGTCTCTAAAAGCCATCGCTGCAAAAGAGCTTTCAGACAAGCCTCTCTACGTAGTTGACGCATACTGCGGAGCTAACGAGAACAGCCGTATCAAGATCCGTTTCATCATGGAAGTTGCATGGCAGGCTCACTTCGTAAAAAATATGTTCGTACGCCCTACGGATGAGGAATTGAAGAATTTCGGTGAGCCGGATTTCGTTGTTCTGACCGCTTCAAAGGCAAAAGTTGAAAACTATAAGGAACTTGGTCTTAATTCTGAAACAGCTGTTGTCTTCAACTTGACTGAAAAGATGCAGGTTATCATCAACACTTGGTATGGTGGTGAGATGAAGAAAGGTATGTTCTCCTATATGAATTATTTGCTTCCGCTAAAGGGCATCGCTGCAATGCACTGCTCTGCCAATGTCGGCAAGGATGGTGACACAGCTATCTTCTTCGGCCTTTCAGGAACAGGCAAGACTACCCTGTCAACAGACCCTAAACGCGCACTTATCGGTGACGACGAGCACGGCTGGGACGATGACGGAGTCTTCAATTTCGAAGGAGGATGCTACGCAAAGGTTATTAACCTCAACAAAGATGCCGAGCCTGATATCTACAACGCTATCAGACGTAATGCTCTTCTTGAGAATGTCACGGTTGACAAAAACGGCAAGATAGACTTCACGGACAAGAGTGTTACTGAAAACACACGTGTTTCTTATCCTATTTATCACATCAACAATATCGTTAAACCTGTTTCTAAGGCAGGTGCTGCCAAGAAGGTAATCTTCCTTACAGCAGATGCTTTCGGAGTATTGCCTCCTGTGTCAAAGTTGACCCCTGATCAGACCAAATACTACTTCCTGAGCGGTTTTACCGCTAAACTGGCAGGTACTGAAAGAGGTATCACAGAGCCGACTCCTACCTTCTCCGCTTGCTTCGGGGCAGCATTCCTTTCACTTCACCCTACCAAATACGGTGAAGAACTTGTAAAGAGAATGCAGCAGAGCGGTGCTACCGCATACCTCGTAAATACAGGGTGGAACGGTACAGGCAAACGTATCTCTATCAAAGATACTCGTGGAATCATAGACGCTATCCTTGACGGCTCAATGGACAAAGCCGAGACCGTAAATATTCCTATCTTCGACCTCGCAGTGCCAAAAGCACTTCCTAACGTGGACACTCACATTCTTGATCCGCGCAATACTTACGCTACTCCTCAGGAGTGGGAAGTTAAAGCAAAAGATCTGGCAGGCAGATTTGTCAAGAACTTTACCAAATTTACAGGCAATGCAGCGGGTGCAGCTTTGGTTGCAGCCGGTCCAAAACTTTAATTTTCGGTACTAAAATTTAAAAATTTAGAGGATGAATAGTGTTATTCATCCTCTTTTTTTATCTTTGTATTTGCTAAAACCAACCTTTTATGAAGAAATTGACATTATTTCTCTCTTTTCTTGTTGCTCTATTCACAACATCAGGGTGCGAACTTTGGGAGACTCTTACAAGTGACAAGACTCTTCTTTACGGTCAGTGGAACATCGAAAAGATCTATTACGAGGATAGTGAAAGCTACTACGGCACAACAACATACACATTTGTATTCGATAAAGACGGCAGTACTAAATACCAAACGTGGGAAAGCACAAATTCCAACCTCGAAGATGTTATAGTGGCTTCCGTCCTGAAGGGCAAATATGTCTATTCCGAGAATAAGCACATCTTGCAGGTAGATCTACAAATGAAAGATGCCCAAGACAACACTGTAGTCCACACTACTCTATTTCAAGTTAAAGAGTTGACGTCTCAACGCCTGCTTATCGAAGTTAACAGTGATGAGTCCGGCATATTCTCAAAAGGCTCTACCATAGATATGGAAAAAATGTAATACATCGTTAATTATCAACACAATGAAGAGAATCATAGTTTTTCTTTTAATCCCCGTTTTACTTACCGGGTGCAAAACCACCGCAGAAATGAAATCAAAAAAACTGATAGACGAGATTCAGAAGAAAGTTGAACCTGTTTACTCAGAAGCCAACCTGAACTACTGGTTCGGAACTATTACAGGCTCCCCTGAAGAGTTTCAAAAATATGCAGAGGCAAACAAGAAGTTGTCTGAAATCTACTCTGACAAAGCCACTTTTGAAAAACTCAAGAAGCTGAAAGACAACAAATCCGTTAAAAATCCCCTTCTGAAAAGGCAGCTCAATGTCCTCTACCTCGCTTTTTTAAGCCGTCAGGCAGACACCTCTCTTCAAAACCAAATCATCGAAAAAGAGGCTGCCATTGAGCAGAAATATGCCTCTTTCCGCGCATCATATAAAGGAAAAGAGATTAATGACAACACTGTCGAAGACATTTTGCATACCTCCACCATCAATCAAGACCTCGAAGAGGTTTGGAATGCACACAAAGCTATCGGTCCACTTGTTGCCGATGACATCATCGAGATTGTCAAGCTTCGCAACAAACTTGCTCAGTCTATCGGCTATGACAACTTCCACACTATGAGCCTGGCTCTCTCTGAACAGGACCCGCAAGAGATTTCAGCACTCTTTGATGAGCTTGACGAGATGACAAGGGACGGATTTGCACAACTCAAGGATGAGATGGATCAGTCATTTTCCAAGAGGTATCATATCCCTGCAGAAAAGCTTATGCCATGGCACTATCAGAGCCGTTTTTTTCAGGAAGCACCTAATCTATACCCCGTTGATTTGGACAAATACTACAAAGGAGCTAATCTTGAAAAGCTTACTTCAGACTTCTATGCAAGCATAGGCCTCAACGTAGACAAGATCATGGATAACAGTGATTTGTATCCAAAAGAAAATAAAAATCAGCATGCCTTCTGTACGGATATCGACCGTAACGGTGATATCCGTGTTCTGTGCAACTGCACCGATAATGAAAGCTGGATGAGTACAATGCTGCACGAATTCGGGCACGGAGTATATGCTCAGGGACACGATGCTGCCGGCAATCCTTACTTTCTGCGCGATGCAGCCCATGCATTTACCACCGAAGGCGTGGCAATGATGTTTGAAAAGGTATCTCGCAACCCACAATGGTTGAAGCAGATGTTGGGCATATCCGAAGAAGAGAGTCAGTCAATTGCCGAAGATTGCTCCAAATCTCAGAGGCTTCAGCAACTCGTGTTCAGTCGCTGGACTCAGGTTGTCTATCGTTTTGAAAAAGAGATGTATGCCAATCCTGAACAGGATCTTAACAAACTTTGGTGGGACTTGGTGGAGAAGTACCAACTGCTCAAGCGTCCGGAAGGCAGAAATGAACCTGACTGGGCCTCAAAGATTCATATCGCCATCTATCCGTGCTATTATCATAACTATCAGCTTGGGGCACTGTTCGCATCACAGATGCACCACTATATCATTACCGACATCACAAAGTCCAATGACATGGAGGGAGAATACTACTTCGGCAATAAAGCCATTGGCGAATGGATTCAGGAATATGTATTCAACCCGGGCATGTGCTACGAATGGAATGACATGATAGAACGCGCCACAGGTGAAAAGTTGACAGCCAAATACTACAAAATGCAGTTTGTAGATTGATCGAAAGCCGATCTACCGTCTCGAATACTCCATTATATATTCTTTCCAGTCAATTTTTAAAAGATTATCCTGGAAATCAAGGACGTTGTATACTACATCATTCTTCTTACCGTCTTTAGTACCGTCAGTAATGGTAAGTGTCTTATTGGTATCACTGTACACAAAAGGAAGTGTCCAGATGATCTTACCTTCTATAGAGTCATAATATGAAACAGTGCCGTCTTCTTTAAAGATCAATCTTTCCATATTTTTCCAAGTCTGCCCCTCAGCCGTTGAAGATGAGTAATAGACAGTTGAAGTCCATGTCCCGATCAGCAAATCGGAATCTTTTTTCAATTTTGAACACCCGCTTAACAAGGCAATTGCCAAAACGCAGGCAGCGATAGTAAATATTCTTTTCATACTGCAAATATAATACAAATGTCGATTTAATAGACTACAAACAATATTTTGTAGAGGCTTCACACCTTGGCAGGCAGTAAAGCATCACGTCACTACCCACTTTTACTCCAATGCTCGAGAGTGCATCTTTTGCACTTTCATAAGCTAAGGCAGGTGTGTTATTGTTTTGGCTCAGATGACATAAATATATGTTTTTAAGCGACTTGTGATATGCACGCTTCAGAAGTGATGCGGTCTGCTCATTGGACAGATGCCCGTTGTTTTGCATAATTCTCATTTTAAGGGCGGCCGTATAGTCACCTCTCATAAGCATATCCACATCATAATTAGATTCAACTATAAGATTGTCAGCCATTGAAGCATACTTAACCGCTACGTCTGTAGGCTCTCCGAGATCGGTAAGAAATGTGAATTTCGTTCCGAAGAAGTTGATATAGTATCCGACAGTCTCGGTAGCATCATGAGGCACCTGAAAAGACGTAAACTGCACCCCTTCCCACTCAGTCCTCTCATCTAATTTAAGGGAATGTACACAACCGCCCAACCTTCCTCTCGTACAGAAGTGGTAACTCAGCGCTCTCTTCAATTTTTCAGTCGCAAAGACAGGCAACCCGTACCTTTCGGTAAATGAACCGAGGTGCTTTATATGATCTACATGGTCGTGCGTGACGAGAACCATTTTGACAGAGTCAACCGACAGATCATGCTCCGCCAAACGTCTCTTTATAGTTCTTGCTCCAACTCCTACATCAATCAGCAAAGCAGTAGTGTCATTACCTATATAATAACTGTTGCCGTTGCTCCCACTCGACAGACTAATGAACTTTACCATCTACTTCCAATAATTTCTTCAATTCGCTCGGCTTGAAAATTCCCTTTTCGGTAATGATTCCGGTAATAAGATTGGAAGGCGTGATATCGAAAGACGGATTATATACCTTTGTCCCTTCCGGGGCGCAAGGCTTGCTAAAATACATATCTGTTACTTCGTACGAAGGACGCTCTTCAATCACAATTCCCTTACCGTCAGGACAGTTAAAGTCAATGGTGCTGGTAGGACAAAGCACATAAAATGGAATACCGTAATAGTGAGCTAAAATAGCTACAGTACTGGTACCCACCTTATTGGCAGCATCTCCATTGGCAGCCACGCGGTCACTGCCCACAAAAATAATATTAATCTTACCCTGGCTCATTACCACCGAAGCCATATCGTCACATATCAAAGTCGTATCAATTCCCGCCTTCATCAACTCGTATGTAGTCAGACGCGCCCCCTGCAACATCGGCCTTGTCTCATCCGCATATACTTTGGGAGAATACCCCTTCTGCTGTGCGAGATATATCGGCCCAAGTGCAGTACCGTACCTGGAAACTGCCAGGTGCCCCGCATTGCAGTGGGTCAAAATGCCCATTCCCGGAGAAAGAAGAGAAAAACCATTTTCCGAAATGGAAAGGCACATCCTCGTATCTTCCAATTTGATGGAACGAGCTTCAGCAATGAGAGCGTTCTTGATCACCTCAACGGCATTTTTATCAGTTGTGTCGATTTTGGCTTTAGTGACATAGAAACACCTCTCCATTCTGTTCAACGCCCACATCAAGTTAATCGCCGTAGGGCGAGAGATAGAGAGATACCTTTTTACCCGTAGAAATTCTTTTTCTAAAGCATCTACACTCTTGGTTTTAAACCTGTTAACACACATTGCCACTCCAAATGCAGCAGCGATACCGATAGCCGGCGCACCTCTTACCTTTAAGAGGGTTATGGCGAAAAACACCTGCTCGGAAGTGGTCAGATGAAGAAACTTTTCCTGGTTAGGCAATAATGTCTGATCCAGAATGATCACCTCGCGACCATTAGTGCTCAATTCGACCGAATCATACGAAAAGACACTCTTAAGCATTATAATAATTCTATTAGTTTGCTAAATATGGCGGACATCTTGTCGGCGGCAGCATCTGCTGCAACAATCACTTCGTGTCCGTCATTTACAAAGTCCTCTGAGAAATCCCCGTGCGCCTCATTGGTAATAACCGACATTCCGAATACGGGAATGTTGGACTGACGGGCAACAATCACTTCCGGAATGGTTGACATACCGATAGCATCCGCTCCAATCAATCTGAAGTATGCATACTCTGCAGGAGTCTCGTATGAAGGACCTGTTCCTGCAAGATATACCCCTTTCTTGACATCAATATCCAATTCAATACATATCTTCTCCACCTTTCTTATAAGGTTGAGATCGTAAGGACGGGTCATATCCGGAAATCTCGGTCCGAAGTCTTCAAAATTGCGGCCAATCAACGGATTGGGAAGCAGATTGATATGATCTTTTATGATCATCAGATCTCCCACCTTATAATCGAAATTAACCCCACCTGCAGCATTTGACACAAACAGATATTTGATACCGAGCACTTTCATCACACGTACGGGGAGAGTAACCCTATCCATTCCATAACCCTCATAGTAATGGAAACGTCCCTGCATTGCGCATACGGATTTACCCCCCAAAGTTCCATAGATAAAATTGCCCTTATGGCCGATTGCAGTCGAAACAGCAAAATTCGGAATCTCCTTATAAGGGATCACAACCCGATCTTGAATCTGGTCGGCAAGCTTGCCGAGACCGCTTCCAAGAATAATTCCAACCTCAGGAACTTTTCCACCGAGTCTCTCCTTCAGATAGTCGGCAGCCTCGTAAATTTTCTTTAATTGTTCTTCCATATTATTTACTTGTTCTTAATAATTTCTCTGCAAGACGATTGACATTGTCCAATATTTCATCCTCTCCCTTTACCCTTCTGTGCTCCATGACAAGCACCCCGTCGCATATTACACTGTCAATGCATGAGCTGTTTGCCGCAAATATCAGGTCAGCCTCAAAATCAACATTGGGAACAAAAGCAGCTGATCTTGTATCAACTATGATCAAATCGGCAAGAGCACCCTTTTCGATCTTTCCCGCATTGATATTCAGAGCATTGGCTCCGTTAAGCGAAGAGAGATCCATCAACTCGTCGATCGGCAGGGCCTTCGGATCCCCTCTCCATGCCTTCTGAAGCAACGATGAGGTTTTCATCGTCTCAAGGATATCCAAATTGTTGGAAGATGCCGCTCCGTCAGTGCCAAGGCAAATATTTGCGCCGGCAGCTTTCAACTCGCTGTACTTGAACTTATAGCCTGAACTCAGTTTCAAATTGGAGTTAATATTGTGAACGACATTAACCTTTCTCTTCCCAAGTATCTCTACATCTTCATCGGAAAGCCATACACAATGGGCTGCAACGGTATTTTCATCGAGTATGCCGAGTGAATCGTAATATTTGACCGGAGACATCCCTCTATTTGTAATGTCGGTCTGAGTCTCAGCCTGAGTCTCGGCAATATGAGTATTAAGCAAAAGGCCATGCTCTTTGGCGAAATTGCTTGCCCAGATCATGGTCTTCTCATCTACGGTATAATCTGCATGGATCGCAACGGAAAAGTCGCATCTGTCACACCAGTTCCTTGAGGCCCTGTAAAGCTCCATACACTCTCTTTTCTGTCGTTCGGCCTTGGCCTGATCGGAATGAGTTAAAAATACATAACTCAAATTAGCTCTGATCCCCATCTCTTCAACAGCCTGCATTACCTGAGGCACCATCCAGTACATATCCAAAAATGAGGTAGTCCCGCTTTGAAACATCTCAAGTATTGCAAGTTTTGCACCCCAGTAAATCATCTCCTCATCCATGTTGCTCTCTATCTTCCAAATCTGTTCCAGCCACTCCTGCAACGGACAATCCTCCTCCACGCCACGCACAAGGGTCATAGATGCGTGCGTGTGCATATTTATAAATCCCGGCAAAAGCTGCCTGTCCTTTCCATCTATCACTATATCGGCCTGCACGGCAATATTGTCGGCGATCTCTGCTATTTTATTCCCTTCAATTAGAACATCTTTGATCTGAGAGTTAAAGGATATTTGTTTTAATAATATCGTGCTCATTTTACGGTTAAAAATTTAGCAAATATAGCAAAAATTTATCGTTTATCCTATTGTCATGTAATAATAGATTCATCGTTACGAAAAAGTATGGAAAAAATGCAAATTATTACTTTTTATTCAATTTTACTTGAAAAGTATTATTTATTTCTTATTTATTGGTTCTTTCTATAATATTTTTTATATTTGCATGATATAAGCGAATAGAACGAATGATTACAAGACAACTCATCTCACCAAACAGCATTGCCGTAATCGGCGGAAGTGAAGATATTCACAAGCCTGGTGGTGCCATTCTACAAAATCTTATAGATACTCAATACAAAGGAGATATATACATCGTCAACCACAAGGCAACCCAAAACATACACGGTATCAGGACATACCAAAATGTCGAAGATATTCCGGATGTGGATCTGGCAATTTTGGCCATTCCCGCAAAGCTTTGCGTTGATGTTGTTGACAAACTGTGCCACCGCAAAAACTGCGGAGCCATCATTATAATCTCTGCCGGCTTTGGAGAAGACTCTCCCGAAGGGGCAGAGATCGAGCACAAGATAGTTGAGATCACCAACAGTGTAGATGCCTCATTTATCGGGCCTAATTGTGTGGGTGTAATCACCCCTGCATATACCGGAGTGTTCATTAAACCTATTCCAAAATTATCTCATCTTGGAGTTGATTTCATTTCCGGATCGGGAGCAACCATAGTTTTCATTTTGGAAATAGCAATGCAGCTCGGTTTGCAGTTTGCAAGCGTATTTTCCATCGGAAACAGTGCTCAGATAGGAGTTGAAGATATGCTGGAGTACCTTGACGAGACTTATGTCCCGGGCGAAAGTTCCCCTGTCAAAATGCTCTATATTGAGAGTATCAACAATCCTGCGAAGTTTCTCAAGCATGCTGCATCCCTTGTTTCCAAAGGGGCACAGATAGCCGCAGTCAAAGCAGGATACAGCGAAGAAGGAAGCAGAGCCGCATCCTCTCATACCGGAGCACTTGCATCACCGGATAAAGCTGTCAGCGCCCTGTTCAGAAAGGCCGGCATCGTAAGGTGTTACAGCCGCACCGAATTGGTTACAACGGCTGCCGTCATGATGTTTCCAAAGCCCAAAGGGACAAAAATGGGTGTCATCACTCACGCCGGAGGGCCTGCCGTAATGCTGACAGACGTACTTTCATCCAACAATATTCATATTCCGCACATTGAAGGACCTAAGGCCAAAGAACTCCTCTCCCACCTCTATATCGGCTCTTCAGTAGGCAATCCGATTGACTTTCTCGCCACAGGCACTGCAGAGCAGTTGGGATTGATCATAGATGCATGCGAAAACGACTTTGATGTGGATGCAATGTCCGTAATCTTCGGCAACCCCGGTTTGGGCAACATCAAAGAGGTTGTGGATCTTCTGCTTAAGAAGCAGAAAACCTGTAAGAAACCTATATTTCCCATATTGACATCAATTGTCAATGCCAGAGAGGAGATTGCATACTTCCAGTCACAGGGCGGAATATCTTTCCCCGAAGAGGTTATTTTCGGCTCTTGCCTCGGCAAGGTTATGAACGCTCCCGCACCTATCCTTCAGACGAGCCTGCCTCCTGTAGAGACCACTCTTATAAGGAAAGTAATTGAAGGTGCCGAAAACGGTTATCTTTCCCCAGAAAAGGTACAAATTCTGCTGGATGCAGCAGGTATAGACAGAGTTAAAGAAATTGTTGTCAGCACTGAATCTCAATTAGTTGCCGCAGCTCAAAGCCTTGGATATCCGGTTGTAATGAAAGTTGTCGGACCGGTTCACAAGTCAGATGTAGGAGGAGTTTCCCTCAACATTAAGGATGATGGCAACCTTCTGATTGAATACACGAGAATGATGGAAATTAAGGGGGCAGTAGGCATACTTCTTCAGCCGATGCTTACCGGAACAAATGTATTTGTAGGTGCCAAGCGGGAAGGGAAGTTTGGACACATGATTATGTGCGGTCTCGGAGGCATCTATATTGAGGTATTGAAAGATATTTCATATAATATCTCCCCTATATCGAAGATTGAAGCCGATGAGATGATAACTCACCTGAAGAGCTATCCTCTGATTCACGGTACGAGAGGAGAAGAAGGGATCAACGAGAGCCTGTTTAATGATACTGTTCGCAGAGTATCCGCGCTTTGTCTTGCTGCTCCGGAGATCTTTGAGATGGATATCAATCCGCTGATGGGAGACAAGAAACGTCTTACGGCAGTCGATGCAAGAATAAGAATAGAAAAAGATGTTTAGGAAGATCAAAGAGTGGTATATGGCCCAAAACAGCACGACTAAAGGGTTAATATGGGTCGGAATAGCCCTGCTGATAGGTATTATACTCAGGTGGGACTATGTGTGGAGTCATATCTTGAAAGGATTTAATTTTTATTCAACAAAATAAATTATTTAAAATATAACTAAAATCAAAAAATCATGGCACTTAAAGGAGCTATTGTGGTGGACACGGAAAAATGCAAAGGATGCGGAGTATGCGTCGCCAACTGTCCGACTAACACCATTGCTTTATCCAAAGAGGTTAACAGCAAGGGATACAACTACTTGTACATGGCAAATCTGGACAATTGCACCGGATGTACTAACTGCGCAACCGTTTGCCCGGATGCAGTAATCACTGTTTATCGTGTTAAAATCTAAAATTTTAAATATGGCAGAAAAAATATTAATGAAAGGGAACGAAGCTATCGCTTATGCCGCTATCAACTGCGGATGCGACGGTTATTTCGGATATCCTATCACGCCTCAGTCCGAAGTGATGGAGACGCTTATGAAAGAAAAGCCTTGGGAGAGCACCGGAATGGTAGTTCTTCAAGCTGAAAGTGAAACAGCCTCTATCAATATGGTATATGGCGGAGCATGTTGCGGAAAGAAGGTTATGACCTCTTCAAGCAGCCCCGGAATCAGCCTGATGTGTGAAGGTATCAGTTATCTCGCAGGAAGTGAACTTCCTTGCCTTGTAGTAAACGTTATGCGTGGAGGTCCGGGCTTAGGTACTATTCAACCGAGTCAGGGAGACTATTTCCAGGCTACTAAAGGAGGTGGACACGGCGATTACAGAACTATCGTACTTGCCCCGGCTTCCGCTCAGGATATGTATGACTTTGTAGATCTTGCCTTTGAACTTGCCTTCAAATACCGCAACCCTGTCATGATTCTTGGTGACGGCGTTATCGGACAGATGATGGAGAAAGTCGAACTCAGACCGTCAAAGCCACGCAGAACAGAGGCTGAGATTCGTGAATTGTGCTCTTCATGGGCCACCATCGGTAAGACGGCAGACAGACCGGCTAATACTATTACCTCTCTTGCTCTTCAGGCAGACGTTCAGGAAAGGTTTAACATCAAGCTTCAGAAGAAATATGCCGAAGTTGAAGCCAATGAAGTCAGATACAGTACCTATAAATGCGAAGATGCAGATCATCTTATCGTAGCATTTGGCTGTATGTCAAGAATTTGTGAAAATGTAGTAGAGATTGCGAGAGAAAACGGCATAAAGCTCGGCATCTTGCGTCCTATCACATTGTTCCCTTATCCTAAGGATGCGCTCAATGCACTTGTTCCTCAATTGAAGAGCATAATGTCAGTTGAACTTAATGCAGGCCAGATGGTTGAAGATATAAAACTCGTCGCTGACGGAAGAGTTCCTGTAAGTTTTTATGGTCGTCAGGGTGGCGTTGTTCCGTCTCCTGAAGAGATTTATGACGCTTTTGTTAAAACAATTAAATAAGTGGGACTATGGATATTAAAGATATTATTAAACCCGAAAATAAAGTTTACGGAAGGACTCCGCTGCTTAAAGATGCAATACTTCACTACTGTCCCGGATGTTCTCACGGAGTAGTTCACAAGATCATTGCCGAAGTTATAGAAGAGATGGGTATTCAGGATAAAACCATCGGTATTTCACCGGTCGGTTGTTCCGTATTTGCCTACAATTATATAGATATTGACTGGCAGCAGGCTGCACACGGCAGAGCGCCTGCACTTGCTACAGCTACCAAGAGACTTATGCCTGACAAGTATGTATTTACCTATCAGGGTGACGGTGACCTTGCTTCAATCGGTACTGCCGAGATCATGCATGCATGCAACAGAGGCGAAAATATCGTTGTCATCTTTATCAACAATGCTATTTACGGTATGACCGGTGGTCAAATGGCTCCTACCACCCTTTTGGGACAGGTAACGGCTACCACCCCTTACGGAAGAAAAGCCGAATTGAATGGTTATCCTCTGAAAATCACTGAATTAATCGCACAGTTGGAAGGGACTTGCTACGTAACACGCCAATCCGTACAAAACCCCGGCGCAGTTCGCAAAACCAAAAAAGCCATTCAGAAAGCTTTTGAAAATTCCATGATGAAGAAAGGCACTTCCTTCGTAGAAGTTGTAAGTACCTGCAATTCAGGATGGAAAATCCCTCCTGTACAGGCTAATAAATGGATGGAAGATAATATGTTCCCATTCTATCCGCTTGGCGATATGAAAGACAGGTAGTTTAATTTTTAAAAAGTACATTATGAAAGAAGAAATAATAATAGCAGGTTTCGGAGGACAGGGTGTCCTCTCTATGGGTAAGATACTTGCCTACGGCGGAATTATGCAGGATCAGGAAGTCACCTGGATGCCTTCGTACGGTCCCGAGATGCGTGGAGGTACTTGCAATGTAAGCGTTATCCTTAGCGACAACAAGATAAGTTCCCCTATTTTGAGCAAGTTCGATACTGCCATAATTCTTAACCAGCAGTCAATGGACAAATTTGAAAATCAGGTTAAGCCCGGCGGACTTTTGATCTATGACCCTAACGGCATTACCCGTCATCCAGAAAGGAAAGACATTACAATATGCAAAATTGCAGCCGTAGATGAGGCAGCAAAAATAGGCAACGCAAAGGCTTACAACATGATTATCCTTGGTGCCTATCTAAAGAAAAAGCCTGTCGTTTCAATGGAAAACGTCCTTAAGGGATTGAAGAAATCACTGCCGCCACGTCACCACAACCTCATTCCAATGAATGAAGAGGCGATCAAAGCGGGAATGGACGCAGTACAGTAAAGCTTAAGCATCTCCGCCAAAACCCATCGGCGGCAGAGAAGGAGCGGAAGTGAGTTTAATCTCTCCAAATTGTTCTTCAAATTTGGAGAGATTATCTTTTAATGCATTCAGCAACCTCTTTGCATGCTCGGGAGTCATGATAATACGGTTGGTAACCTCAGGCTTCGGCACTCCGGGCATCATCTGAACGAAATCGATTACAAATTCACTGTTAGAGT
>Ga0265294_10007101_pt1 | contig 13341 bp, 16 predicted proteins | sample MunlanPumphouse3_FD_192504 | JGI IMG/M metagenome (GOLD analysis project Ga0265294, IMG submission 192504) | Groundwater microbial communities from a municipal landfill in Southern Ontario, Canada - Pumphouse #3 | ecosystem: Environmental > Aquatic > Deep subsurface > Groundwater | place... | reverse complement strand
AGGACAACTCAACGAACATCCACGAGCTGCCATGAAAGCCCGTGATGAAAAAGACACGCAATACATCAATTTTTATAACAAACTCACCGAAGAGTACAGCTAGTCAAAAAAGGAGCGTTCCTTTTTTGATGTAAAAGTCTCATTGCCATGAAGTATGAAATAAATAACAACACCATCCAAGTCTCGGTCAACAGCTTTGGAGCACAATTAAGCAGTTTAAAAAAAATCGCCAATAACCTAGAGTATCTGTGGCAAGCCAATCCCCTCTACTGGAATCGGCACGCACCCATTCTTTTTCCCATTGTTGGAAGATTAAAAGAGGATTACTACTGCTACAACCACCAAAAATACACTCTTGGGCAACATGGATTTGCCCGAGATAACGAATTTACACTTATCAAACAAAGCAATGATTTTTTAGAATTTAAACTGACTCACACCAAAGAACTGCTCAAAATATATCCCTTTTTCTTTGAATTGTTGGTCTCTTATGCGTTGATTGGAAATAAACTGGTCATTACCTACAAAGTTCTTAACCAATCAAGTGAAACCATGTTTTTTTCTATTGGAGCACACCCTGCTTTTAATTGGCCCTTAGACAATGAAAATAAAAGCGATTACTACTTAGAATTTGACACAATAACAACAACGCAAAGATACTTCTTAAATCAAGAAGGCTTAGTGTATAAAAAAGAGCCTTTGACTATTGTGGACAATAAAATCGCCCTAAATGAAACCCTATTTAAAGAAGACGCTTTGATTTTCAACGATGCAACTCTTCAAAAAATCTCTTTAAAAAATACAAAAAACAGCCACAGCATAACCGTAGATTTCAAAGATTTTCCCTATGTAGGCATTTGGTCAAAACCCAACGGCGCACCTTTTATTTGCATTGAACCATGGCTAGGAATAGCCGATGATGAGAACTCAACTCACCGTATTGAAGAGAAAAAAGGCATAATCGCATTGGAAAAAGAGGGAAGTTTTTTGTGTTCGTATAGTATTGAAGTTTTTTAATAGGGGTCTCTTGAAGACCTAAAGGTCTCCGCTCTTACTTTCTTTATCCGTAAAGAAAGTAACAAAGAAACTCCCCACGGCTTCGGTGGCGAAGCTTCCCTCGCTTATTATTTTCATTTTTTGGCTTTTTAAAACTTGCTAAAAGGTGCGTTACAGCACCTTTTTTAACGCTTCAAACAGATAAAAAGCTGGTTTCAAAAAAAGAAAATAAACACTCGGCACCTGCAGATGTGGAAATAAAATCCCTAGTATTCAAACTCTCTTTTGTAAATTGAATTAAGTTAAAATTACAATCTTAGAAAATCAAAAATGCAAATGTCCTTATCCCTTTTTGCCAACATCTGCAAAAGCCGAACGTTTATTTTTTATTTCGGAAAAGCTGAGGACTGTTTGAGGAGAGAAAAGTGCTAAACGCACTTTTTCGACGAGTTCCGCAAGCAGAAATAAAAAATAATAAGTGAGGGAACCCCATGGGCTTTGAAGCCGTTGGTGGTTTTTTGTTACTTTTTACCATTAAAAAGTAAAAGGCGGAAACCTTTAGGTTTTTAAGAAAGGTATTTGTAAAATAAGTGATTTAATATATAATTTCATTTTATATTATTCAAAAAGGAATATTGTGTTACTAACTCTTTTAAAAATCTTACTAAGTTATATTCTAACAATTTTCACTCTTTTATTTATTGTTAATTTCTTAATTCTATATTTTGGTGCTACAACTCAAAGTATCTTTGCTTGTAGTTCAATAATTGGATTATATATTTTTGCTTGTATGATTTCAAAATTAGAATATGATTATTTCATGGTTAATCCCGTAGAAATAGATTTATTTAAATTTATAAAAGTTATTTTTTTGCCTTCAATTATTTTTACTATTATCATGAGTATTTTTTTCCAAATATTATTAAAGAATACAATGTTTTAGATTTAATCACTATACTTAATCATTCTTTAGAAATAATGATTAAACTATCAAATGAACTCATTTTAATTATCCCTTTATTGATTGGTATTATAGCCACACTTATGATTAAAATACTTGTATATTGGACTTTAATGTTATTATATATTTATTGTATAAATCTTTTTAATTTATACATTCTATCTCAATATATATGATTTTAAAAAATCCATACACTCAGCTTCCGTTGATTTTGAAATGGACTAAAAACATTCAGATTTTTAATTTTCTATATCCATAATTTCTTCTAAGCAAACTTGGTGTTCTTTATAGGTTTTTAGATAAAATTTACATGAAAAATTCATCTAAGCTAGGAATTTAAATTACATGAAAACCCTCTACATTATCTCAGGAGCAAATGGAAGTGGCAAAACGACTTTTGCTAAAGAGTTTTCAAAAATAAATGAACTTTATTTTATCAATGCCGATGAAATAGCCAAAGAACTTGACAGCAAAAATATCACCAAATATAAGATAAAAGCAGGAAAGATGTTTTTCACTGAATTTAAAAGCAGACTGGCATTGGATAAATCATTTGTGATAGAAACTACACTTTCGGGAAAATATCTTGTAGAATACATACAAAAAGCCAAAGAGTTGGGTTTTCACATTTCTTTGATATATCTTTTTTTAGAAAATCCACAAACAAATATCAATAGAGTAAAAAACAGAGTGCTAAACGGTGGACACCATATTCCTAAAGATGATATAATACGACGATATTACCGAAGCAAAAATATGTTTTGGAATATTTATAAAGACTTGTGTGATACTTGGAGTATTTATTATAACTCCGATGAGATATTTGAAAAAATAGCAACCAATGATAAAATACTAGACAATCAAAAATATGAGATGTTTTATAAGGATATAAAGTGCAATTAAATAAGAACTTAAATGAAGATGAAATGATACAAGCCATAGGAAACAATGCGGTACGAGAAGCTCAAAAAAGAAGCTTAGAAAACGGTGTTCCTAATGTTTACAGTAAAAATGGAGTACTCTACTACCAACTTCCCGATGGAACCATCACCATGGAAGACCCTTTTTCAAAAGGCGAATTAAAACAAAAACTTGATTTTTTGACAAAAGTAGGACAATAAAAATATTGTCCTTTTTAAGCTAGTTTTCTAAACCAGCCTTAGTAATCCCACTCAAAGGCTCATTAACCTTAAAAATCTTTGCTCTAATATTTGTGTACCCAAACGACTCTAAGCGTTTTGTGTGTTTGTCTAAATAGCGTTTGGCATCTGCTTCATTATCAAACAAATAAATTCCACCCGATTCTTTTTGGGTTTCATTTTCCATCCAAATTTTCCAAATCAAGCCCTCTTCTTTTTTTATATCTTGGGCTAACTCTACAAAGGCTTTTGACATCTCATCTGTAAAAGGTCCATCGTAGGGGAAATCAACCTGTAAAAGGTATTTCATATTATTTTCTCCAATTTCTTCAAAAAATTTTAAAGCAGTACTTTATCATTTTGTTTGATAAGATAAAATAAAAGTGCTTATTTTAAGAAAAAGAGTGTATCTGCTTATACTTCAAATACATCATTCGTACGACTTTATCTATCTCTTCGTCCGTTAAATTCTCAACAAAAGATAAACTAATCGCATTACGACTGGTGGTTTCATCGTAACCCATTGCTTGAATAATTCTTGATGGTTTTGATAATCCCAAAGAACATCCTTCACCGTTGGTAATATAAATTTGACTTAATGCTAAAGTGCGTATGAGTTCTCTGGCTTTGATACCTTTTAAACCAAAATGTAAACTGTACGGAAGTGTTGTATTGGGTTGGACAAAAAAATAGAGTTCTTCTTTAAATTGTGTTTTTAATTTTTCTTCAAATTTGGCTTTTAATGTATTATTAAAGTGTTGATTAACCATTGCATCAAAACAAAGTTTACACGCAATGGTATCAATTTGTCCAATAGGCAATAAATTCAAAGAATCGTCATTAAAAAGTAAAACGGCATTGGTGTTAAAGCCTGTTAATTTATAGTTGTCAAAATAGACCATATCACTCAAAGCATCAAAACAAGCACTGGCATTGGAAATAATCTTCGCAGAACTAAGCTTTTTAACTTCTTCTAAAGAGGTTATAACAAAAGTATCCATAACATAAGAAGATAAGAAAAGAAAATCTATCGTAGTATCGTTTAATGCAGATACATTTACTTTTCCATCTTGGTTTAGACTCAACCAAATAATTTCAAATCCTAAACATTCATAGAGTTTTCCAGCTTCAATGACACTTTGTGTCTCACCTACACTAATAGCAATTTTGCCTTTAAGTTCTAAAAAGAGTCCTAAAAATCCCTCTTTACTCATCGCAAATGTTTTAAGCTTTGTAAAGCCAAATTTGATTTTATATGATATTAAAAGTGTTTCAAATACACTGTTTTCTTTAAGTGCGCTCATAGAATAAGTATTTAAAAGTTCAATGTCTTGAAGTTTTGAATATTGTAAATTATTAAGCTTTATCAACGCGTTTCTCTTTGCGTTCGTGAAAAAAACATCCCAATTGACAATGGGTAACTTCTATATCGCTGTTTTTAACTGTAGCCCCTACTTTTTTAAGCGTTGATTTTTCGGCACTTTTCCAAATAGTTTTACACTCTACATCGGTATTATTTTTGAAGTTCTGGGCAATATCTTTGTAAAGGTCATTGGAAGCCTCACCAAACTCTAATTTTCCAAAAACACCCAACTCACAATTACTGATTTTAATACCAATACTTTTACACGCATCAGACATTTCAAGTGGTTCTAATCCAATAAGTCGTGCCACTTTAAACGATTTTAAACATGACAGTCGTCCATCTGAGTCAAGATTTTCTAAAATATACTGTTTTTGTGTATTATCAAGTTTTATATGTTTTTGTAATCTAGCCATTAATTCTTCCGCTATGGGTGTAAATATTCATTTTATTTCCTCGTGCAAATCCAATTAATGTAATACCATGTTCATTGGCTGCTTTAATCCCTTGAAATGTTACGGCTGCTTTTGAAACAACAATAGGAATTTTATGCATCACACATTTTACCACCATTTCCATGGAAAGTCGCCCACTGACATACAAAACAGATTTTTTTATATCTTTTTTATCTATATGTGCTAGTCCCACTACTTTATCAATTGCATTGTGTCGTCCAATATCTTCAGTTGTATAATGAGTATTGTCCTCTAAAATAAGCTGTGCTTTATGCACACATCCAGTATTATCAAACAATTCACTTGGCTGATTAAAACTTCTCATGAACTTTAAAATATTTTGAGCTTCTATGGTATATTGAGTATTTACAAAAGCACACTCAAAACTCTTTTCCGCATTGCCAGTCACCCCAACACAACACCCAGAAGTTAATGTTTTTTCTTTAAAAAGATTTTCATATCCCTCTTGACTCACATTTGCAACTACATTGACTTTTAAACCATCATTGCTTATTTGAATATCACGAACATCATCAAACTCTTTAATAACCGCTTCGCTGAGCAAAAATCCTACAATATGAGCAGCTTGGTGTTGAGCAATACACATCACTGAAAGAAACTTTTTTCCGTTGAGTGAAAAATCGACACGTTCTTCTTTGATGACAAAATCTTCATTGAGTTCAATCCCATTTTCATCGTACTTTTCAATAATAACTTCATGACAGAAATCATTAAAGTTTGGATGAAAAAGGGAGAAGTTTTCACTTCTCATTGGCTTAGTCATGCCATTTTCCCTTTTTTATTTTCTAATTCTGCTAAAACATCTGGTGCGATTTGTTCTAAATGTTCTCTTGGATATTTTCCACTAAGTAGCCCTTTGTAGTTTCCTTTGACAGCAACTAAAGCCGAGTAGACAAAATCCATAATAAAAAACATCAACAATACACTTGAACCAAAATGTACATAAAGCATCATTCGTTTAAACTGAATTAACTGTGCATGGGTATACGCATCTGGGTGTAAAAACCAAATGATAAATCCACTGACTAATAATCCAGCCCCCATAATGACAAAAAAGTAGTAGATTATTCGTTTCATAGGTTTATATGAACCTGGAATAATAATCTTTTTTGTCAAACTGTTTTTAAATAAAAGCTTTGAATCTTTAAAGGCAACAATACTCATAAGCAACCAAACAGGAAACCAAATAAGTCCTGTTATTTCATGAGTTCCTCGTAGTAAAAATGCCAATTCTCCACCACCAGAACGTAATCCCCATGTAATATTAAATCCAGTTATAATAAGTGCAATCATAATAAGTACATTCAACCAAATAACGGTTCTTTGAAACAAATTAAATACTACTACCTCATCATTTGGATTTTTTACCACAGGTGTTCTTCGACCTTGAAACAAATACATACCACAAAACAATGCAATTTCAGCAACAAAAACCCACCAAATATAGAGTTGTCTTTCATTACTTGCTCGAATAATTTCGGGTGAAAATGCTTCATAATTTGGACCAAATGCCGCATTGGACATAGCTTCATAAGTAGAACTTGGAGGAGTTAATACTCCATCCAAACTTCCACCCATTAAAATATGCAATTTATACTTTATAAAATAATTCCAATCAATAATCATCAGAAATTCTACAAATACAAACCCTACAAGTCCTAGCCCAGCAAAGGTATAGATATACGCTTTATTTCTACTAAAAAATGAGCTATTTTCCATAATTTAATCCTACCAACCGTAAGAGTCAGTTACAATTCCCTGCCCTTTTTTAGTTGCTCTGTATGTTTTAATCAACGCTACTTCATGTGCATCTCCCACAAGCAAGGCTTTGGTTGAACACATAGAAGCACACATTGGTACTTTTCCTTCTGCAATTCGGTTTTGACCATATAAGTGTCTCTCTTTTTCCGAGTTAGTCTCTTCAGGACCTCCTGCACACATGGTACATTTATCCATTTTTCCTTTGGTACCAAACGCACCATCTTTAGGAAATTGAGGCGCACCAAAAGGACAAGCAAACAGACAATATCCACACCCGATACATTTATTTTTATCGTGTAAAACAATTCCATCGGTTCTGATATAAAAACAGTCCACTGGACACACTTGTTGACAAGGAGCATCCGTACAATGCATACACGCCATTGAAACAGAAACTTCTTTCCCTACAATACCTTCGTTTATTGTTACGACTTTTCTTCTATTAACTCCAACAGGAACTTCGTGGGCTTCTTTACAAGCAACCACACATCCGTTACAATCAATACAAAGAGTTTCATCACAATAAAATTTCATTCTTGAAAAATCTACTTTACTCATGACTCACTCCTATGCTTTTTCTAATCTAACCAAAGAACATTTTGTCTCTGGACAAGAAGTTTGTTGGTCGTAACCATAACTTGTAATTTGATTTGAGTTTTCACCCAATGCGTACGGTGCTGTTACTCCGGGATAACGTTTTTCTAAACTTTCACCACTCCAAACTCCTGAGAAGTTTTGAGGTAAGAAGACGGAATTTTCATCAACGGTGTAACCATATTTACACTTAATTTTGATTTTCCCTTCACCTGTACCATACACCCACATCATATCACCATCATTAATTCCCAGTTTTCCACCAAGTTTTGGATGAATTTCACCGTACATTTCACCTGCAAGTTCTGCTAAATATTTAGAAGCTCTTGTTTCTGTACCTGTTCCCATATGCTCAACCAATCTTCCTGAAACAATGTTAATAGGATAATCTTTAACCCACTCTTGTTTTGTTTGTTCTGAAATATATCGAACATTGGTTCTAAAGTGATTTGGGTTGTCATTACTTGCTGGATATTTTGCTGTTAAATCATGTCTAAATGAGTGCAATGGTTCTCTGTGTTTTGGAATATTATCAATAAATTCCCAAACAATAGTTCTAGCACGTGCATTTCCATAAGGTGCTAAACCTGCTTCAAGTGCATATTTATTTAAAAGTCCACTGTCATCATTTTTCCAGTTTTTACCCTCAAGAAGCTTTTTCTCATCTTCGCTTAATGTAATGCCAGCTAACTCTTCAATATTTTTAGCTGTAATTTCATCGTATCCACCTTTGATTCTTGAACCAACTGGAGCACTTCCATTAGCCGCTAATAGACTCTCTCCATTTCGCTCAACGCCAAATCGTGTTCTAAATCCCATACCACCTTGTGAAACTGGTAAACTTAAGTTGTACAATACTGGGCTTCCGGGATGTGATGTTGTCCAACAAGGCCATGGTAAACCATAGTATTCTTTTTCAACAACGCCTCTTCCTTTAAGTGAAGTATCATTAAACAGATGCCAATTTGTTGTATGTTTTTTAATTCGTTCTGCTGTTCGTCCTTGCATTCCAATGGTTTTTAACGCTTTTGCAATTTCATTGGTCGCATCATCTGGCCATACAAATTTATCGCCTTTTCCCATACCTGCGATATATTGGTCGTAAAAACCAAATCGTTTGGCAAAATCAAATAAGATTTCATGATCGGCACGTGCTTCATACAGTGGATCTACGACTTTATAACGCCATTGAGCACATCGTGATGTATTAACAACCGTTCCTTCTGTTTCAACTTGTGAAGCAGCAGGTAATAAGAACATATTGTCATTTCTTGTAGTAATAACCGCCGCATCATTAACATAAGGGTCTATAAATACTACTAAATCGAGTTTATCTAAAGCTTCTTTCATTTTATGTGTTTGAGTAATAGTTGAAATACCATTTCCAATACATACCAATGCTTTTAAAGGAGCATCAGCATTGTTCTTGTTATTGGCTTCATCTAAAACACCATGAATCCATAAAGATAAACTGAATCCTTTTTTTTGCATCATGTCAGGAGTTTTGAATCGTGCTTTTAACCAATCAAAATCCACATTCCACTGTTTGGCAAAATATTTCCAAGAACCTTCAGCTAATCCATAATATCCGGGAAGAGTATCGGCTAAACATCCCATATCTGTAGAACCTTGAACATTGTCATGTCCTCTTAAGATGTTACATCCACCACCAGCTTTACCCATGTTTCCTAATGTAAGTTGTAAAATTGAACCTAACCTTGTATTTGAAGAACCCACCGTATGTTGTGTCCATCCTTGATTCCAAATCAGACATCCTGGATCTGCCGCAGCATAAGCCGTTGTTGCTTGAATAAGTATCTCTTTAGGACATCCTGTAATATCTTCAACCACTTCGGGAGTATAGTGTTCACACTCTTTGAAGATTTCATCCATTCCATAAACTCTGTCTTGGATAAAGGATTGGTCATACCATTTATTTTTAAGAATTAATCGAATCATTCCGTACATAAACGCAATATCTGTTCCCGTTCTAATTCGGCAATAAATATCACTTTTAGCCGCTGTTTTTGAATATCTTGGATCAACAACAATAATTTTAGCCCCATTTTGTTCTTTGGCTTTTAAAATATGTTGCATCGCAATTGGATGGTTTGCAGCAGGATTTGCTCCAAAAATAATAATTGCTTTTGAGTTTTGCATATCACCAATATGATTTGTCATAGCTCCATAACCCCATGTATTTGCCACACCGGCAACTGTTGGACTATGTCAAATTCGAGCTTGGTGATCTATGTTATTCGTTCCAAATAATGCAGCAAATTTTCGTATATAGTAAGCTTGTTCGTTGCTTACTTTGGCTGAACCTAAAAATTGAACCGCATCTGGACCAAATTTCTCTCTTAAGTCTAATAATTTTTTTGAAATTTTATTCATTGCATCATCCCAACTCACACGGTTCCATTGACCATTTGATTTCTCAATTGGGTATTGTAATCGGTTTGTTGCTCTGATTTTATCAATCATATCAGCACCTTTGCAACAGTGTCCTCCATGACTGATTGGATGATCACTTGCCACTTCTTGTCTCACCCATACACCATTATAAACTTCAGCAATAACTCCACACCCTACTGAACAATGCGTACAAATAGTTTTAATAAGTTTAGACCCTGGAAAAGGATTTTTAATCTCTTCTTCTTTCGCCTCTCTTAATACACCATTTGAAGCAAATGCAGATGTAGCAGTAACTGCTGATGCTAATGTTGCCATTTTCAGAAAACTACGTCTTCCGAAGCTTTTTAGCATTCCCATTTCTTCTCCTTAATTTATTTTGCAGCGTTATAAAAATTACTCCAATTTTGAGTCTTTTTATATAAAACTTCTTTTTTATGTGCAGTGCCTAAGACCACTCCACTACCAGCATCACTTCCCTCTCCTCTGTTTGAATTCTGTGTTGTTGCAGCAACTGCAACCACAGATCCAGCCAGAACAGAAGCAGCAACACCTGCTCGTTTAATAAAGCTTCGTCTTAACTCATCAGCCATATTAACTCCTCTTCGTTATGTGGGTAAAAACCCCTCTAAATATTTTTTAAATACTTAGAGCGATTTTCACTTTAGTCTTAAGCCACTTTTGCCACTTCCAAAAATGAGCGTTCAAAATTCATAAATACATCAAGCAACACTCCAACATTGACATAAATTTCATTTTCACTTGACATTAAACTAAAACTGAGCTGATCCACAAAAGGGTTAATGACTGTTTTAAATAACTCTTTATGCAGCTCCTCTTTGATGGTTTGTTCCATTTCTTGCCCAATTAAATAACTGCACAATGTAAAAATAAATCCATAATGATCTTCAGGTGCTTTAAAACTGTTTTCATCTCTTCGTATTTTTGTTTTGGATAAAATATCTCTTACTTTTACAAGCATTGCCCCTGCTTCTCTTTGTTCATAATATTGCGAGCTGCTTAAAGAGACATGTTTTCCAAAGGGAACTAAAAAAAGGTCTTGATAACTTCTATAAAGTTCATTTTCAGGTTTTTGTGCCAAATAATTTAAAATATTTTGCACTGCCATTGCCGCATCTTCATCAAAAGCATTGGCTTCGAGTAGTTTTAAGTTTTCAATAATTAAAGAAGATTGTTGTTTGACATGCTCTTCTACTAACAACAACGATAATACGTTATATATAAATATTCTGGCTTTATTAATCTCTTCAATATGCATGTAATAATCCCTCTTTTATCATTAATTTTGCTTTACAATCTTCACAGCAATAAAGCGTTCTTTCTTTGGTTTTACTCATTTTTGCAAAAATGGGTGCCATCATATTGGCAATTTTTTCAATGGCTTTTTTAGTAGCAAACTCTTTTCCACACTCCACACAAGCGAAGAGTTCATCTTGGGCTAAAATATTCTCTTTAAACCAAGTTGGATTAAGATAAATGACATCTTTTTCAATACTTAAGCACTCTTTTTCAGGACAAGAAACTTCACAATATCCACAGGCTGTACACAAAGAAGGATTAATTCGCAACGTATTGTCTCTTGCGTCTGCAACCAGCGCATCGACATTACAAGCCCCTACACAAGATAAACACAAGGTACAATTGGCTTCATTAACTTTGACAAGTCCATAATGAATATGCTCACCCGTACTAATCACACCTAAATCATCTTCTCCCACAATATGTTGAAGCCGAATCGAAAAAATTTCTCGTTTTTTTGAAGTAGTGTGATTAAAGCTGAATCGAGAATTTTTTACTTCTTGAGCAATCTCTAAAGCACCTTTTAACTCTTCTTCATTCATGGCTAATAAAACGGCATCTACGCCATATTTGTTTTGATAAATTTGATTTAAAATATGAATTGAATCTTTGGTTCCTTTAGATAAAAAGTCGGTGTAAAAAATGACTTGATTTCCACTTTCTTGAAGTAACGTTAATAAACTTTGCTCATGTAAAAACTTTTCACCCTCAATAGCCAAAGGCAAAACATTTTCTTTTAAAGTTAAATTAAGATTTTCTAAATCCATTTTCGCAGGCACAACTAATGCAATATGCCCTTCATAGTATTTTGATATTTCAAAAAGAGATTCTCGACTTGTTGGAGTATAATCAAGTGCTCCACTTGGGCATACAGAAATACAACCTCCACAGCCATGGCAATCAATTTGTGAGAAAATCAAATGTTTAGTGGCATCATCTTTTACAATTGCAACCGTAGGACACACATCTTCACATTTTCCACAAATTTCTTCTCGGCGTTCATGATATTGACACACAGAAGAATCATAAGTAGTAAATTTTTTATAGGTATATTCATTGATATTTTGTCGTAATATATTAAGCGTATCTTGAATCGTTGATTGCAAAGGGTCAAATGTTCCACTTTGATTAAAAGCAAACAAAGGAGCTTCAAACCAAACAATTTGTGAAACATGTAAATCAACGACCTTTTCATCGGATTGTACTTGTACAACCAAATTACCAATGTGTCCAGAAATGGACAAAATAATTTCAGGAGCCACGTGATAGACATCAAATTCATTGTCTGTCATAGCATTTAGAAAAAGCTCTTTTTCTTGGAGACTTCCTACCGCTAATACTTGATTTGAAACATCTTGTGTTAAAACAATGTCTTTTGCTAAATCAAATCGAATGGCATTGATTTCATAGAGTTTTTCTACATTTTTAATTCTTTGTGATAATGAATCTTTTGAGTTTTTAATATAAAAATCAATCTCAGGAGCAACGACTTCGGCATTGACTGCTTTTGAATTTGAAACAATATAGGTTTCAGAAGAAAGGCAACTCTTTGAGTTGACAACTTGAATATTCTCACTAAGAGGAAACTCCAGTGAGCCTTCAGAATAATAGATAAATTCCTGCATACACTATGCCTTTTGGTAAATTATTGTTTACCATTTTATGGTTATTATTCTTTAGCTTTTCTTAAATGGTTAATTTTATTTAACCATTTTTATTTTAAGTAACATTCTAATACGAAATGCTATAATCTGCACTATTTTCTAAAAAGGCAATTTTTGTTTAAAATCATTCTTTTCATTTTACTTTTTTTTGCTTCTGTTTATTTTACCCTCAAAGATGAAGTTTATCGAGATAAAGAGATAATTTTCAGCTCCTCTTTACCTAAAACAGGCATTATGAATCAATGGGGAAAATCAGTTGAGAGTGGGATTTTAGCCTATTTTAATTATATCAATGATAACAATCTCCTCCATAACAAAACCATCAAATTTATTGCCTACGATGACAAATATGAACCTGCTCTTACTCTTGAAAATATTGAAAAACTTATCAAAGAACATAATACTTTTGGTTTTTTAGGTTTTGTGGGTACACCAACAGTTAAAAATATTTTGCCCATTTTAGAAGAAAATCCCATGCCTTTTATTGCTCCTTTTACGGGGGCTGAGTTTTTACGCCAAAAACATCTGGAAAATATCATCAATATCCGCAGTTCCTACAAAGATGAAATCGAAAAGTTGGTTGATTATTTGTACCATAAAAAAAACTTAAGTAAATTTGCTGTTTTTTATCAAAACGATGATTACGGAGAAGAGG
>Ga0265294_10007099_pt1 | contig 13342 bp, 13 predicted proteins | sample MunlanPumphouse3_FD_192504 | JGI IMG/M metagenome (GOLD analysis project Ga0265294, IMG submission 192504) | Groundwater microbial communities from a municipal landfill in Southern Ontario, Canada - Pumphouse #3 | ecosystem: Environmental > Aquatic > Deep subsurface > Groundwater | place... | reverse complement strand
AACGCCATGTAAGCCACCAGAGACTTTGTATCCGCCTCCTTCGCCAAACTTTCCACCAGCGTGGAGAATAGTGTAGACAGTCTCAACACCAGAGAGACCACTTTTTGCCACTACATCAACAGGAATACCACGTCCGTTATCGACGACAGTGATTGTGTTGCCGGGATTGATTGAAATATCAACCTCAGTACAATAACCCGCTAAGGCTTCGTCAATAGAATTGTCAACAATCTCCCAAACGAGATGATGAAGACCAGCAGCAGAAGTTGTACCGATATACATGCCTGGTCTTTTTCTCACTGCTTCAAGGCCTTCTAAAACCTGAATGTTGGTTGCAGTATACTTTTTATCAGCTTTTTCGAGTTCCGCTTCCTCGACATTCATTTCCGAAATTTCAATGTCTGGTTCAGGAACTGGTTGAGAGGCGGGGGCAGCTGTGGCCTCGGTATTAACAACCTCTTTTTTTTCATCTTCCATTGAGAAGACCTCCTTATTTTTTGGTTTTTATTTGATATTGGCTTGCGCCACTAATTTCAAGTTGAGTAGCAGTGATAAACACTTGTTCGAACTTTTTTAAGAAATTGATTAAGCGACGACGGTGATTGCCATCTAATTCAGACATCACATCATCAAGAACAACAATCGGTCTCTTATCTTTGTCTTCAATGAGGAAGTAAGGACAGAGTTTTAAAGCGATAGCAATGATTCTGTTTTCCCCTTGAGATCCAAATTCGCTGATATTACGCCCATTTAGGTTAACTGAGAAGTCTTCTCGGTGAACCCCAATAGTTGTTACCTTTTTACGCAAATCGTTTGCTTCAGCGTTTTTAAAGGCTTTTAATGTCTCGGTATTGAAGTTGGCTCCGTAATTTACAAAAGGCTTGTAAATAACTTCAACCGAATTTTTCTCGCCTGTGAGCGCGCGCGTTATTTTTATAAGGATATCATTGATATCCTTCACATACATTTGACGATAAGAGATAATTGGTCCAGATAATTTGATCAACATCTCAGTTGTCGTATCTAATAACGTCTGATTAATTCTCTCGCTCTTAAGAATGTCATTTCGCTGTCGGAGAACCTTTTCATATCGAGATACATAATCAAGATATGGTTCACTTTTTTTAGATATAGAGATATCTAGAAAATTTCTTCTTTCACGTGGCGATCCACGAAACAGCATCACATCCTTTGGCTGGAACAGCACCACATTTACCAATTTTGATAGTTCAGAGATTCGAGAAATGGGTTTGTTATTAATAAACACTTGTCGATTCTCTCGATTGATAATCAAGCGAATTTTTCGATTGATAATCCCCTCTGAAATAACAGAGGATATCTCGGCTGTTTCATAACCTTTTTCAATCATATCGGCATTGATACTGTTTTTAAAGCTTCGCGCTAAAGAAAGGTAATAAAGCGCTTCCATCACATTGGTTTTTCCAACGCCGTTTGGGCCAATCAGAATATTGATTTTTGGCTTGAAACTAAACGTTGAATAAGTGTGATTCCGAAAGTTTCTAAGGGTTAAAGACCGAACAATCATTTTACCTTAATGATAAAAGTGGTATCTGCGACTTGAATTTTATCATCTCGATATAATTTACGACCGCGGCGATTTTCGGCTTCTCCGTTGACATAAACGATATTTTCGGCTAAATAATTCTTTGCCATTCCACCGGTTGAGATGATCCCTGAAATCTTTAGGAGAATTTGAAGTGTTATATAACCCTCGTTTTCTCGTAAAAGAACTATTTTTTCATCCATAACAACCCTTATGGATTTATTATACACAAGAACAATAAAAAAGGGAATAAAATATTCCCTTGCAAATATTAGTCAAAAAACAACCTTAAATGATTAATAAGTACGTACTGGAGTGACGATTTGAATAACCGAGTCATCTGAAGCGTTGCGAAGAACAAACGGCTTCATTTCGCCGACAAATTCAAAAGTAACATCTTCACAAGCAAGTGCTCTAATAGCCGAAAGAACAAACTCGCTATTAAAGGAGATTTTTAAACTTTGTCCTTCAAACTTACAAGTTTCCAATTTTTCAACAGCAGAACCAACTTGCGAACTTTTGGCGGAAATTTCGACTCCGAATTCTGACATACTTAAATCAACTACATTCTCACGATCGATAGACAAAATAGTTGTGCGGTCAATCGCTTTTGCCAAATCAGCAGCGTTGATTTCAAGTGAATAGTTATAACTCCTGGGAATGATATTTTTTGTGTTTGGATAGTCGCCCGCCACTAAACGAGTGGCAACGACTGTTCTTTCGAAAGTGAATAAAGCTTTCTTATCGCTAAAAGCGATATCAACAGAATCAAGGCCTTCGAGTAAACGATCGACTTCGATCATCATTTTAGCAGGAACATTGGCAACAAAATGAACATTGTTAGAAATATGGATAGCTTTTCTTGCCATGCGAGCTGAGTCAGTTGTAATCGCAACCAACAATCCATTTTCTGCTTCGAGATTCATCGCTGTTAAAATTGGTCTTTGCTCTTTAATTGAGGCAGCAAATGCTGTTTGGGAAACCAATGAACTAAAATCAGCTTTGCTTAAATTAATTTCTGTTCCATTTGGCTCGAGATCTAAATCAGGATATTCCTCAGGTTTAATACAATTAAGGCGCGATTCAAAGTGATTATCACCTATGACAGCAATGGTGGAATCTATAACATCAAATGTCATTTCTTCACCATCGAGTTTTCTAGTAATTTCTGTAACGATGCGACAGTTGATTAAAGTTGCACCTTCTTTATAATTACGAATGATTTCAGTATCACCAATTTTATAAGGGATGAATGTTTTAATCGTTAAATCATAATTTGAGCCAGTGATGAAAAGCCCTCTTTCATCTAATTCAATTTTTAAATTAGCGAGAACAGCAACAGCAACTTTGTTACTTACCGCTCGAGAGACGATATTTAATCCTTTAAGAAATTCTTCTCTTTTGATTGTAAATCTCATAATTAATTCCTTTCATTTATTATATTAATAATAGTAAGTCCGGTGGATTTGGTGGAAAACTATTCTTCCCAATAAGTTTTTTTGGATACTTTTTTATTCTAACACACTATATTTTACTTTGATATTTTATTTTCAATAAAGTATTTTATGGTTTTAGCCTTTTTTGCAATTCCTCGATGGCGGCTTTTAACTTGGGATCATTTTTCAACCCTTTATCCACCTTTTGAATAGCCGACATCACTGTTGTGTGATCCTTGCCACCAAACATGTCGCCTATTTTTTTAAGAGGAATATCAAGTGTGATGCGTATGAGATACATTGCGATGTGTCTCGCTAACGCAATTTGCCCAGTTCGTATCTTTCCTGTCAACGTTGAAGGGGTGAGGTTATAGTAATCGGAAACAACATTGATAATTTTTTGTTCGTTTAGTTGAGAAGCGAGAGATTTACCGCCAGTTAATGATTGAACAGCTTCGACCGCGACTTCCATTGTGATCTTATCTGTTTGCTTTAAAGAAACAACATAGAATATTAACCTATTTAATGCTCCCTCTAGTTCTCGGACATTCTTAGAAAATTTGTCAGCAAAAAAGTAGAGAACAGAATCATCAAATTTGTTGAGGTCTAAGCCATTAGCCTCAATTTTTTTGCGCAAAATTTCAACACAAGTGTTTTGATCAGGCTCGTTGATTTTCATGACTAGACCTTTACAAAATCTTGTCACCAAGCGATCTTCAAGACCATTTAACTCATTGGGTTGTTTATCTGATGTGATGACGATTTGTTTTGAATTATCAATCATCTTGTTATAAATAGCGAAGAACATTTCCTGTGTTTTAACCTTATTTGCTAACATTTGAACATCGTCGAGCAAAAGAACATCAACAGAACTAAAGAAATCTTTTAATGATTCGGCTTCTTTCTCTCCTTTCACATAACGAATGTATTCTTCAACAAAATCGCTCGTTGAGATATAGAGAATTTTATAATTTGGGCGCGCGTTCTTTATATAATTGCCAATAGCGTGAAGAAGGTGTGTTTTCCCTAAACCAGAATTGGAGTAAATAAAAAGTGGCTGAGCCAAAGTTTTGCCAGGATTAGAAGCGACAAACAACGATGCTTGAGAAGCTTCGCGATTAAAAGAACCAACAACAAAACTATCAAAAGTAAGTTTTGGGTTTAAAATTGCGTCGCGAAAATATTGCTGCTTCTTTACAACAGGTTGAGACTCTGCTTTGTTGTTAATATCACTTTCTAGAACAAAATCTAATTTAAAATTAGACTCAGTGATTTCGGCGACAACATCTTCAACAATATCGTAATATTTCTGTTTAATTAATGCCGCCGCTAAAGAAGAATTGACTACCACTACAATCGTATCGCCGTGAATCTCGTTAATATAACTACCAGCAAAGAAAGAATCAAACAGTTGTTTTTCTCCCAACCGCTCTTCAATTTTCTTTAAAGAACGATCCCAAAGTTGTGTAATTTCAGAAATTGAATTAATCATAAGTTAGGCCCTTTGTTTTCTGTCAAATATTATAGAATAATCCACAATATAATTGTATGAAAAAAAACGTAATTTTGATTTGTCCACAATAAATAAATAAAAAAAGTATGAATATATGGACTTTTCCACCAAATCCACAAAATGATGTGGTGGATAAAATTGTGGATAATATAAACGCTCAGTGGAAAACGGTGTAAAAAACAATTTGAGCACTAATAAATTTCTTACTAATATAGTTTTACTATAATTAACAATTTTGTTTCAAATAATGTTGTAGTATAAAAAACGGTGGAAAACTTTATTTTATTATTTTTTATGGAAGATTTTTCGATCAGATGACGCCAACCAGACTCCCACAATCATTAATAATAAGGCGACAAAATACCACCAAGGTGGCGTTTCACGAAACATGGCAAATGAGATAATTACAGCGATAAACGGGGCAAGAGAGAAAAACGCGCTAGTTCGAGGCGCTCCAATTCGCCTTTGAGCATAAATATAAAAGCATAAACTGACGCCATAAGCGACTAACCCGATTCCAAGCATGGCTAACAGAGATCCCCAATTGCTCATTGTCTCACCACTTCTCACCCCCACCATTGCGCAGATTAAAGCAGTTAGAAATCCTTCAATTAAAATTGACATAACAGGATCTTTATGGGCGATTTTTTTCATAAAATTATTACCGAACCCCCAGCAAATAGGAGCAATTAAAACTAAAAGTGCACCAGTTGAGAAACGAAAATTTGTCAAATCGTCACTGCTCAACAATACACAAGCGCTAAAAACAAATATGATACCTACCCATAAGCGAGGAGAAATTTTCTCCTTAAAAATAAATAGAGCGACAAGAGAAGTGACAACAATTTCAAAATTGCTTAATAAAGCAGCGTTAGAAGCAGATATCATTTTTAAGCCAACCATGCTACAAATAACACCAATGGCATTTAAAATAGCAATAGCTATGACATAAGGATAATCGTTTTTTTCGAGAGGTAATTCTTTTTTTTGAGGCTTAATAAAATGACGAATAATTAAAAAAACAGCTGCACAAATTGCCGCTCCTAAATAAAGCAAACCGCCTGAAAAAATGGGACCGATGGTGTTACTTGTCAACAGCAGCTTTGATAAAGGTGTGTTAATTGAAGAGCATAGAGCAGCACAAACAGCTAGTAATATTCCGGTGTTTAAGCCTTTTTTCACCTTGCAAGTATAGCACGCCAACATAGTGCGCGTATATGCATTTCGTTGACATTTATCTATAAATGCCCATATACTTTTTAATGCTACGTAAATCGGAGGTATTATTAATATGAAAAGAACTTATCAACCGAGCAAAATTCAGCATCAACGCAGAGCTGGCTTTCGCGCTCGTATGAAATCAGTCGGTGGCCGCAACGCTCTTGCTAGACGCAGAGCTAAGGGCAGAAAAACTCTTACTGCGTAATTAAAGACGAATGAAAGTTGTTAATCGAATTAAATCTACTCGAGATTTTGGCTCAGCGATTAAAAAAGGAAAGACTAGAAGCAATCGATCATTTGTCATTCACACAATGACTAACAATCTGCCTTATATGAGGATTGGGATTTCTGCTTCAGCTAAAATTGGCAACGCTGTAACCCGTAATCGCATTAAGCGTCAAGTGAGAGCTATGTGTGATAGTCTGTTAGACTATAATAGTAAATCCCTTGATATTGTTATTATCGTTAGAAAAGCTTTTTTAGATAGCGACTTTCAAACCAACAAATCACTTTTAAGTGAACTAGTACTTGTACAGATTGGAAAAAACGAATGAAAAAAAGTTTAAAATTTGGTTTAGGTGGTCTAGCTCTTGCAGCAGGCATCTTTGCTTTGACAAGTTGCACTAGCTCTTTCTGTTCTATAACTGATAAAGCTCACATCCTTTATTTGTTTGATTATGGTGTAACAAGTTATTCTCTTGATAACACTGCTGAATCAGAAGCTTTAACAGTTACTATCGATGGAGTTGTCTACTCAACCAATTTATATACAACCGCAAGTTTTGATGAAACAAACGATGAATCAAACGCTAAATACATCAATAAGATTAATGATGCTGCTGAAGATGCTTATATCCGCGCTCCGTCTCTTTCTTATTTTAAAGCTTTTGATCAAGTTGTTTTGAATCATGCTTTGGAAATTGCTGAATTTAATCAAGATGAACTAATTGGATTTAATTCTACTGACGCAGCTATAAATATCAAAACCGCTTCAAACGAAATCGATTTTACTGATGGCGCTCTTTTGTGTCCTGCCGAGAAATATGATGATTATTCAAACAACAAAGGTCTTTTAGATAAATATGGATATATTAAATTTGATGATTTGATCAATGAAGATAAAGCTTTATGGACTGACTGGGATTTATATAATCAAGAAGTAAGAAATTCGGGAATTAGTATTGATGAAGCTGCATCAAGTGACTATATTTCTTTTTATAAAAAGAAAATGAATAGTTATATCTCGTCTTATCGTTCATGTTTGGCGGTTAATACTGGAGATTATGGTGCCTATGGTGTTCATTCTTTGCCTGCTCAAATTGAAGGGAAAGCGTGGACTGACTGGTATGGTCTTTTGGAATTTCTCTTTGTTTGGCCAATCGGTGCTCTTGTTGATTTTCTTGCTGTCTCGTTCTCAGCTATTGGTAGTGGATGGGCTGAAATTCTTGCCATTTTGGTGGTGACATTTATCGTTCGTACATTAATGCTTTTTGTAACATTTAAACAACAAAAATCGACAACAGTTATGACGGAATTGCAACCTGAGATTGCTAAAATTCAAAGCAAATACCCTAACGCTAATACTAACAAGATGGAGAAGCAGCGATTAAGCGAAGAAACAGCGCGTCTCTATAAGAAACATAAAATCAATCCCTTAACATCCATTCTTGTTATGTTGGTCCAATTTCCAGTGTTTATCTGTGTATGGGGAGCTATGCAAGGAGCAGCTTGCCTTTCCTCTGGTGAATTCCTTGGATTAAGACTTAGCGATTCAATTGGATCAACTATTCTTCAAGCTTCAAGCTGGACTGCCGCTGGAGGATTTGGTGGATTAACCGCTACCATTCTCTTTATATTAATGGCGGCCGCACAAACTGTTGCTATGCTTTTGCCTCGTTGGTTACAAAAGAGAAAAGCGAAGAAAGTTGCTAAATTGGGACGGAATCCCGCTAAAGCAAGTCAAGACAACAAGATGAAATGGTTTACCTATATTATGCTTGGCTTTATTGTCCTTATGGGTCTTTCTCTTGCTTCAGGTATGGGTGTGTATTGGTTTTTTGGAGCTTTATTCTCTGTCGTCCAATCGTTTGTCACTCAGAAAATCGTTAATAAAAAAGATAAAAAAAGAAGAAGGTAATATATATGAAAGAATATCAAGGAAAAACAGCGGAAGAAGCATTGAGCAATGCTGCTGAAGAACTAAATGTGCCTGTCGATCAGCTTATCTATATCGTCAGCGACAAGAAAAAAGGACTATTTTCTAAGAAAATTGTCGTTGAAATTTATGAGATTTCTGATGTTATCAAATATGCTGAGGACTACCTTTTAGAAGTAATCGACAATTTGGAAATTGAATCAGCGGTTCAATCGTCAATTGATAACGATATTATTCGTATCACAATTGATTCGGCTCATAATCCTATTTTAATTGGGAAAAACGGTCGAACATTACAATCACTTAACGAATTAGTTAAACTCGCCGTTTCTAATCACTTCCATCGTCGATTTAGAATTCTTCTCGACATCAACGGTTATAAGGATAGTAAATATGTTCGTTTAGCCCGCATCGCTCGTCACGCCGCTCGTGAAGTGCAAAGATCGCGTGACACTTACACATTTGATCCAATGCCAGCTGATGAGCGAAGAGCTGTTCACAATGCTTGCAGTGGTTTAGCAAACATTCGAACTGAATCAATTGGTGAGGGCACTCATCGTCAAGTTCAAATCATTTATGTTGATTAGTAATGAGCACCCTTTGGGTGCTTTTTACACTATAAAAAGGAATTAAGACATGTTTGAAACTATTGTAGCTCTTGCTACGCCACCATTGAAATCGGCCTTAGCCGTCATCCGTTTATCAGGTGACGATTGTTTTAAGGTTGTTTCTTGTTTCTTTAGTCATAATCTTATCAGCATTCAACAAAAGACATTATTTCATGGCTTTATCAAAGACGGTGATGAAAAAATTGATGATGTGATACTTGCAGTTTACAAAGGTCCAAAAAGTTTTACAGGAGAAGATTCAGTAGAAATTATCTGCCATGGATCAATGCTTATCGCTAATCAAATTATTACACTTTGTTTAAAACATGGTGCGCGTTTAGCTACACACGGTGAATTTTCATCGCGCGCTTTTTTACATAACAAAATTGATCTTATTCAAGCTGAATCAATCAACGATGTAATTAACGCCACGACAAAAGAAGCAAAAAAACTCTCGCTCCTGTCTCTCGATGGAGAAGTGTCGAAATTGATTCTCCCTATAAAAGAAAAAATTGCTGATATTCTCTCATTAATTGAAGTTAATATTGACTTCCCTGAATATGAGGATATCGAGATTGCAAATAAAGAAAAAGTTGTTTTAATTGTTGATCAAATTCTTAATTCTATTGATAAGTTAATATCAGACGGACTAAAAGCAAAAGTTATTAAAGATGGTGTAAAAGTTGCTATTGTGGGGAAACCTAATGTTGGTAAATCCTCTCTTTTAAATGCCTTAATCGGCGAAGAAAAAGCTATTGTGACGGATATCGCTGGAACAACAAGAGATATTGTCGAAGGCGATATTAACTTAAAAGGAATTGTTCTTCACCTTCTTGATACAGCGGGAATACGACAAGTTAATGATAAAATTGAGTCCATTGGTGTTGAAAAAGCTAAACAAACAATCAAGCAGGCCGAACTGATTATTGTGGTTCTTGATGCTAGCGAAGAGTTAGGACCTGAAGATTATGAAATTTTAAAAATAACCGATAACGCTAATCGTATTATTGTTTACAATAAAAGTGATAAAAAAACCAATAGCGATAGACGGAATTTATTAATTTCAGCCTTGAAGAAAGATGTCACACCATTGATTGATGAAATTTATCGTTCTTTAGGTTTAAATGAGCAGTCTTTTGCTCAGCCTGCTCTTAATAATGCTCGCCAGTTAGGTTTGCTAGAAAGAACCAAAGAATCGCTTTTAAAAGCTAAACAAGACTCCATAAATGATTTGCCGATTGATTTAGTTTCTATATCGCTAAAAGATGCCTATGAGGCTATTTTAGAAATTTTAGGTGAAATAAATCAAATCGATATATCAAAAGAAATTTTTGCGCGATTTTGTGTAGGTAAATAAAATGATATTCGACACTCATTGTCATTTGAATGACGAACAATTATACCCACGAATTGATGAAATTATTGCGGATGCTGAAAAGGTCGGCGTTAATAAATTTTTAGTCGTTGGTTGGGATTATAATAGTTCATTACTCGCCATTGAATTAGCAAATAAATATCCTCAAATATACGCCGCTATCGGTTATCATCCTTGTAATGTTTTTAATGTTACATCTCTAGAATTTAATGAACTCATGTCGCACATCAATGATCCAAAAGTTGTCGCGGTTGGAGAAATAGGCCTTGATTATCATTGGAATAAAGAAGAAAGCGAAAGAAAAATACAAAAAGATTTTTTTATAAAGCAAATCGAAATTGCTAATCAAAATAAAAAGCCGATTACGATACATAATCGTGAGGCTTTTGAGGATTGCTTACAAATATTAAAGCAACATAGACCAATATTCGGTGGTGTGATGCATTGTTATTCTGGCAGCGTTGAATCTGTTCAATCTGTCATTGATTTAGGTTTGCTAATTGGACTTGGAGGAACATTAACCTTCACTAATGCTAAAAAACCTAAGGAAGTTTGCGAAAATACCCCTCTTAATAAGATAGTGGTTGAGACTGATTCGCCTTATCTTTCGCCTCATCCCTTGCGCGGAACCGTTAACGAGCCTAAAAATATTGTTCTTGTCATTGACGAAATAACAAATATCAAAAAGATATCGAAAAAACATATCATTGACGTTATTTATGAGACCTCATGCAAAATGTTTCACGTGTAAAATTATGAAATTGAATTTTGAGGGAATTATTGTTGTCGAAGGTAAGGAAGATGCTTCCTATTTATCATCTCTAATCGACACTGAAATTGTTATGACTAACGGATATGAAATACCGATTTCTGAAATAGCTTATTTAAATGCCGTGTCCAGCAAAAAGAAAATTTTAATTATGACTGATTCTGATTCAGCTGGTGAAGCAATTAGATCGCGTATTAAAATTTCTAACGCGAGACAAATTCGTGTTCCTCTTGATAAGTGCAATAAAAATAACAAACATGGTGTCGCAGAGTGTCAAAAGGAAGAAATTATCCATCTTTTGAAGCCTTTTTGCTCAAAAAAGATTGCAAAAGTTCCTGAAATTAATTCGGCTTTCTTGTGTTCGTTAGGTTTAAACAAAAAGGATTTGCGAACTATTTTTGCAAAAAAAGTATCAGTTGGTTTAGTCAATATGAAAGGGCTCGTGAGAAGATTGAATTCTCTTGATTACACAAAGGAAAAGATTATCGAAATAATGGGAGAAATGTAAATGGAAATTAATCGTTCAAATATCAATGAAATAATTCAGAATTTGAATTTGTTTCCTGAAAAAGATTACGGACAAAATTTTTTGATCGATTCGAGAGTTGCTAATCGTATAGTTGATAGTTTAGAAATTGAAAAGGATGATCAGATATTAGAAATTGGTCCAGGATTAGGATCTTTAACTCATTTTTTATTGTTATCACGAGCGAATGTTGATGTCGTGGATATTGATTCACGAATGACCCTTTTCCTCAATCGTGTATATTCCGATTATTCAAATTTAAAGATTGTGAATAATGATATTCGAAATATCGATGTCAGCCAATATTCAAAAATAATTGGTAATCTACCCTACAATATTACAACTGAGTTAGTGACATACCTCATTACCAACGCCACTAGTTGTCACAGATATGTTTTGATGTGTCAAGCTGAAGCATTCTCTCGTTTTTTCGATATTTCGGGAAAAAATTATGGACCAATTTCTGTTTTGATTCATCTATTAGGCGATTCAAGGAAGTTGTTCACTGTTAAACCAGGATCTTTTTATCCCTCTCCAAAATGTAATTCTGTCGTTTTTCAAATCGAACTTAATAACGCTATAAAAAGAAAAGAATGTCTTTTGACATATAAGCTTTGTAAGCAACTATTTTTGAACCGAAGAAAAACCATTCTAAACAATTTAACATCTTATCTAAAAAATCGTAATCTGGCTCAAAAAATTTGTTTTGATTTGTCTATTAAATTTGATAGACGTCCTGAACAAATAAGCCCTCAAGAATATTTTGATTTGTATCATGTTCTCTCAGCAAATGGTAATATAAAATAAGAACATTTTATACTTACTTTAATTTCATGAAAAAATGTTGCTGATTTAAGGACCAATAATTATAATTATTAAGTTTATGAAAGATTTAGTTGTGCGCAGTTATGCCAAAATTAATATATGTCTAAATGTTAACGAAAGACGCAGCGATGGTTTTCATAATCTTGATATGGTGATGGTGCCGGTTGAACTGCACGATTCTTTGTTAATCAGTGAATTGAAAAATGCCGATAATAATTTTGTGACTATTGACGATTTTTCAAATGGTAATGTCCATTATAATCTTGCCTCTTCAGCATTAACTTTAATTGAACAAAAATATCATCTTAAAAATAGATTTCGTGTCTCGATTCATAAATCAATTCCTATGCAAGCTGGTTTAGGAGGAGGGTCTTCTAATGCGGCTTTTGTTTTAAAAGGCATCAATAGAGTTTTAAAACTCAACATTAAAGAAAATGAATTAATTGAAATTGCCAGGCAATTAGGATCAGATGTACCATTTTTTATCCCTTGCAAGCCAGCTCGTTGCCACGGAACTGGTGATGATTTTGAATATATAAGCATTAAGAATAATTATTTTGTTTTGATTGTTAAACCAGACAAAGGATGTTCAACGAAGGATGTTTTTGATTTATCTGATACAATGACTTTATCAACCGGAAACGTTGACGATGTTGTCAAAGGCTTGACAGAAGGGGATGATCAGCTTCTTTCTCGATCAATTGTTAACTCTTTAGAGGAGCCCGCCATAAAGTTGGTTCCAGAAATTAAAATTATTAAAGAAAGATTGATTAATGCAGGTTTTTCCATTGTTTCAATGACGGGGTCTGGGAGTGCTGTTTTTGCTCTTAGCACCAATTTGGCTCTCATTAAATCAGTAGCAAGAAAGTTAGAAGATAAGTATCTTGTTGAAGTAACTAGTATTATTAAATAGGAGGATTTTATGGATAAATATGCTGTCGTATTAGCTGCGGGGAAAGGAACGAGAATGAGATCTCGTGATCCTCAACATTCCAAAGTTTCGTATCCAATTTTAGGAAAAGCTTTGGTCAATTATGTTCTTGATGCCATTATTCCTCTTGAAATGAAGAATATCGTTGTGGTGGTGGGCTTTGGCGGAGATGTGACAAAGTCGCTTGTCGAAGATCGCGCTGATGTTGTTTGGCAAAAAAATTTGAACGGAACAGGTGATGCTGTTTTGCAGGCCAAGAATTTGTTGCGTGACAAAGAAGGTTCAACGCTTGTTATATGCGGTGACACCCCCCTTGTAACAACTGAATCTATTGAGAATATTTTTAAGGTTCACGAAAAAATTAATAATAAGTTAACGATTGTTACTGCTGTTTTAGAAAATCCTGAAGGATATGGGCG
>Ga0265294_10007098_pt1 | contig 13343 bp, 11 predicted proteins | sample MunlanPumphouse3_FD_192504 | JGI IMG/M metagenome (GOLD analysis project Ga0265294, IMG submission 192504) | Groundwater microbial communities from a municipal landfill in Southern Ontario, Canada - Pumphouse #3 | ecosystem: Environmental > Aquatic > Deep subsurface > Groundwater | place... | reverse complement strand
AGAAAAACAATATATGCAAATAAACATCTTGATTATAAACACTTTAAAATCAAATGCAACTAATGCAAATTTGACATAATATCAAAAAAATCAAAAATTACACCTTTAAATCTATATTTCTCAACTCTTTATTGTATTTTCGCACTTGCTACTTGAATCTACGGTTTTCTGTTTTTGAAGAAAAATGTTCCAAAACAAGTGTCAAACTTCCGAAAAAAGTATTATTTTTATAAATTGTAAATTTTTAAATAAAATAAATATGAAAAAGTTGTTTTTATCGGCATTGACTGTATTATTGATTTTTGTATGTTTCACTTCATGTGTAAAGAATCCGGGCGAAACATTGCAAAATAATTATTTTGAAAATTCTAATATTAGATCCATAGAAATAGCTTCCGGATGGAAAGTGGTCGTAGAACAAAGTAACACAAGTAATTATGTCGTACTTGAATACTCTGATGCTATTTCAGATAAGATTATTGTCAAATTAGAGAATGGCAACCTGAAACTTGAACTTAAATATTGTAGTTTCAGCTGTATTGATATGGAGATGAATGCGACAATTTATGTTACTACATTGGAATCCATTGAGTTAAGTGGTGCTTCAGAGGTGGTTATAAGTGGAACATTTCAAGTTGATGACTTGAATATTGAAATGTCGGGTGCTTCTGAATTATCAGGTGGCGTTTTTACAGCAAGTAGTATAGACGTTGATTTATCCGGTGCAAGCTATTTAAAAAATATGTATCTTAGTGGAAACGACTGTGAAATTACGGCATCTGGAGACTCTTATATCGAAGCTGTTTTTGATGTTAGCGATGAGATGGATGTGAATTTATCCGGTGCATCAGATTTATATAATGATGCTACATCAGATTTACAACATGCTGATTTGTCTTTAGAAGGTGCTTCAAAAGTGGAAATGATAAATCAAGCTGTTGAAACATTGGACGTTAGCTTTTCCGGTGCTTCGGAAGCGAGAGTAAATGTTATAAATGTTATCACAGGGAGATTGTCGGGTTCTTCGGATCTTTATTATTATGGTAATCCTACAACAGATGTAAATTGCTCTGGCGGCTCTGCAATTCATAAATTGTAATTAAGATAAATACCAAGTAATATTCTTTATTGCTATAAATTTATTATTTTTGCGAAATTTTTTTGCAGAATATGAGAAGTTTTGGAAGTGATAATCATTCCGGTGTACACCCCGAAATATTAAATGCGATTATTGAAGCAAATAAAGACCATGCAATTGCTTATGGTGGTGATACTTATACTATTAAAGCAACAGAAGTTATCAAGAAACATTTTGGCGAAACGGCAGAGCCGTTTTTCGTTTTTAATGGTACCGGTGCCAATATAGTCGCTTTGAGAGCCTGTACTAATACTTTTAACTCCATAATTTCGTCAGAGACGGCGCATATCGCTGTTGATGAGTGTGGTGCTCCGGAGTTTTTTACGGGTGCTTCTCTTAAGGAAATTGCCACCTGCGATGGTAAACTGACTCCGGAACTTATAAAGCCGCTGCTGATTGAATTGGGCTTCGAGCATCATTCTCAGCCTAAGGTCGTTTATATTTCACAATGCTCGGAACTTGGCACTGTCTATTCAGTTGACGAGATTAAAGAGCTTGCATGTTTCTTGCATTCTTACAATATGTATCTGCATGTAGATGGCGCGCGACTTGCTAATGCAGCCGTAACTCTTGGAAAATCATTGAAAGAGATTACAGCAGATTGCGGCGTGGATATTCTTAGCTTCGGCGGAACTAAAAACGGTATGATGCTCGGTGAAGTGGTTATCGCTTTTCGACCGCAGTTGGTAGAGAATATGAAATATATCAGAAAACAATGCGCTCAATTATATTCTAAGATGAGGTTTTCTTCTTGTCAGTTTATTCCATATCTTGAAAATAATATATGGCTTAAAAATGCTACTAACGCTAATTATATGGCGCAACTGCTGAAGGAAAAAATAACACAGAAAGGTAGTTTCGAGTTTACTCAGAAAACAGAGGCTAATATTCTTTTGTTGAAAATGCCGAAAACAATGTCGGAGAAGTTGTTGAAAAGGCATTTCTTTTATTTCTGGAACGAAGCTGCCGGTGAAATTCGTCTTGTGACATCTTGGGATACAACAGAGGAAGATATCGATAATTTCGTGAAGGATATTTAGAGTAAATGTGTGAAATTATCTAAGCAAAATCCCCGTTAGGAGGTTCATATCAATAAAATTTAATGCTAAATATAATCATTTGAAATACAATAATATACATGTATTTTTGCATTATTATCAATATAAATGATAATAATGCAAAAATATTTTATCCTTCGTTTTTGTCTCTTCGGCATTCCCATTGCCATGATGACCTCAACATATCATCAAGATTATGTTTTGCATGCCAGCCGAGTTCGGTATTTGCCAGAGTCGGGTCTGCCCAAACTTTCTCAATATCACCTTCGCGGCGTTCTATTATTTTATAGTTTATTTTTATGCCGTTGACTTTTTCAAAAGTCTTAATGATGTCTAACACAGAATAGCCGATGCCGGTTCCTATGTTAAAAACTTCGACTTTAGATTTCATCTTTTTGTCGAGCATTCTCTTTATTGCAGAGACGTGGGCATTGGCAAGGTCAACAACGTGGATATAATCTCTGATGCCGGTGCCGTCAGGAGTGTTGTAGTCGTCTCCGTATACGCTGAGGCATTCTCTAATGCCGGCGGCTGTTTGCGTGAGATAAGGTATTAGGTTGTTCGGAGTTCCTTGCGGATATTCGCCGATAAAAGCACTTTCATGGGCACCGATAGGATTAAAATAACGCAAGTTGATGGCGTTAATGTTGCTTGCTGCCGCCGTGTCATCTATAATATCTTCGCATATATGCTTTGTGTTGCCATAAGGCGACATGGCTTTTTTTAATGGTGCCGTTTCTGAAACAGGTAAAACATCAGGTTGTCCGTAAACTGTACATGATGATGAAAAAACAACGTTGTTAATGTCGTATTTTATCATCATCTCAAGTATGTTTATTGTCGAATTGATATTATTTTCGTAATATGGCAATGGTTTTTTCACAGATTCGCCAACAGCTTTAGATGCAGCAAAATGAATAATGCCAAAAAAATCGTGATTATCTTTAAAAAATTCAGAGACTTCACATTTATTTTTTAAATCTACTTTTTTAAAAACAGGTTTAATATTTGTGATTTTTGCTATGTCGTCTACAACTTTTTCATAAGAATTTGATAAATTGTCAACGATAACAACTTCGAAGCCGTTATTTTGCAATTCAACTACAGTATGCGAACCGATAAAGCCGGTGCCGCCTGTAACTAATATTTTGTTTTTCATTTATTTATAATGTTATAATCATTAATTCTACAAAAACTCAAGAACTGATTCTGCGATAAATTTAATTTGTTCGTCATCTAATTCTGTGTGCATAGGTAGAGATATTACGCTGTCGCAGAGCATTTCGGAGACGGGGAAGTCGCCGCTTTTATATCTTGGGTCAAGATATGCTTTTTGTTTATGTAATGGAATCGGGTAGTATATTGCTGCCGGTATGCCTTTGTCGTTCAGATGTTTTTGTAGAGCGTTTCTATCGACATTTTTAGTTACCAGAGTATATTGGTGGAAAATATGTGTCGAATAATCTGCGATATAAGGGACGGTCAGTTTGTCGCAATTTGCGAAAAGCTCATTGTATTTTTTTGCGCTTTCCTGACGAGCTTTATTATATTGTTCCAAATATCTTAATTTTATTCTCAGTATTGCGGCTTGGATAGAATCAAGTCGTGAGTTAACGCCGATGTAGTCGTGGTGATAACGGATTGTCATGCCATGATTGACCATATAGCGAAGTTGGGTTGCCAAATCGTCATCATCAGTAAAAATAGCACCGCCGTCACCGTAGCCGCCGAGGTTTTTTGATGGGAAGAAAGAAACGCCGCCGGCATTTCCGATAGTACCGGCTTTTTTAACAGAGCCGTCTGAAAATTTATAATCTGCGCCAATAGCCTGACAAGTATCTTCTATGACGAAGAGGTTGTGTTCTTTTGCTATCTTTAAAATAGCTTCCATGTCGGCACATTGACCGAATAAATGTACAGGTACAATAGCTTTCGTTTTAGGAGTGATAGCTTTTTTTATGGCTTCAGTATCCATCGTAAATGTCTGTGGGTCAACGTCTACAAGTACGGGTGTAAGTCCTAACAGGGCGATGACTTCTGCGGTAGCAATAAAAGTGAAGGTTGTTGTTATCACTTCATCACCAGGTTTCAGCTTCAATGCCATCATCGACACTTGTAGCGAATCGGTACCGTTTCCACATGGTATAACATGTTTTACATTAAGATAATTCTGAAGTTCTTCTTGGAAAGATTTTACTTCGGGACCGTTTATAAAAGCACAGGATTCTATAACATTTATTACTGCATCATCTATCTCCTTTTTGATTTTAAGATATTGGTTGTGTAAATCAACCATTTGTATTTTATTCATATAGATATAAATTTATTGATTTATCAATATTGATAATTAAGAACATTTTTTTAACGATTATTTATTTTTCAATATTGTGTTTATTATTCTGCTATCATAAGTTTAATTTTTGACAGAAGAATATCTATGCCTACTTTATTTTGTCCGCCTTGAGGAATAATAATGTCTGCATAGCGTTTTGTGGGTTCAATAAAAGTTTGGTACATAGTTTTCACCCATAAGGAATAATGTGTCAGCACTTCATTATAATTTCTACCTCTTTCAACTATGTCGCGGGTAATAATACGCATTAATCTGTCGTCGCTGTCAGCATCTACAAAAACTTTTATATCTAATTTTTTCCTTAAAGTAGGATTAGCGAGAGCCATTATACCTTCTACTATTACAACTTTTCTTGGATATACGGTTACTGTTTCTTTTGAACGGGCGCAGGTTACGTAGAAGTAGATAGGCATTTCTATTGAATGTCCGGCTTGTAGTTCATCAATATGTTGGTTTAATAACTTAAATTCAAAAGATGACGGGTGGTCGAAATTGATGAGTTTTTTTTGCTCTTCGGAAAGATGTCCGTTATCTTTATAATATGAATCTAGAGACAGTACAGAAACTGAATCTTTAGGCAGTTGACGTACTATTTCGTTGACTACTGTGGTTTTACCTGAGCCGGATCCACCGGCTATACCAATTATTAACATAGATAAATTATTTAGAATAAAAATAAGAAAACAAAAATAACCGCTAATACCGCAAGGAGAAAGACAATGCTCCAAATTATAATCATTTTGCTGGAAAATTTTGCTGTATCAGAATCTTTTTTATTTGCGGTTATTGTTTTATGTTGTGTTTTTTTCTTTGTCTTTTTTGTCGGAGGTTGCAAAGGTTTTGGTGCGTTAACTATGTCGTGGAAGTATTTGCCTATTAGTGAATTTTGATATAATTCCTTTAAATTGTTTATTTTTTCGAGTTTGTACCACGTTAAATCTTCTAAGTTATAGAAGAAATTTTTATGCTCGTCACCATATATTATTTTTATTGAATGTCCGGAGATGCTGCTTTCTGTTATGATGGTATCTGTTGGAATTATAGTAAATTTTTTATTGTCGGAATTAAATATAAAGAACATATTACCGCCGATACAGGAAGCCGGAGTAACAAAATATCTTGAAAAATCGCCCCAATCTGCATAATTACCGTAACCGACAGCTTTGATGTTTGGAAAATTCACTTCTTTGCCGTCAAAATAATGGAGAGTGAAAGATGAGTCATACATGTTTACACTCCATTTTTTTATATTATTAAAGTGCATTTCCATTTTCTCGTTTGGCGATTTTAATATTGCAGAGGTTGGTATTCCTGCTTCATTTTTATTGATGGTTAAGTTTTCCATATTTTTGTTTTTACAAAGGTATTAAAAATTATAGATAATATTATTTTTAGTCTAATGATTTACATATTTTTTTGTTGATTTCGGCGATTTGCGGTAAATCAACTTTCATGATTTTTCTATCGTAAGTCATTAAGCCGTTAACTTCTATTTCGACATCTGTAGTTTGAGTATATACAGCGGCTGAAAATCCGCGAGGGATTAGAGAGAGAAGTGTTTCGGCAAGTTTTATATATTCATTTGTGACTTCATCGGTGCTGTTAAATTTGATATAACCCCAGTTTCTGTTTTGTTCCCAAAGATGATTTTCTATCGCATAACCGATGCCGCCGTATTCGCCGAGGACGGTAGTGCGTTCTCCATCATATAGATATAAATCCGGTTCCGGATAGTTGTGTATGTCGAGTATGTCGCCGCAGTAATAATGATTACCGCCGCTTGCCGGATTTATCAGTCGAGAAGTGTCTTTCTGTTTTGTCCATTCTACAACTTTTTTCGTGTCGAATTGTCCCCACGACTCATTGAAAGGAACCCAGACGGCTATGGAAGGATAAGAATACAGCATGTCAATGATTTCGCCCCATTCTTTGTAATAGTTGTTTTTAGATGTTTCAGACCTATTCGATTCGTTGCCGACATAATAAGATTTGTTTTGCCAGCCCGGTGATTTGTCGCCGCTCGGCATATCTTGCCAGACTATTATTCCTAAGCGGTCACAGTGTGCGTACCAGCGTGCCGGCTCTACTTTTACGTGTTTGCGAATCATGTTAAACCCTAATTCTTTAGTTTTGATGATGTCGTATTCTAAAGCTTCATCGGTAGCTGCTGTATATAAGCCGTCTGGCCACCAACCTTGGTCTAATGGTCCAAATAAAAAAATGTCTTCGTTGTTTAATTGTATTCTTACAACCCCGTTTTCATCTTTTTTGGTAGATATTTTACGCATAGCAGCATAACTTTCTACTTTGTCGATAGTTTTTCCTTTGCTGATTAAAGAAATCTCTAAATCGTATAAAAACGGAGAATCCGGTGACCAGTATTTGATTTCGTCAGGCATAATGATTTCTGCTGTGGAGTTGTCTAATGCTTTTCCGGTTGCAACTTCTTTTCCGTTGTCAAAAACTTTTATAGAGATAATATTGTCATAATTTGGCATGTTAATGTTTGCATAAACTGTTAAAATATTTTTATCTATATCCGGAGTGATGTAAACATTTGATATATAATTTTCCGGCACTGGTTCGAGCCATACGGTTTGCCAGATACCGGTTACGGAGGTGTACCAAATGCCGCCGGGCTTACTTACCTGTTTGCCGCGTGGCTGATAGCTTTTATCTGTCGGGTCCCAAACTTTGATGACAATGGTGTTGATTGAAGTAGTGATGGCAGCGGTTATGTCAAGGCTGAAAGCTGTATAGCCGCCGGTGTGACTGCCGACTTTAATTCCGTTGACCCAAACATCGGCTTTCCAATCTACTGCGCCAAAGTTTAAAATTACTCGCTGACCTTTCCATTTTGTCGGAATCGTAAAATCGCGTTTGTACCATAAAACATTATCTCCGGTAACGGTTTTTCCAACACCCGACAACGCCGATTCTACAGCAAATGGAACTAAAATTTCGCCATCAAAGGTAATTGGAAAGCTGCAATCTTTTGTTGTGATTGCATATTCCCATAACCCGTTTAGATTTTGCCACTCGCTGCGTTCCATAATAGGTCGCGGGTATTCCGGAAGTACATTGTTGATGTCTATTTTTTCTGCCCATTCGGTCGTGATTTTATCTCCGGCAATCTGCCACTTATTATTAGTGCCTTCTTGTGAAAACATAGTATTGGTAAGCGATAATAATAAGATAAAAATCAATACAGGTTTACCATTCATCTCATTTTATTTTTTATAAATGTATAATACATTTGTTTCTCTTTGCAAATGTAGAAAATAAATAAGTATTAAAAACAACATTATTGTCATTTTTTCAAATAAATTTGCAGATTAAAATATTATTATATGAATAAGCATTTTATTCCTTTTTTATGCTGTTGCATTTTGTTGTTGATGGTTTCGTGCATTGACGATATTAAACCCAATTTCGATTCTTCTCTTTTAACCGGAAAATGGCAGGAAGGGACTTTATATGAAAGATATAAATCCGATGGAACCGGTTACACATGGGACGTTGCTGATGACGTGCAAGAATCAGAGGCTCAGCCATTTACATGGACGTTGGAATATGACGAACTTACCCAGATTCATGAAATGGAAATGGGCGGCGTAGTTCCTAAAACTTATACCGTGACAACTCTTAATAATTCTGCTTTTGTGTATCATGATAATTACGGAGTTACTCATTCATTTGTTAAAGTCGTTGAATAACAATTAGATAACGTTGAAAACATGAAAAAAAGCATTAAAATTATATTGATAACCTTAGCCGCAATTCTTGGCTTACTGATAATCGCTGTCTGTATACTTTTGTTTGTAATACTGACACCTTCTAAAATTACACCTATAGTTAACGAACAGGTTGCTAAGTATGTAAATTGTGATGTGAATATTGAAAAAATAGATTTGACATTGTTTCATGATTTTCCAAAAATAAGCATACAATTGTCAGATGTTCAGGTAATTAATCCAATGCAAAACTCGCAAAACGATACTTTGGCAAAAGTGGGAAATATATATTTGTCGGTGAATATTAGAGAGTTTTTGAAAAATAAATCTTTGATAATCAATGATTGTCTTTTGGAAAATGCTACTGTCAATGTGTTTTCTGATGAAAACGGCATAGATAATTATGATATTTTTATCGGGAACTCATCTCCGGATAGCGATACAACACAATCGGCAATGCCTTTTAATTCCATTAATTTGAAAAAAGTTTGTTTTAAAAATCTAAATGTTTCTTATATTGATTTGTCGACAAATCTCGATGCCTTAGTTAAAAATCTTAATTTAGATATAAAAGGCAGCATGAAAGATGATGTGATTGATTGCGATTTAACGCTTAAATCAGATTTTGTTTCATGTAAAATGTTGACGGACAGCGTGATACCTCAAGAAATTATTAATGCTTCTACAGAGGGATTTTCTATATTTTTTAATGGAAACATCAAAGATTTTAATGATATAAAAGGAGATGTAGCTGTTGGCATTTTAGATGCGTGCTTAGGGGTGCAAAGTGTTGAATATCTTAACAATCAGAAGTTGGATTTCAAGGTTACGGCTTTTTCGTTTAATGGAGAAAACGCTAATTTTGAAGATGCAGATTTCACTTTAGATGATTATTCTATCAACCTTGCCGGTGAAGCAAGTATAAGTGACGATATTTTTGTCAACTGCGATTTTGCTACTAATCATTGGGTGTTAGAAGAATTAATGAAGATATTGCCAAGTACTATTTTAAAAATTATTGACGATGCAGGCGTGAAAAAAGTTGAAGGCGGAATTATATTGTCAGGTAATGTCAATGGTGTGTATTCTAATGATTCTGTTGGTTCGATGCCTGTTATTTCTGTTGATGTTAAATATGATAACGGTTTTGTAAATTATTCCGGTTTGCCTTTTGTTTTGTCTGATATAGAAACGGATTTACATGCCGACCTTGATTTTGGCAAAAATTCAGTGGTTAATATTAAATATTTTGATGCCAATACACCAAAATCTAAAATCAATATAGCCGGTGAAGTTGAGGACGTTTTTAATAAATTGTTTTGTAATTTGAAGCTTAATGCGGATATAAATCTTCAGGAATTTCAAGTGTTTTTACCTGATGATATGAATGCGGAAATGAGAGGTATTGCAGGTATCTCTGCTAATGTCAAAGGTACTTTAGACCAAATAACTAACGTTGAGCTAAGCAAGTTGAAACTTAATGGAGATGTCGATTTTAGAGATTTGTTTGTAACTTATAACGACAGCATTTGTGCGCAGACTGCTGCTATGAAAATAAAATTGGAAGTTCCGAGTAAAGCGGATTATCAATTATTTAAAGAAGCGTTGACTGCGGATATTTCTTCCGGGAAACTCAATATAAACATAGCAGACGTACAGAAAATAGATTTAGATGGCGTTAAATTAAACTTAGCAACTTCCGATTTTATTACGCAAAGCGATAATATTGCTATTGCCTGTAATTTTGACGTTAGCAAGTTAGTTGCCGATATTGACACTATCAGCGTGAATATTTATCACCCGGACGGAGTTTTTTCGATGTATCCTCAAGACGGGAAAATGATTTATGAATGCACTTATAATAGTGACAGTATTAATGCTGTTGTTGGAGAAGAATATCGAGCGGCAATAAGTTTGATAAATTTGGTTGCCAATTCGCAGTATGATGAAAAACAGAAAAACATGTTACTGCAATGGAATCCGGATGTAAATTTTAATTTCAACAATGCAGTAATCCATGTTGCTGGCATAGATTATCCGGTAGAAGTTCCGAAAATTCGCTTTGATTTTGTTCCGGGTAAGTTTTATATAGAAGAAAGTAAATTTGTTGTTGGCAACACGGATTTTCAACTATCAGGAACACTTCATAATTTAGATAAGTTTGTTAAGAAAACAGGATTGTTAGAAGGGGAGATGGATTTTATTTCGGATCATGCCGATGTTAATCAGATTATGGAGATAATGACATCTTTGGCGGGACATGATACAAGTAATGTAGTTGTGTCACAAGACACTGTAAAGAAAGAAGATAATCCGTTAATGATACCGGCGGGAATAGATTTTACGTTGAATACGTTGGTTAATCAGGCTGTAGTTGGAGAATCATATATTAATGATTTAGGTGGGACTATAACTTTAAAAGATGGTACGTTGATAATGGAGGAATTGGGCTTCACCAGCAAAGCGGCAAGAATGCAGCTTACCGCTATGTATCGTCCGGAGAGAAAGAATCATCTTTTTACCGGTATTGATTTTCATTTGCTTGATATAGAGATAAAAGACCTTATTGATATGATACCCGATATTGATACTTTAGTACCGATGTTGAAGTCTTTTGACGGCAAAGCCGAATTTCATCTTGCTGTTGAAACTTATCTGAAGTCGAATTATGACATTAAATTTTCTACATTAAGAGGAGCTGCCGCTATAGAAGGACAAGATTTGGTGGTTTTGGATAGTGAAACTTTTGATAAAATATCTAAATTATTGATGTTCAACAAAAAGACGGAGAACAAAATTGACAGTATTTCTGTCGAGATGACAGTTTTTAGGAATGAAATAGATTTATATCCATTTTTGATAGTTATGGATAAATATAAGGCTGTTGTTTCCGGCAGACATAATTTGGATATGAGTTGTAACTATCATATTTCCTTAACGGATTGTCCTTTGCCGGTTAGGTTAGGGGTCAATATAGAGGGTAATATACAGCATCCTCATATAGAATTGGCACCATGCCGATATGCAAATCTTTATCGTCCTGAGAAACGTAATGCCGTATTAACCAAGCAATTAGAGTTAAAGAAGATGATTGGTGATGCGCTTAAGGCAAATGTAAAAGATTAAGTTGCATTTTATTGTTGAAACTGCATATAATCAAGCTTGTATAAAATATTTGCAAAAAAAAAAAAATAAATATATCTTTTCCGCTTGAAATGTAATTAAAACAAATAGAGATTATTTATGGCTACAACAGCAGATTTTAGAAATGGATTGTGTATAGAATTTAATGGAGATTTATATACAATTGTTGAGTTCCAACATGTTAAACCTGGGAAAGGTCCTGCTTTCGTCAGAACAAAATTAAAAAATTTAAAAACCGGTAGAGTTATACCGAATACATTTACGGCAGGTGTTAAAGTAGATGTTGCAAGAGTTGAAAGACGTCAATATCAGTATTCTTATAAAGATGATCTTGGATATCACTTTATGAATCAGGAAACATGGGAAGATGTTCAGATAGATGAGGCAATGATAGCGACTCCACAGTTTTTACTTGAAGGTCAAGTCGTTGAAATCGTATTTCATGCAGATACAGAGACTCCTTTAACATGTGAGCTTCCGGCATTTGTTGAAATGTTAATTACATATACAGAACCCGGTGAAAAAGGGAATACAGCTACTAATGCAATGAAAGATGCTACTTTAGAAACAGGTGCAACTGTAAGGATTCCTTTGTTTGTCAATACAGGTGATAGAATCAAAGTTGATACTCGTACAGGAGAATATGTAGAAAGAGTAAAATAAGAGTGCCGGTCGTATATATGACAGCATTTTATTTATTCGTAAAAATTACAGCGCATGAAATTTCCTGTTAGTATCCATTTAGAAAAAATCATAGAAATCACTTGTGCAAAACCGGTTGGAAACACTGATGTGGAAATTCTTGGCATCAATGAAATACATACGGTTGAGCGGGGTGATATTTCGTTTGTCGATCATCCGAAGTATTATGATAAGATGCTTAAATCTAAGGCGTCTATTATATTGATTAATACAGAAGATGTTAGCTGCCCGGACGGAAAATTGTTGTTGATTACAGATGATCCATTTGCAGCATATATGAAGATAGTCAAATATTTTGCTCCCTTTGAGCCTTGTTCATCAAGTATAAGTCCGAGTGCTTCTATAGGAGAAAATACTGTTATTCAGCCCAATTGTTTTGTGGGTAATCATGTTAAGATAGGAAATAATTGTATTATACATTCCAATGTATCAATTTATGATAATGTGATTATTGGTGATAATGTAATTATTCATTCAGGTTGTATATTGGGAGCTGACGCTTTTTATTTTCAAAAGAAAAAAGGTTTATACAGAAAATTTGAATCATGCGGGAACGTGATTATAGAAGATAATGTCGAAATTGGAGCTCTCTGTACTATTGACAGAGGTGTTAGTAATGATACTTTTATCGGTTCAGGCACCAAGTTTGATAATCATGTACAAGTAGGACATGATACACGCATAGGGCGTAATTGTCTTATAGGTTGTCATTGCTCGATTGCCGGAGTTACGATTATAGAAGATGATGTTTTGGTATGGGCTGAGGTTTGTATAAATAAAGACCTCGTAGTTGGCAGAGGTGCAACAATCCTTGCTACGTCCGGTGTCAGTAAATCTGTGCCGGCGGGAGCTACATATTTCGGGATTCCCGCCGCTGATGCGGCTAAAAAATGGCGTGAACTGGCAGCTCTGAAAAACCTGCCGGAAACTATGCGTAAATTAAATTTATAACTCGTTGTTTATCATGAAATCTTGTGGGCAAATCTTTGCCGATATATTCTTGAAAATTTTTTTCTGGAAAACTGAAGGTTTACATGGCTTTTCTTCAGAAAAGAAAGCTGTTGTTGTGATGGCACCGCATACTAGCATTTGGGATTTCGTTGTGGGAAAATGTGTCGTCACAAAGTATGGAAGAAAAGCGGGTTTTTTTATAAAAAAAGAAGCTTTTAACTGGTTTATCATAGGTCCGTTGCTTAAAAAATGGGGTGGTATAT
>Ga0265294_10007095_pt1 | contig 13349 bp, 12 predicted proteins | sample MunlanPumphouse3_FD_192504 | JGI IMG/M metagenome (GOLD analysis project Ga0265294, IMG submission 192504) | Groundwater microbial communities from a municipal landfill in Southern Ontario, Canada - Pumphouse #3 | ecosystem: Environmental > Aquatic > Deep subsurface > Groundwater | place... | reverse complement strand
TCTCTTCATAACAGAGAACAGGAATCGGGTTTTCAGACAAGGCTTTGAATGACCTGCCGTATGATTGACCTTTTTTGCCAGAGCTGATACCCGCTTCTCAAGCTTTCTCATCCGCTTTGCTTCAATCTCATCCCAGCTTCCCGCCCAGACGGTGAAGGGCAGGAGGTAGGTCCTTCCTATGGACCACCAGCTGAACTGCTTGCGAATTTCCTTTGCCACTGTCGGGGCGCCTGCTCCCGCGGTACTTGAGATGGCGATGCCTATCTTGTCCCTCATATCATACGGGCGATGGACCATCCATCGGTACGCCATATGGTCACAGAAGGACTTCATCTGGCCGGTCATGCCGAAGCAGTAATTGGGAGAGGCGAAGATGACCACCTCGGCCTCCTGGATTGCGGTTATGATGGGTTCGGTCTGATTTCTATGGGGGCACAGCTTCTCGTCATGCAATATGCATTGGTAGCAGCCGACACACTGTCCCATGCCATTGACCCAGAACTCCTTGAGATCCTCCTTCCTGCAATCAAGCCGGGAAAGCAACAACTGGGCTACCTTGTAGGTGTTTCCCTGATGTTTCTGTCCATAGACAACTGCTACTTTCATTTTTTCTTCTCCTGTCCTGACAGCGCATTTACAATTGCAGCCTTGATCACCTTGCTGGAATTGGTCGCCCCGCTGATCGCATCCGCTTCCAGGCTTTGTTCCTTAAGAATGGAAGGAATAATCCGTTCTGCCGGGGCACCATGCTCGTTTCGATGCTCCAGAAGTTCCAGTGAGGTAAGCTTTCCTTCTTTAACCGAGACCTTTACCTTTGCAAAGATATAGCCCGCATCATACTGGCCCTCGTACGTACCGTCGGCGATCCTGCCGATATCCAGATCATAGTCCTCCGCAGAGAGGGAAGCGACCGCTTTCTGATAGGAATTGAAACTTGTGATGCCCAGCGCCACATGGACGATTAGGCAGACAAGGACCGCAAGGACCGCTGCCCTATGTATGGACAGCCAGTTTTTCCCCTTGAGGATACAGCTGAGAGAGAGTACAAGGATTCCCAGGAACATCACAATACCCAGGATTGTCATGGGAACCGGACGCTGATAACGCAACCTGAGTGCCAGAATCCCATGGAGGAAGGCACAAGCCAGTAAGGCGAACCCCACATACGGATGCAGTCTCAGGGCAAGATGATCAATCTTCTTGGATGAAACGCGTCGGGTGAGGAACTTTATGCTGCATAGGAGAAAGAGAACGGCAGTTACAATACCAAGAATCATAGGGGTACCGCTTTTGTCAGGGAGTTGAACAGCAGGTGGAAACCATAGGAAAGGAAGTCCTTCTTCGAAAGGTGCATATGCTTCAGTATATACTGCTCTTTCATCCCCGTCATCGTGACGACTCCTCCAATACTTGCAAGATCGTGGGGATCGGACAAAAAGTTTGACTTTTCTCTGATGCTAGACCAAGACTCCTGTAATACTCAAGAGGGCTCCTCCCTCCTAAAGACATCTTGATTCGTTTCTCATTGTACCAAGAGAGGTAATCATCAAGCAGGGCGCAAAAGCCTCGATTGATACCCCAGACCATGAACGGATATGGAACATCTCATTCTTCAATCTGCCGAAAAAGCCATCGCAGGTCGAGTTGTTTAGCGAGCAGCTTTTCCTTGATATCACCTTTTGATGGAATGGTCTGCTTTGGAAGTTAGCAATGGCAGACTTGTAGAAGCTCTGGTCCTTGAGGGCCAATGAGAGCCACTTGTAGGATTTGCTTTTTTGCGCTCTTTACAGCAGAACATATCTGGTTTTCGCCTTTGATTATTACTTTTGCGGTGGATATTTTTCCTCTTGTTGAAGCATGAATGGAAATAGATTGTCTACTATAGTCTTATGAACATAATCAATCGTCCTGCATATTTGAGCAGGCTGTGGAACATGAAAGGAACTCCAGATATCAAGGTGATAACGGGAATACGAAGGTCCTGAAAGTCCTGTCTTCTAAAGTCATTTCTGAAACAGGTGAAGGAAAAGGACAGCACTGCGAACATCATTGCCGTTGATTACAACTCACCTGATGCTGAAACCCTAAATGATTATCATCTTCTGTATAATTACATTGAATCAGGATACAGGGAGGGTCCTGCCAACATAATCGCAATTGATGAGGTCCAGATGTGTCCAGGCTTTGAGAAGGCAATAAACTGGCTTCACAATTCAGAGAAGTATGACATCTATATAACAGGTTCCAATGCCTTTCTGCTCAGCAGTAATCTGGCAACCCTTTTCACAGGCAGAACGATGTCCATCGAAGTGTTTCCATTCTCATTCCTGGAATACCTGGCATATTTCGGCTCGAACGATAGCAATGAAGCCTTTAGGGAATATGTACTGATTGGCGGAATGTCTGGCTCATACCCTTACAAAGATCCGAAAGACAGGACTGCTTATTACAAGGAAGTCCTGAACACACTGATTGTAAGGGACATATGCAATAAGTATAAGATTCGGAACAGGAGCTTTCTGGCTGAACAAGCTGATTCCGTTTCTCATGGACAATATTGCTAATCCAATCTCCGTTCGTTCGATAGCTGATACCCTCACGAGCTCACAGGAAAAAGTGAATCATAAGACCATCTCGGCTTATATCGAGTATCTCTGCAATGCCTTTGCATTCTACAAGGTCAGCAGATTCGATATCCAGGGAAAGAAGTATCTTTCAACACAAGAGAAATACTATCTCTGTGACCCTGCATTCAAGTATGCGCTGATAGGTACAAAAAACATGAACTACGGAAGAATCTACGAAAACATCGTAGCCATCGAACTACTCAGAAGAGGCTATGAGATCTACGTCGGCAAGCTTTACAGGAAAGAGATTGACTTCGTTGCAATCAGGCAAAGCGAGAAGATATACATACAGGTTTCCGATGACATCTCAAACGAAGAGACGTTTACGAGAGAAGTCACGCCCCTGCTTCCAATCAAGGATGCTTACCCGAAGATGCTGATAGCAAGGACCGGGCATGATGAAACGCTGTACGAAGGAATAATCATAAAGGACATATCAAGATGGCTTTCAGAATAATGGCTTCATTCTGGAATTCACAGTCTATTTCCCAAAACTTAAAATAATTTGATTTTGGGAAATAGAATTCAATGATTCCGCTTTGATGGCTTTCCGCTGATTCTCTTCCTCTTCCCATGCAGGTGATTCCTATAGTTCATCTGAACAAGACGGATTGCCTGCATCGTCATACAAGACTGGGTTAGGACTGTTCCCTCAAGGGGGAGTATCCTGAAATCGCCAGTCTCCGAATCAAAGATTGGAGGATACCTTCTTGTACAGACTGCCTGTTACATCCAGCTTCTTGAGTATGAATTCGGTTACAGCTTTCGCTGTCATCTTCTTCTCATCAGTCTCATACAGGTTATGATCCACAATGATATGGGGAAGGACCGGTCTGAGGAACTCAATGAGCTCCTTCAGAAGCACGAATGCTTCCTTGTCTTCCTCAAGCCCGATAAGTGTTCCAAACTCAATGCGAACCTTCTGGATTGCATCGCCATCAAAGGAGGTGGCGTTCATATAAGGAAGATGGATCTTGATGTTCGTATCAGCATTTGAAGTTGTAAAAGAGAGTTTGAGTGCTACGCATGGACTATCGTTTCCAAGGTACTCTGTCTTCTTGAAAGAATCCATGTCATCGCTGTAGAGGAAGTTGAAATCAACTGTTTCTGGGCTGAGGCCCATAATAGGACGGTCGGCAGAGAAGCCCGTCCGTTTGTCCTGACTCATCATCAATTACCCTCATAAGGTACTATTGTTACGATATTCGTACTATGAGTATGATTTGTTGCCAAGACAAAAACATGAGGAAAAAGATATACTTGGATGGTATGATACTAAGCGCAAGCAGACGCACTGATATCCCCTCGTTTTATGCTCCATGGTTCCTCAACCGGATCAAGGAAGGCTTCCTTTACACCAGAAATCCGATGAATTATCATCAGGTGAGCAGGATTTCCCTATCGCCGGAGGTTGTCGACTGCATTGTCTTTTGGACCAAGGATGCCTTGCCCATGATGCCTTATCTGAAGGAATTGAAGGATTACCTGTATTACTTCCAGTACACCATCACAGGTTACAAGAAGGACATTGAGCCGGGGGTCCCTGACAAGCTCACTGTTTTGGATAACTTTCGAAGATTGAGTGATGTGATCGGACCCTCTCAAAACATCTTCCGCTACGATCCGGTCCTCCTTACCGGTACCTATACGGTGGAATACCATGTTGAATGCTTTGAGAAGTATGCCTCACTTCTTGAAGGTTATACCAAACGTTGTGTCTTCAGCTTTCTTGACCTGTACGGGAAGACCAGGAGAAACACCAGGGGGCTAGGATTGCGACCTTTCACTCAGGATGCGAAAATGGCTCTTGCAGAAGCCTTCAGCACCATTGCAGGCAAACATCATATGGAGTTGTGCACTTGTTCGGAACCTGAGGATTATAGCAGGTACCATATCACCCCTGCCCGTTGCATTGATGCCGCCTTGATAGCGGAGTTGAAAGGTCGTGGCATCAAAGCGACCAAAGACAGGAACCAGAGGAAAGAATGTGGCTGTTGCCAGAGCATCGATATTGGAATGTACGATACCTGTCCCCATGGATGCAAATACTGCTATGCCAACAGCACAGGCTTCATAAGCCGATGCGCCAGTTCCTCACCCTTTCTTTCCGGCGAGAAGGAAGAAGGGGATGTTATCAAGGAACGGGAGATGAAGAGTCTTGTTGAGGGACAGGCTTTGCTGTTCTAAAATTGAAGAAAGCGTAAGAATTGAATAGAGGAGCAAAAAGATGAATGATAATCTGAAAGAACGGGCTCTTGCGTACCATTGCATGGATGGGGTGCCAGGAAAAGTGAGTGTGATGCCCTCCAAGCCCTGCAAGACGGCCGAAGACCTGGGCCTGGCCTATACGCCAGGAGTCGCCCAACCGGTGCTTGCCATTGAGAAAGACCCTGAGGCCGCTTACCAATATACCGACAAGGGGAATCTTGTCGCGGTGATCAGCAACGGGACGGCCATCCTGGGATTGGGAGACCGTGGCGCTCTGGCCTCCAAGCCTGTGATGGAGGGGAAGGGTGTGTTGTTCAAGCGCTTTGCCGACATTGATGTGTTCGACATCGAGATTGATGAGAAGGATCCGAAAAAGTTCGTTCAGATCGTACGGAGCCTTTGCCCGACCTTTGGCGGGGTGAACCTTGAGGATATCAAGGGACCGGAATGCTTTGAGATTGAGCAGGAGCTGGTTGCCAGTTGCCCGATTCCCATCTTCCATGACGACCAGCACGGGACTGCGATCATCGCAACCGCCGGATTGATGAATGCGTGCGAGATTGTGGGCAAGAAACTGGAGGATATCCATATCGTGGTCAATGGCGCTGGTGCCGCTGGCATCTCCTGTGCCAAGATGTTTGTCGCTTCAGGGGTAAGACGGGAGCATATCATCCTCTGTGACAGCAAAGGAGTTATCTTCAAAGGTCGGAACGAGGGCATGACAAGCCAGAAGGCGGAGTTCGCCACTGATTCTCCTGTGCGTACCCTTTCCGAGGCTCTGGTGGGGGCCGATTTCCTGATGGGGCTTTCCGTGGCCGATTGCGTGACGGCAGGGATGTTGCTCTCCATGGCCAAGGATCCTGTGGTGTTCGCCATGAGCAATCCGAATCCGGAGATTTCCTACGAGCTGGCGGTTGCCACCCGCAAGGACTTGATCATGGCCACCGGAAGGAGCGACTATCCGAACCAGATCAACAATGTCCTGGGCTTCCCGTTCATTTTCCGCGGTGCGCTGGACACCCGTGCGTCCAGGATCACCGAAGGGATGAAGATGGCTGCTGCGAAGGCACTTGCGGCCTTGGCTAAGGAGCCGGTGATCGCCGAGGTCTCCCAAGCCTATGAGGGGAAGCATTTCAGCTTCGGCCGTGAATATCTTGTCCCCAAGCCCTTCGACCCGAGAGTCATCGAATGGGTGGCGGTGGCCGTCGCCAAGGCCGCCTGTATTGACAAGGTGGCCCGAAAGCCAATCGAGGATTGGGATGCGTACCGTCTTGCGCTTACCCATCGTATGAAGAAGTTCTGGCAGTAGCTTTTTCTCAGGAAGCCGCCACAATAAAGAACCGGGTCCCTGATTCAGGAACCCGGCGGGTGTGTTGCGCTCTAGATATGCAATTTGAATACTACCTTCAGCACTTGGGAAGGCTGTTCGTCAACAAGACTTGGCGCATGAGGCTCTCCAGGGACAAATACCACAAAGGTGCCTGGGACAGCATGCAGATTGAAGGCGACCTTCCCTTTGACAAAGGAGGCATCCTTCTTCTCATCATAGGGGATGACCGTTTCCGTCGGGGCCGGCCAGGCGCAATCCATTTTCTCTTTTCCACTCAAAAGGATCTGCACGTCACTTTCCATTCTGTGAACTTCAAATGTAGCCGCGCTGGTTTCTTTTGTCTCATACCCAAAGACATTATATCTGACCTTTTTGTCGTCAGTCGTATATTGTCCCGGCTTGATGTTTTTCAAAGCACCACTTTCGATGATTGCAATGACTTTCTTTAGTGAGGGAATATCTTTGGTGTATGCCTTCATGTTCTCAATCAGATCAATAATCATACGTACCTCTCATAGTTGTTTTTTTTCTTGTAAGACGCGAACTGAGTGATGAACTCGTTTCTTTCTTCCTCTGTGAGGTCAAGGGCCGGTTTTCGCATATAAGTCCTTGGCAGTCCATTATATTCGAGTGCAGCCTTGAAGTATGCCATGTTTGCCCCGGCATGAACAATCTCACACATCTCATTCGCCTGGATTTGCAATTGCCTTGCCTTCTCCCAATCCCCGGCCTTGATGGCTTTGTATTCCGCTACAAAGGGTTCGGGACAACACTGGGCACAGCCGGTAACCGTACCGACACATCCCATCGCCATGGCGGGGAGGAACAACCTGTCAGGGCCGACGACTACATCGAAATTGCCATCATTGCAAAGCAGGTAATCCTTGAAACGGATGAAATCAGGGTAGCTGTACTTGATCCCAACCACATTGCTTGCTCTTCTCACAATGCTATTGACCACCGTCGGTTTTATATCGTTTCCTGCGCATTGAGGGATATTGTAGAGGTAAACCGGGAACTCTTTCGGGACACTGTTGGCGACCTCCACATAGTATTCCTCCATTTCCCTATCGTTCACTCCAAGAAACTGAGGCGTGACCACCCCGATACCCGCACTTCCTATCTCCATTGCATGCCTGGCAAGCTCAAGGGTCTCCTTGGTGGTGGAGGCTCCAACCTGGATGAAGACAGGAACCCGCCCCTGGGCATACTCAACGACCGCCTTGGCGAAATCCTTCCGTTCCTGGAGGGACATCTTGAGCATCTCACCGGTGGTCCCGCAAGGGTACAGGCAGTTTATGCCTTTGTTGATAAGAGAGTCGACAAGCATCCTTGTCGCTTGATAATCAATATGATCAAACTCATCGAAGGGAGTGACAATCGGGACAATGATTCCAAACATCCTTGTCATTTCGCAACCCCTTGCACAGCTCGCAAGGCCGCCAGTTCTTTCCTTGCACCGGAGACAATGTGAAGATAATCGGTGCCTGCGCTGATCATGTTGATCCCCAGGTCATGCCAATTCTTCAAGATTGAGGGGTCGTCGCTTCCGGTTGAGACACCCACGGACTTGTGTGCCTTCTTAAGTGTGGCGACGGCCTGCTTGATCAGATCCTGGGTATCGGTATCGAACACCTTGTTGAGTTGGCCAATCGATCCCGAGAGATCGCAGGGTCCGAAGATAAAACAATCGATGTAGGGGTTCTTTGCCATCTCAGGCAGGTTCTCTACAGCGGTCCTTGATTCGATTTGTACACAACGGACCATATTCAGGCTGGTGGTGTGGATATACTCGTCTGCATCATCGATACCGTAACGGACAGCTCTCATGGGACCGAATCCCCGGTTGCCAAGAGGAGGATACAACGTGGACTTCATGGCTTTGTCCAACTCCTCTGCAGTGTTGACCACAGGGAAAATGATTCCTGTGGGGCCCATCTCGAGCACATGCTTTGCCATGATGGGATCGTTCCAGGGGATTCTCACCAAGGAGCAGACATCAGCCGCTTTTGCAGCAATGATATGTTCTTCCAGACAATGCAGGTCGATCGCTGTGTGCTCGGTGTCAATCCAAATGAAATCAAACCCAAGACTCCCACAGAGCTCTGTGGTGCAACAATCAGTGAGTGAGGTATGCATGCCTGCGACTTGCTCGCAAGCACGAAGTTTCGCCTTTAAATCAATCATGTGTTATTTAACACTCCTTCTCTGAGTAATCCTTTTTTTTATTGCCTTCATAATCTGCTGTCCAAACAGCGAGAGAATGACAAGAATGAACAAGGTAAGCGAAATAGGTCTTACAAAGAACGTTGAATAAGTTCCCGGTGGCAGCATCATCGAACGGATGAAGTTGGATTCCATCATCCTTCCAAGGATCAAGGCCAGCACCAGGGGACCTGAAGGGAAGTCCGCTTTTGCCATTGCAAAGCCAAGGAGCCCTGCGATCAGACAGACAAAAACATCGAACGTGCTGTTCTGTATCGCATACGAGCCGACCAAGGAGAACACGATGATGGTCGTGGAGATCCAGGACCTGGGAAGCTTGGTGAATTTTGCAAATAGTTTCGAGCTGAGGTTCCCAAGGAACAGGATCATGATGTTGCAGACAAAGAGCAGCACGAAGATGATCATGACCATGTCGGGATGTTCCTTGAAAAGCAATGGCCCGGGAGTATAGTTGTACATCATGAGCGCACCAATAAGGATGGCCGTGACGGAGTCTCCTGGAATCCCCAGGGTCAGCATCGTGGTCATGGCCCCTCCTATGCAAGCGTTATTCGCAGCGCAGGTGACAGCGAGCGCCTCTTTCGAACCATTACCGTATTGCTCCCTTTCCTTGGAAAAGTTCTTGCATTGTGTCCAAGATACGATGGCGGCGATGTCCCCGCCTGTCCCGGGGATGGCCCCGACTATCACACTGATGGCCACGGTGACCAGAAAAGCCCATTTAGCGGCCCAGACTTCCTTGAAGGACATCCTTTTTGGTGCTTGCGGATCTTCTTCCATGAAGTCGGAGTTGCTCTCGACTTTTTTTGTATAATCCCTCTGTTTCCGATTGGGAACGGGTGTCTCGCTGAGTTGCTTGAGGGATTCCCCTATGCCAAAGAGACCGATCATGATAGGTACAAAAGAAAAACCGTCCAGCAAGATGGGATTCCCGAAGGTGTATCGTTTCACCCCCTGCATCGGATCCATCCCCACCACAGCAAGCCCCAAGCCCAAAAAACCAACCATCAGGCCTTTTCCTACGCTCTTGCCAGATACCGCTACCATCATGGAAAGCCCGAAGAGGGCGGTCATGGTGTATTCGGGAGGGCCGAACCGAAGGGCGAACCTTGCGATGGGGAAGGAGGCGACGGAAAGAATGAGTACCCCGAATACTCCTCCGATTACCGAAAAGAACGTATTGATCCAAAGAGCCAGCGTCGGCTGTCCCATCTTGGATATCTTTGTTCCATCGAAGGTCGAGGCTATTGACGCAGGAGTCCCTGGGACACCAAGTAATATTGCGGAGATGCCTCCTGCATAGATTGCCGAGTTATAGATTCCAAACAACATACCGAGACCGGCCTTTGGCTCAACCCAAAAGGTCAGAGGCAGCAGGATGGCCACTCCCATTGTTGCCGACAGTCCAGGCATTGCGCCAATGAACATGCCGAGGGCAACACCGGCAAAGGTATAGATAAGGACTTTCACACTGAATACGGCCGCAAGTGCCGTTGCTAAAGCTTCCATGAATTTTCTCCTTCTACCAAAGCCTGACTCTCAGTAAAAAAGTGAAGAGGACGTAGACAAACACGACAAGACCTGTCGAGAAGACCACACTTTTCTGCCACGATACATCATCGCCAAGAAGCACACATATCAAGGCGAATACCACAATGGAGTTCAAAAGGAAGTGACCGATGTGATATTTCCAAAGGAACGCATACAAGAACATCAGCAAGACAATCTCCAGGATTTGGAACACCTTGCCCTTTTCAACAGATTGTTTCTCATACCCTGCGCTTTTCGCCTTCTTAATGCGAATCAGTGCATGGATAAGGTTGAAAAGGCTTAGTCCCAACAGGATGACCCCGATGATTGTCGGGAAAAAGGAAGCACTGGGTACATTGGGTTTTATTGACTTGGGGAATCCCTTTGCGAAGTAGAGTAAAAAAAGACTCAGCCCGGTACTGAGAGAGCAGACGATTATTTCTGCCATTCGTTTTCTCCTTGTAATAGGTGAAATGGTGCTTCCCCAAAGAGGAGAAGCACCCCGATCATTCTTCAATTTCTAGACAGAATTCACTTTAACGCAGGTACTTCAGGATATCCCAGTACAGTTGGAAGCAACTTGCGATACACCTCGTACTGGCTTCTTGCATACGATTGGATTTCAGAGGGTTCCATCCACCCTGGAGTATATCCGTTGGAGGCAAGCATCTTCTGATAGGTATCGGAATTATAGGACTTCTTCATTGCGGCAAGCAAGGTGTTGAACACCTCGTCCGGAGTAGCTTTGGGGACTCCGAAGGCCAGCCAGACAAGGACACTTACATTATACCCAAGCTCCTTGGCGGTTGGAACCTCCGGGAACAAGGCGAATCTCTCATCGGACATGACTACGAGGATACGCATGTCACCGTTCTGCACATGAGAACGAACTTCGGCAGCGGAAGCGCAGACGGCATCGATATGACCACCCATCAGCGAGGTGATGGAAGGGGCGGCACCTTCAAACGGGATGTGATTGAGCTGGATCCCGCAAGCCTGCTCAAGCTGGACCGCGGCAAGATGCCAGACAGCGCCAGTACCCGAGTTGCCGACTGTCACCTGGTTGGGACGGGCTTTCGCATCGTTGACGAAATCCTGGAAAGTCTTGTACTTGGAATCGGATTTGACCACAATGGCCGCCGGATGATAGGCGACACGACAAAGGAACCTGAAATCATCAGGGGTGACCTCAGCATTTCCCGCTGGTTTCAATTGTGCGACATCCACAGGAAGGTGGGTGATTGTATACCCATCAGCCTTGGCCGCAGCCCCATAGGAAATACCGATTCCACCACCGGCACCCGGTCTGTTCTCAACAGTCACAGGGACACCAAGGGCTTCCTGGAGTCCAGGAGCGATGGTCCGGCAGTTCAAGTCGGAAGATCCGCCAGGATTGGCTTGGCAGATGATGGTGATTTGCCTGTCAGGGAATTTCTCTGCAGTCCCCTGAGCAAACAACGGCAGGAAAGCAGCGCAAAGAATTGCGAGAGTCACAATAGCTTTCTTCATATAATGTTCCCCCTTGTTTGTTTTCACATTTGATTAGTGAAAATCATTAGTGATTAAATAGTATCATAGATTTTGTTCCTGTCAAGGAAAAACTCGTAGAAAAAATCAAATGTACTATTGTCATACAATTAGAAATATCATGACAATCAAAGTTTTGTCAACTCTTTTTTTTTCATGGGAGATACTCGTGCCTAAAGATTGTATCCGAGTTTCTTTGAAACAGATTGCGCAGCCTTGAATACCGCTTCCCTTAAGGTCTTGAACGAGTCTTCTTTCTTGTATACGGCAATCTGGCCTGTGATTCCGATTGCGGCCACCACTTCCCCTCTGTAGTTGTACACGGGTGCGGCCATACATCCGATTCCCCTCGAGAATTCCTCGTCGTCCAGTGCATACCCCTGTTTCCTGACTTTCTCAAGATGCGCTTCGAATTCGGTTTTGTCAGTGATGCTTTTCTCTGTCGCATGGACAAGCTCTATGCTTTCGAGGACTTTGGCCCGTTGCTGGTCTTCCATGCCCGCGATGAGCACCTTCCCCCCTGCGCTCAGATTGATGGCTATGGGGGATCTCAGCGGGGCGACAATGCTGACAGGGGTGATGGGAAGCACCATCTCGATATAAGTCACAAATCCTTTGTCATAAATTGCAAGCTGACTTGCCTGGTTTGTCTTTGCGGATAACTCCTCCATGAACTCATGCGCGATGTTGGTGATGTCCAGTTGCTGGTAGACCACTTGGGAGAACCAGAGCATCCTCAATCCGAGCGAATATCTTGTGGCCGATTGTCCCATGTCCTCGGAAAGAAAATTATGAGAGGCCAGAGTCTTGACTATCCTTGCAGTCGAGGCTGAGGGGATAGCAAGGGCTTTGGAGATTTCTTTTATCGTTGCGTTTTTGATTTTTGTAAGGTACTCAAGGATGGCAACAGCCCTGTCAACTGCTGGTACGCTTCCTGTTGCTTCGTCTTTTTCTTCCATGGTTGGTTCTTCCTCGTTCGATTTATTAGTGATAATGCAAATCATTGTAAGTACGAAAAACGGGAAATGTCAAAACCTAAATTTTGATATGTCTGTCTGAAATGGGGGAAAATGCCCAAAAAATCAACAAGATAAATTGACAGACGAGTAATTTGTGATAATATCATATATGGATATTGTAAATCACTAATGATTATTTGGAGGTTGAGATGGGCAAGTTGCCACGTATTGGTATCATTGGTTTTTCAGATGGAGATACTGAGGTTCATCAGCAGTTGGCCCCTATCGTGCAAGCTCAGGTCGATGCTATTGTCAATGCGGTTAAGATCAAGGGTACCTTTGAGATCATCGAGGCTTCTTCCTTGGTGCATTCCGTGTCTCTTGCCAAGGAAATGGCAATGGAGATGGTGAAACAGGAAGTAGACGGGGTCATCTTCTCTTTTGGGGTGTTTAGTTTTCCGAACTTTTCGGCGGTTGCCGCGGAGACTTGGGGCGGGCCGATCCTGCTTGCTGCGCCTCTCTACCCTGACTGGCCGGGCATGGTCTCCATGTTGGCAAGCGGGGGTGCCCTTAATCAGCTGGGAATCAAGCATTTCAGGGTCGCCGGTGAGGTGAAGGATGCTGCGGTGTTCTCGAAGTTTGAGGATTTCGCCAAGTGCTCCCATGTGGTCTCTTCCTTACGGGGGAGTGTCTATGGTCTTATCGGGGGAAGGTCCCTTGGCATGTACAGCGCGACGGTCAGCATGCAGGACTGGCAAAAGAAGTTTGGTGTCGATGTCGAGCATATTGACCAGAGTGAGATTCTTCGTTTGGCCGAGGAGGTTTCCGAGGAAGAGGTCCTGAAGGGATTTGACTGGCTCACCAAATATGTGGGCGAGATCAAATATGACGGCAAGCAGCTCACCCCTGAAAAGCTGAAGACGCAGATCCGACATTATATGG
>Ga0265294_10007094_pt1 | contig 13349 bp, 4 predicted proteins | sample MunlanPumphouse3_FD_192504 | JGI IMG/M metagenome (GOLD analysis project Ga0265294, IMG submission 192504) | Groundwater microbial communities from a municipal landfill in Southern Ontario, Canada - Pumphouse #3 | ecosystem: Environmental > Aquatic > Deep subsurface > Groundwater | place... | reverse complement strand
CGGAGACCGATACGCTTCTTGCCGAGGCCGTCTCGGCGTTCGAGCGGCTGCGGAGCCGTTACGGCCATATCGTGGTCGAAGGGGCCGGGGGAGCGGCGGAGGTGAACCTCTACGACCGCGACATCGCAAACATAAGGCTCGCTCGAACCCTCCGCCTCCCCATCGTCCTGGTCGCGGATATCGAGCGCGGCGGGGTCTTTGCGCAGGTCTACGGGACGCTCGCCCTCCTCCCGGAAGATATCCGCCCCCTCGTCGTCGGGGTCATCGTCAACAAGTTCCGGGGCGATACCGAACTCTTTACGTCGGGCGTTGCAAAACTCGAGGACCTCACGGGCGTCCCGGTGCTCGGGGTGGTTCCCTACGCGGATATACCGCTCCCCAGCGAAGACTCGCTCTCGATCGCCGACAAGGGGCAGCGGGCGGCAGCACGGCCGGTCAGGATCGCCGTCGTCCGCCTCCCCCGGATCTCGAACTTCACCGACTTCGAACTCCTCGAGCGCTACGCCTCGGTGGACTATGTCCCGCCGGGCAGATCGCTTGCAGGCTACGACTGCATCATCCTCCCGGGAACGAAGAACACCGTGGAGGATCTGGCCATGCTGAACCGGGAGGGGACGGGGGAGGAACTCTGCCTCGCCCGTGAACAGGGGGTCCCGGTCATCGGGATCTGCGGCGGCTACCAGATGCTCGGCCGCCGGATCGTCGATGCCGGGATCGAGTCCGATACCGCCGGCGAGTATCCGGGGTTCGGGCTCCTCGACGTCGTCACCGCTTTTTCCGGCTACCGTAAGACGACGATGCAGGTCCGGCGCCGCGCGACCGGCCCCGGCCCAATCCTCTCAGGCATGGGGGAGGTGAACGGCTACGAGATCCACATGGGCGAGACGGAGCGGGGAGGCCTCCCCGCGGCGTTCTCCGGGGACGGGGCCGCAACCCCCGACGGCCTGGTCTTCGGGACCTACATGCACGGCCTCTTCCAGAACCCCGGCGCCGTGAACGCCCTCCTCGCCTACCTATCGGGGCGGCGGGGGGTGCCGTTTCAGCCGGTGGAGGAATCCGGCGGCGGCACCCTCGGCGCCGCGGACGCCTACGACGCACTTGCCCGGCACTTCGAGGAGCACGTGGATGTGGATGCGATCATGGAATATTTTGTGGACTCCAACCCGACGACCGAAGACCAGATGATGTGAGGAGGGTCCTGCCGGGTGCATGGCGGGTGAAGGATAACCCGAGACGAGAACAACACCGGTGGAGCAAGGTTTCAGGCATTATCGACAGGTAGAATACGGGATCAGGCATAGATACACCAAACCGGGTTTCCCGGGCCTGTCCTGATGCACTGGACCGTGGCGGCCAGCGCACCGTCAGGTGCGAAAGACGACGTTCCATCAGGCTTTGAAGTGCGAGCGCAACGAGTTTGAGCACCGCCAGGTGCGAAGGGAAATCAAGGGTTTGATCTCCGGGTGGACTGCTTCAAACGTTTTAGCGAGGTACTGTGCCTCCAAAGGGGGTCGATACAGGCAGCCGGACGGTGACGGTTCCCGGAGGAGCGTGAACGATCGGGCGAACCGCTCCTTCCGGCACACTACCGTCCCGGTACTTCGCGAATTTTGGCCACCGGGCAGCGATGTGGCTCGTGCGACGCTGCAAAGTGCGAGCGTAAGCGAGCTCGAGTACCGTCAGGTGCGAAGAGGAGTCGGCAGCACCCGGACACCGGACTTCGCACCTGACGGTGCTCGAACTCCGACCCAAAGGGCCGTCGTCCTTCGAAGCCTGGCGGCTTCTCATGCTCGCTTCGCTCGCACTTCACACCTCGATGCTCATGCTCCTGTCGTCCCGACAGTCGCACTTCGCGTGAGTGAATTGGTGTTGGTGTCGACAGAGTCTCACACGAAGTGCGACGGATGGAACGTCCGGAGTTTAAGCACCGTCAAGGTGCGAAAGGAAGTCAGTGATTTGACCTCGGGGTGGTTTCCTCAGAAATTTTAGCGAAATACCGGGTCTGGAAAATGTATGGTAATGCATTATATTTAACTCTTGGGCAAATCAAAAAACTTATTTTTGTCGCCACATGATTTTATCTGGTATATCTTCAGGAACATTCTCGAATTTGATGGCCTTAGAGGTAAGATCATGAAATTATCCGACATTACCCCCCCTGGACGAAACCAGCAGAAAACTGTTTGTTTCCCGGTATTGGTGAGCCTTACAATTTTTATCCTGTTTACGCTCTGTGCCGCCCCTGCATGGGCGGAGAACGTCTCAGGTGAGAACCAGTTCAGGACGGACGGTGTCGAACTGAGCGTCGTGTCCTCTCTCCTGAACTCCAGTCAGTCGAATGAAATTGAGATCGCACCGTTATCGACCTCTCTTCTCTTCGAGAATACCTCCAAAGTGTCGAACGAAACGACGACGAATGTCTCGACGACCCTCATGCAATCGACCGCTCTTTCCGCGACGGGAGGCGTCATCACCGCAACCGATGACGTCTTTCTCACGGTTGCAAACGACGCGGGAGTCCATTTCAACGATTTCGGGAATAATACGTTCCACATTCTCTGGACCGGCGGCGGTCTGAACGCCCTGCATATCTCCAACGGTACCCCAAACTATTTAGGGCAGTATTGTTTTGGCGAGCCGACGACCACCAGCAATCAGTCAGGGACGTTCTACGTCACCACGACCGGCGGCCGGGGCTATCAGGACGATATTTTCCTGTGTGTTGCGGTAAACGGCACGGTCCCCGACGAATTCCGCCTGCACCTCGTGGCCACAGGTTGCCAGTGGACCCCGAGTACGTCGCCTCGCACCATACCTGATGCCATCACCTATAATGCAACAACACTGGACGAGTGGTTTACGAAGGACGACCTGATCTATGGTCCCCAGACCTGGCGCCCGGCAGCAGGGACCACGTATCCGCTCTACTACGGTCAGAATGTCAGCGACACCTCAAACCAGTTCAGGATGATGTTCATCGACCTGAACGGCGGCATACTTACCGATTATCCTATGAAAGTCCGGTATGAGTTCCAGTATATGAACACCTCGGCCTCTTTCGACGTGTACGGGTATGCCCAGCACCCCGACACCGACGTCTATTATGTCAATTCATGGACGAACTGCCTGACCAAGGCTGTGGGTGACAACAGCGGATGGTTCGTATCGGGCGTGCCCCTCGAACCCCCTGCACGGGTGAATATCTCCTCTTCAGACATTGAACTGCCACTAAACGGCAAAAAGACCTTCACTGCAACGGCATACGATACCTACGACGAGGTGGTCGACGGAGCGGTGCTCACCTGGACGAGTTCGAACACCACGGTCGGCACGATCGATCAAAACGGCTTATTTACTCCAAAAGCACTTGGCGAGACGGAAATCAACGTGACCTGCACGGGCGGTGCATCCGATTCCGTCCATGTTACCGTCGTGCCGGCGGTGCCGATCGTCCTTGACTCGATCGCACTGAGTCCGTCCAGCCTTTACCTCTATACCGACGATACCAGTACGTACAGACTGAATGCGACCGGGTACGATCAGTTCGGAGATGTCTATGCTGTCGATGCGTACACCTGGAGCAGCACGAACGAAACGGTCTGCACGGTCAATGCAACCGGGTTCGTAAGTCTCGTCGGAGCGGGCAACGCCACCATTTCCGCAACCAACGGGGCCGTCTCGGGTACGGCGCCGGTGACCATTTCCGTCCGGCCGGACTGGACGCTCAATTTGATCGGCGCAGTCAACCAGACGTTAAACAGAACCGAATTCATCGATCTTGCCAGGGCGTATCCTGCATCGTATACCGACAATAAAGGATACGTCTGGGAAGGAGTAAACCTCTCGGTCCTTATCGGGCTTGTCGACGACGCGGACCCCGCAACATTGAACCGGACACTGGTCAACGACCTGTACCGGATCTTTGTGAACAGCAGTCAGGTCGGGGAAGGTTCCACTATAACCAGTGACGAACTGGTCGGGAACGAGACGTTTGTTGTGGCATATACGTTAAACGGCGAAGAGATCCCTGACATAAGTACCTACTGGCCGCTCAAACTGCACGGCAGCGGATGTGCGTTGACGAGCAGATCTCTCAACCAGGTAACGAAGATCGAGTTTGCGATTCGGCCTCATGTCGGCAAGATCAACATTTCTGAAATGATCCAGGCATGGGACTATGATTCGGCACCGATTTCGATCTCCATCCATGCATACGATGACTCCGGGGCCGTCCTTTCAGATACGAAATATGTCCTGGACTATGTCTGGACGAGTTCGAACGAAAGTGTGGGTGTCGTGGACGAATACGGCAACTTCTCGGTTAAAGGAGCGGGAAAGACGCAGATTACCGCACAACTCGGAGATAAAACGACGACGATCGATGCAGTCGTCTACGCGTCTGCAGAGAACTCGCACCAGTTCTCTGTGGACGAGACCGGGGAGACAGGGTTTAAAACAATCGCCGAAGCCCTGGAGTTCGCACAGGACGGAGACGTCATTGTTGTGAAAAATGGGACCTACGACGAGGCGCTCACCATTGACAAAGCTATTACGATACGTTCGGAGAACGGAGCGAGCGGCGTAATTATTCCAGCAGCGGTCAATATTAACGCGGATAACGTTTTTCTCGAAGGATTAACCATCAACAACCAGGTTAATGTGAACAGTGGGTCTGAGGACTGCGTTATTGATCATTGTGTCGTCGATTATTATAATAAATCCTACGGAGTGATTTACTTATACTCGGGATCGTCAAACTGCACTATCTCCAACAATACTGTGATCAACACAAATGGTATGTATGGTATATTTGCGTACATATCGCCTGACAATCTGATCGTTAATAACAGCGTTGAAGCTAAGTATGGGATCTATGCCTATCTCTCGGAAGGGAATATAATTAAAGACAATGATATCCAGGGTTGTCTCAAGTTTGCCAGTGCACCAGACACTATTGTCGAGAACAATACCGTAACCCCTTCGTATAAAAAGTACGCATTTTATGTGCATAATTGCCAGAATGGAACCTTCGTCAATAATACCATTACAGGCAGTGCCTACAATTATGTGATGTACCTCGACTCCGCACCCGGATCTAAATTCTGCAACAATAGGATCTCTGGCGGTACAACCGCGACCATATATGCCGTATCATCGGTGTCTCAAACCTCATTTTATCTGAATGAAATCTCAGGAACGGCCGCGACACTCCTTTATGGGAAATCTACCACGACTCTGAACTCTGTCGACCCTGTCACGTATGTGTACAACAACAATACCTATACAGGCATTCTCGGTAATCATTACAGCGACTACGCCGGCAACGACGCCGACGGCGACGGTATCGGCGAAACCCCCTATACCGGGACAAAAATCACCGACAGTTACCCCCTCGTCTCCCCGATCACCGGGTACCGGATCCTCGAATCCGCCCCGAAGGTGATCGTCGCGCCGGCATCTGCGACCCTTCATGTTGACGAGAGCATGAACTTCACCGTGAACGTGTACGATGCGGATGGCGTGCTGATGTCCGGTGCAGTACCGGTGTGGTCGAGCAGCAACACGACGGTTGGCAGCGTGGACGCGGCCACCGGGTTCTTTGAAGCGCTCTCGGCCGGGACGACTACTGTGGCCGCAACGGCGGAGGGGGTCACCAGTCTCGCCCATGTGACCGTCACGCTCCCCGATGTCCCGGTCGCCAGTTTCACCGCGATGCCCCTTTCCGGCGACGCACCGCTCTACGTCCAGTTCACCGACACCTCCACTGGTTCCATAACCTCCAGGTCGTGGGATTTTGACAACGACGGTGTCATCGACTCCACCGAGCAGAACGCGACCCACACCTACACCGCCGCCGGAAACTACACGGTGAACCTGACGGTTGCGAACGCCGCCGGCAGCAACACCACCGTAAAGACCGACTACATCACGGTCAGCAGCGGCGGCTCCGGCGGCGATGCCCCGGTTGCAAACTTCTCCGCCGACGTAACGAATGGCACCGCTCCGCTGAACGTCACCTTCATCGACCTCTCGACCAACGCCCCGACCTCGTGGCTCTGGGACTTCGGTGACGGCACGAACTCGACCGAACGGAATGCGACCCATACCTACACAACAGCCGGTAACTACACGGTCAACCTGACCGCCACCAACGACGGCGGCAGCGACACGGCGACCAAGACCGACTACATCACCGTCACCACAGAGGCCGCCCCCGACCTGACGGTCTCGACCCTCGCCCCGAACAACGACGAGGTCTTCTCCAACTCGGACAACACCTACACCGCGAAAGTCACGAACATCGGCACCGGCGACGCCGGTGCGTTCGCCGTCGGGTTCAACGTCAGCGGCGCCACCGGCACAGTCGCCGTCCCCGACGGCCTCGCCGCGGGCGCGAACACCACCGTCATCTGGACCGACGAGACCGTGCGGACTGCCGGGGACCTCGTAACGGTCACCGTGGTCGCCGACGCGGACGGTGTGATCGCCGAGGCGGACGAGGAGAACAACCTCCGGACCGTCGAGAAGACGGTCGTCCACAACGGCTACCGCGGCAAGCGCTGGACCGGCGGGGACGACCTGAACACCACGATGACCTGCGACGTCCGCGGCGACCTCCTCTGGTCGGCGGGCGACAGCGCCTACCTCAGTTCCACCACCTACCCGGACTGGACGACATGCACCGCCAACTGGACCGCCACGGATCTCCCGGTCCCCGGGAACGCCACCATCGCCGCCGCACGGCTCTACGTCTCCTACACCTGGGACAAGGGACCGGTCTTCCCGGCAAACGTCTCCCTGACCTTTAACGGGGCAGCGGTCGAGCAGGCCGCCGCCTACGCAGACGAGAAGATGTGGGGCTCCTCGTATCCCTACGGCATGACCGTCTACGACGTGACGGATCGGTTCAGCGCCGACGGCAACGCTGCCGTCCTTACCAGCACCTTCCCCGGCGGCGGGAACGTCTCGGTCCGCGGGATGCTGCTCGCGGTCGTCTACGACGACGGCACCGCCGCCCCGCACACCGTCCTCATCAACGAGGGCTTCGACCTCCTCTACGGCGGCGCAAGCCAGGGGACCACCCCCGAACAGGCGATGGCCTACGCGCCCTTCAACGCCGTCGAGACGGCGAAGGCCGTCGGCGCCACCCTGGTCACCGTCGCCCCCGGCGCCGGCCCGCTGGAAGGCGACCTCCTCTTCAACGGTGAGACGTTCGAGAACGCCTGGAACTACACCGGCACGAGCCAGATCGGCGTCGACGAGCGGGACGTAACCTCGTTCCTCCTGCCTAGCGAGAACACCGCGGCGTTCCGGAGCAGCGGCGACTACATGGAGGCCGCAGCGGCCTTCCTGGTCGTCGAATACCCCCTCCCGACCGGCAGCATCGCCGTCGCCTCGACACCCGCCGGCGCGGCGGTCTGGCTCGACGGCACGGACACCGGCCAGGTGACCGGCTGCACGCTTGAGAACGTCCCGGCCGGCGACCACGTCGTCACCCTGAAACTCGACGGCTACGCCGACGCCTCGACGCCGGTCACGGTCGCCGAAGGCGAGACGGCAACCGTCGACCTCACCCTGACCACCCTGACCGGCAGCATCGCCGTCGCCTCGACGCCCGACGGCGCCGCGATCTTCATCGACGGCGCCGAGACCGGCAACGTCACGAACGCAACCCTCGACGGGATCGCCGTCGGCGCCCACAACGTCACCCTGAAGAAGGACGGCTACCGCGACGCCACGGCTGAGGTCACCATCGCGTATAACGAGACCGCCACCCTCCACCTCGACCTCGTCGAGGCCGCAGGCAGCATCGCCGTCGCCTCGACGCCCGACGGCGCCGCGATCTACCTTGACGGCACGGATACCGGCAGGACGACGAACGCCACCCTGGAGAACGTCCCGGTCGGCGACCATGTCGTCACCGTGAAGAAAGCCGGCTACGCCGACGCCTCCACGACCGTGACGGTCGCCGACAACGAGACCGCCACGGCCTCATTCACCCTCACTGCACCGGCCGGAAGCATCCTGGTCACCACGGCGCCCGACGGCGCCCGGATCTACCTCGACGGTACGGACACCGGCGAGGTCACCAACACCACCCTGACGACCGTCCCGGTCGGCGACCACACCGTCCGGGTGGAACTGGAAGGCTACCAGGCGGCTGAAAAGACCGTGACGGTCAACGCCGATGAGGTTGCGGAGGCCGCCTTCACCCTCGAGGCCTCGGCGATCACCCTTGTCCCCGGCTGGAACTTCATCTCGACCCCGAAGCGGCTCGCAGACGGCCAGGACACCGTCGCGATCTTCGATGAGGTCGACACTGCCGGCCACTCGGTGCTGCTCTACGACGGGCAGGACTACAAGTGGAGGGCACTGAGCTCGACGGCAGCCTTCCAGCCGCTCGACGGGATCTGGATCTACGCGAACGCTTCGTACACGATCCCGCTGACCTTCGCCGCAGGCGAGCCCGAGCTCCCGCCCACGAAGGATCTCGGCGAAGGCTGGAACGCGATCGGGTTCACCGACACGGTGCCTGAATCTGCGGCCACCACCCTGAGTTCGGTGAGCGACGCGTGGACCACGCTCTTCGGCTTCGACGCGGAGACACAGGAGTATGATGTCTCGATCATCCGTGGCTCCACCGGACGCCACGGCGAAGAGCGCACGATGCAGCCCATGCAGGGCTACTGGATCTACATGACCACGGCAGATACCCTCGCTGCAATCTGACGGTGGGATCGTGAAGACACACTATGGTCTTGCACTGGTCCTCCTCCTCGCCCTCGCCGCCGCACCGGCGGCGGCAGAGGGGAGCGTCCCCACTCTCCCCCACGAGTTCTACGGGACCGTGACGATCGGGGGCTCGCCCGCACCGGTCGGGACCGTCATCACCGCCATCATCGGTGAGACTGAGGTCGATTCGATCGAGACGACGGCGGCCGGAGAATACGGCAGTTCCAGCCGGTACGGGGGGACTCGCCTGCTGGTCGATGCGACCGGCGATCTGGTCGGGGAGACGATCACCTTCCGGGTCAACGGACAGGCGGCGCAGGAAACGGCAACCTTCACACCCGGAGAGGTGGTCCGCCTGGATCTGAGCGTTGCCGGGGAGAGCACGCCCACAGCCACTTCCACGCCCGGTAGCGGAAGCAGCAGCAGCAGCGGCGGAGGGGCGCAGGGGTCAACACCGACCGCTGCCTCGACCCCGTCCGCACCGGTGACGTCCGTCGGGAAGGTATCCCTCACCGTGTCTGAAACCGGTGAAGTCAGTGAGACGGTGACGGTCAGGACCGGCGACGGTGCCGGCTCCGTGACCATCGGCGAGGGAACGCTTGCCCGCGACGAAAACGGCGACCCGCTCGGTGAAGTGACCGTTGCGAGCGTTGAGGCGGCCGGCATCCCGCAGGCGCCGCCGGGAACGACGATCGGTCTCGCCCTCGAATGCGAACCGGCCGGCGCCACCTTCGACCCGCCGGTCACCCTCACCTATACGCTCTCGGAGGATGAGTGGGAGCAGATCGGCGATACGGCCACCCTGCAGGTGATGTGGTACAATCCCGGAACCGGTGAGTGGCAGGAGGTCGCCGCGACCGTGGACCCGTCAACCCGGACCGTGACGGCGCAGGTCTCGCACTTCAGCATCTATGCCCTGACATGGGCCGCAGCATCTCCGGCGACGGAGGCGACCACCGTACCGGCCGCCGCAGCTCCCGGCGGTGAAGAAACCCCGGCAGGATCCGGTTCGCAGCAGCCCGCCAGAGAGACCCCGTGGGCGCTCATCGCGGCCGGAGTCCTGGTGGTCGCGGCGGTCCTGGCGGCGGGATGGTACTTCAGGAAGAAAGAGTGAGTTTTCTCCTGCGTACGAAGAGAGAATGCATTCCCCGGTAAAACCAGCCTGAGAGGCGGCGGTATGACCCGGTTTATCTCTACCATCGCCTCACCGTCCCCATTTTGAAGTGTCCCTACCCGGGAACTATTACCGTTCCAGCCCAGAACACGGGACACCTCTCACGGTTCACCGGATTTTTAACCTACAAGGCCACCCTTGCAGGTAAGAGAGTAATAACAATCGATGAGGAGAATACGACGAAGATCTGCTGCGTATGCGGAGCGGTTCACGATATGCCGCTATGGAAACGAGTTATGGACTGTGAATGCGGGAACTGCATCGATAGAGGCCAAAACAGTGCGGGCAATATCATCGTGCGGTTCCTATCACAAAATGCCCTGTGGACGGGCTACCGGCAGTTCGCCGGTAATCTGCGACAAACAGGTCGAGGATCCCGGAGATCCACAGACACTCGCAGGAAGCCCCCTGAGCAGGCGGGGGGTAGTTCACCGATGTTGATGATTGCCGGAATGCCTTTAGACGACTGCTCGATCTGGATCACGTGCATAGAGCCGGTGAAAGGGATGACGTACCCCTCATAAGGTTCGAAGGCAACATCGGAGACAACCGCATCCGGAGGGGGCCCCTCTCAGATAATAGAACCGAGCGCATCCACCTGCCCCAGTACTTCGCTAATTTTGGTGCCTGGCATCGAACGGTGTAGCACCCGGACACCAGATTTCGCGTTCTTCGCGCCTCGCACCTGCGGTGCTCAAGCTCGCTACGCTCGCACTTCGCGTGAGGTAACTGGTGTGGGATAGCGATACCGTCTCACGCGAAGGAAGCGAAGCCACAAAAGGGGGCCACTGGTTTGACTTCCAGGGGGCATCCCTGAACTTTAGCGAAGTACTGTGCCCGGGTTCGCCTTCATACTGCACCACCACCTGCTCGACGCCGTTCTGCACCCGGTTTCTTGCACTGAACCTCTGGAACCCCGGCTCAAGGACCTCTGGAACAGGAACACCCGGTAGCCAATGCCATGCACCTCTCTACCGGAGATGGTTGCCTGCATCTTTATGCTTGTAGATCTTTTACGCCGGGTTAAGCAGTTTCGGGATCGGGTGTGGTCATCCCCACGAACGCTCTCCTCCCACTCAATCCGGCCTCACCCAGTTAGAAGGGGTCTGGCCGCCCCCGTAGATGCCGGGTGAAGCCCGAACCCCTGAACAGGCATCCCCCGGAAAAAAGAAAGACCCGCCCAGGCCCCTCAGATAAAGAACCGGAACGCAACCCAGGCGATCAGCACCATCAGCGCCGAGTACTTCAGCCCCGCAAGCACCCGGCCTTCACCCATAACGCCCGCCGCAAGCCCGGAGAAGAACCCCTGGATCAGTGCGGCGTGGGAAAAGACCCGGTTGTAGAGGAAGAGATCCACGGTGCCCATAAACGTCTGGCTGGAGCCCGATGTCGCGACCGCCGCGCCCGCCTCAGCCATCGTGGTGAGGAAAGTGCTCGAGAGCACCCCGATGACGAATAGGAAGACGAAGAACGACATCACGACGATGATCATGTAGATCATCATCCCGTTCCTCCGCTCCGCCTTCAGGTTGAAGAACTCGTAGGCGTCGTGGGCCGCCGCCCGCAGCACCTCGCTCACGTCGCCGCCCGCGGAACTCGCGTGGGCGATCAGGTCGACGCTCCGCTCGGCAAGCGGGGTGTTCACGGCCTTCCCGAACCGGCGGATGGCCTCCACGAACGGGACGCCCCAGGACATCTCGGTGTCGAGCTTGCGGATGTGCGGGGTAAGCGCCCCGTACTCGCCCTCCGAGACAATGTGGATGGCGTGCGGGAGGGTCATACCCGAATCGTTCATCCCGGCCACGTCCCTGAAGAAGTTCGGGAGAGAGGCCTCGATGCTTGAGACCCGCAGCGACTCCTTGAGGTCGAGGGCTGCAAGCGGCACGATGGCGATGAGGAGGGCGAAGACAAAGACGTCGTCGATCATCGTCGTCGAGAAGAGGATCCCGACACCGTAGGACATCACCAGGCTCATGAATCCGCCGATCAGGAGGAAGAGCGCCACGGGAACGGAGACGTAGAGGACGCTGACGGGCTCCTCCATCATCGCCCGGAGTGGATGCCTGATGAAGCGGTAAAACCCTTCGCGGTATTTCTTCGTCCTCTCGATCTTACCGAAGATATCCTGCTCCTGCTCCTCGAACGCATCGAGCGCGGGAGCCTTCTCTCCTGCGTCGCGGCCCGGAGATCGGTTCAGGAAATCGTCAAAGAGATCTTTGAATCCCATATCACACCTCCGGGGTCATGGAACTGATCAGGATGACGAACATCATGCTCCCGAACGGGACGATTAAGTAGATGATGATGTAGAGGAAGAACGGGTCCGTATCCCCGGAAAGGATCGTCATCACCGACTGCAGGATGATTAAAAAGAGCATGCCGGCAACCATCGCGGTGACGTAGGACTCCGCGATCAGGCCGAGCGTCTCTAAAAACGTCTTCTGCTGCTGGTTGTTCTCGAGCGTATACTGGTGAGCCTTGGCACGGAAATACTCCGTGAGGTTGCTCCCGCTGGAGATGCTCGCGACCGCCCCCTGCATGAACTCCCGCATCCGCTCGCTCGGCGTCGCCTGCGAGACCGTCCGCAGGGCCTCAAGGAGGTCTTTCCCGAAGAAATCGGTCTCCCGCGAGACGTAGCGCGCCTCGACGGCGCTCTCACCGTAGATCCTGCTCTGGCCGAGCAGCCGGAAGACCTCGTCCGGGGTGATCCCCGCCGAAGACATGGCGGTGACGTAGTTGATGGCGTAGGGGAGGGTGGCGTCGATGTTCCTGCGGCGTTCCCCGGCCCGAATACCCGGATAGAGGAGGAAGACGAGGTAGCAGATGCCCCCGAAGATCAGGAGCGAGAGGGCCGTGATGACGACAGTCCCGATCAGGAGCTTGTAGTCGTTCAATGCGTAGAAGACCTCCGGCACCGCCCCCCGGTAGGTGATCATCTCCGGGACCCGGAGGAGGAAGGTCAGGAGCCCGATAAGCGCCGCAGCGACCAGCCCCACGAGCGCGGACGATACATACGCGGTCGCGAGGTAGGCCTCGAACGGCGTGTTCATCCGGGCCCCCGTCAGGTCGTTCCGGAGGCTGATATACTCCCCGCGCTTCGCCTTTAAGTCACGGCCGATCAGGTTGAAGCAGAACCGCTCATACCCGTTCATGCCGCACCGCCCTCCCCGTAGAGGTCGGCCCGCACACGCTGGATGACCGACTCCGGGTCACGGAAGTAGGAGATCAGGATCTTGCTCACGTCACGGTAGTGGCGGATCTTCTTGATGCGCATCCACTCGAGCACCTCCTGCCGGCGCTTCAGCTCCTCGCGCATCCGCTCCTCGCTCCAGCCCCGGTCCTCCATGATCTGTTCGAGGATGTAGGACTTGCCGGAGTAGCGGATCTCGTCGGTTGCCGGGTGCCACCGGAAGACCTCGTTCGTGATCAGCTCGTTCGTCCG
>Ga0265294_10007093_pt1 | contig 13351 bp, 13 predicted proteins | sample MunlanPumphouse3_FD_192504 | JGI IMG/M metagenome (GOLD analysis project Ga0265294, IMG submission 192504) | Groundwater microbial communities from a municipal landfill in Southern Ontario, Canada - Pumphouse #3 | ecosystem: Environmental > Aquatic > Deep subsurface > Groundwater | place... | reverse complement strand
CAAACTGCATTTAGTCTTAATTACAAATCTGTCAACTTTATTCAGGACGGGTCATAATAAAACTCCCTTGCCAACAGAGAGCCTCTCCCTTGCCGAGGGAGGATGGTTATGTTGGCAAGGGACAAGCTCTCCCTTGGCAAGAGAGGATTATGAAAGTAAAGAAAGAAAAGATTAGAATAGGGATTATTTATCTTAAATGCTTAAATTTTAAATATAAACCTTTGATTATAAGTTCTTGTTCTTGAGTTTTGAAATATGTTTTCTCTAATTCTTGGTTGTTTTGTCTGTAAAGAATTAAAATAATCTTAACTTTGCAATATAATATTGATGTTTATGAGTATTGCTGATAATTTAAAATCTATTGGAAAGGAAATTCCTCAAAATGTTAAACTGATTGCTGTTTCTAAGACTAAGCCTGTGGAGATTATTTTAGAGGCTTACGACTTTGGACAGAGGCTATTTGGGGAGAATAAACCCCAAGAGCTTAGAGATAAAGAAGCAATTATGCCTAAGGATATTGAGTGGCACTTCATAGGTCACCTACAAACAAATAAGGTTAAGTATATTGCTCCCTTTGTTTCTTTGATTCATAGTGTTGATAGTTTAAAGGTTTTGAGCGAAATTAACAAACAAGCCATTAGAAACGAAAGAGTTATTGATTGCTTAATTCAAATTGATATTGCACACGAAGAAACTAAGTTTGGATTATTGGAAGAACAAGCAAGGGAAGTTCTAAATAGTGAAGAATTTCTTTTGATGAAAAATGTTAGGATTTGTGGGGTGATGGGTATTGGTTCAATTACTGATGATTTGGACAAGACACGCTCAGAATTTAGAGAGCTTAAATCTGTTTTTCTTAGTTTTAAGGATGAGTTTTTTGCAAGCCAAGACTCTTTCACAGAGGTTTCTATGGGTATGAGTTCCGATTATTTGTTAGCTATTGAAGAAGGTAGCACTATGATTAGGGTTGGAAGTTCTATTTTTGGAGACCGAAATTATTTAAAGTAAGAGTAATCAAGCATAAAGGAATTATTGAAAACAAAATTATCCCCTTTATCGCTATTATGTAGAATAAAATCATTATTTTTGCCTTTTAATTAACCAAAATACAATATTAAATTAATATGGAGCCGACAAGAGAGAGAGACGAAGTGTATTCGAAAGCAGTTAAAGCAGGGAAGAGAACTTATTTCTTTGACGTTAAGGAAACCAAATCTGGTGACAAATATCTAACAATCACTGAAAGTAAACGTAAGTTTAATAATGAAGATGGTTCATTCTCCTATGAAAAGCATAAAATTTTCTTATACAAAGAAGACCATGAGAAATTCGTTACAGCCCTTCAAGGTGTTGTAAGTTATATTGAAACAGGTATTGAGCCAGTGTTTGAGGAGGAAGTTGATACTACTAATTTCTTAACAAGCAGTTTTGACGATTTCAGTTTTGATATTAAAGATTAAAAAAACTCAAAGCTGTTCAAAAAGGACAGCTTTTTTACTTACTAAAAGAATATATGGGTAAAATTATTGCAATTGCAAATCAAAAAGGTGGCGTTGGGAAAACTACGACAGCAATTAATTTAAGTGCTGCGTTGGCTGTGATGGAAAAGAAAACTCTTCTGATTGATGCAGATCCTCAAGCAAATGCCTCTTCTGGGTTAGGAATAATGCCAGAGGATGTAAACATTAGCATTTATGAGTGTCTGATAGAAGGAGCTGACCCTAAAGATGCAATTCAAGAAAGTTCAACTCCCAATCTTGACGTTCTTCCTGCAAGAATAGACCTTGTTGGAGCAGAAATTGAACTGCCTAAGATGGAAGCAAGAGAGTATAGGATGAAAGCCATAACCGACAAACTTAAAGACGATTATGACTTTATTATTATCGACTGCTCCCCTTCCCTTGGCTTAGTTACAATTAATGCATTAACAGCTGCTGACTCAGTTCTTATACCTGTTCAATGTCAATATTTTGCTCTTGAAGGGTTAGGAAAACTTCTAAATACAATTCGTATTGTTCAAACAAGATTAAACACAGAACTTGAAATTGAAGGAATTGTTTTAACAATGTTTGATTCAAGACTAAGACTTGCACGTCAGGTTGTTGAAGATGTAAGAAATCATTTTGAACAAATGGTTTTCGACACCCTAATCTATAATAATACAAAGCTTGCTGAGGCTCCAAGTTATGGACAAAGTGCAATTATGTATGATGCCTCTTGCACGGGAAGTGCTAACTACATTAGTCTTGCTAAGGAAGTAGTTAATAAAAACAAACCTAAAAAACAATAAATACTATTATCAACATATCATAGTTATGGCAGCAAAAAAACAAGCATTAGGTAGAGGATTGGGGGCATTACTGCAAAGCATGGAAACAACAAATCCAGAAGTTGATTATGATAACTCAATTACTGCATCAATTGCTTTAATTCCAATTTCAAAAATTTCAGCAAATCCTCATCAGCCAAGAAAAGAATTTGATGACAAAACAATAGAGGAACTATCTCAATCGATAATAGAACAAGGAGTTATTGTTCCTATAACAGTAACTAAGGGAGCAAATGATACATATATTCTTATTGCAGGAGAGCGTAGGCTAAGAGCATCTAAGAAAGCAGGACTAATAGAAATACCTGCATATATTCGTGTTGCAACAAAGAACGAGATGATGGAGATGGCATTGGTTGAAAATATACAAAGGGAAAACCTAAATGCAATTGAAATAGCACTTTCACTCCAAGCCCTAATTGAAAGTTTTAGCCTAACTCAAGAGAAAATGAGTGAAAAGATAGGCAAAAGTCGTTCTGCAATAACCAATTACCTAAGACTATTAAAACTTCCTGCTGCAATACAGATAGCAATTCAAGAAGATAAGATTTCAATGGGACATGCAAGAGCTTTAATTAACCTTGAATCAGAACAAGAGCAGTTAGGGATTATGAATCAGATAATTGATAGAGAGCTTTCTGTTCGTCAGGTTGAGGAAATGGTTTCAGAGCTAAAAACTCCAAAAGCAACTAAAACCAAGTCATCAAAAACAAATAAACCCCTACCTATAACTCATAGTGAATTTCAAAATAACTTATCAACTAAGCTATCTACTAAAATAGAAATCAAACGTTCTCAAAGAGGAAAAGGAGCAATAACTATTGAATTTTCTAACGACAGAGACTTTGAAAGAATAATGTCTATTATAGAAGGAAACTAAGAAATGACCTTTAAAGAAATTCTATTACTATTTTCTTTTCTCTTCCTTAGCCTTTGCGTTAAAGGACAAATTTTAAGTGATAGTATTGAAGTTAATACCATTAAAGACACATCACAATCAAGTGATTCCCAAAAAGAACTAAGATCTAAACTTGACTCAATTATTAAATCAATACCACAAGAGCAATCTTCAGTTAAAAACAAAGAAAAGGGAAAAGCTGATAATAATACAAAAACTCCTCATTCTCCAACCAAAGCAACACTCTATTCTCTATTACCAGGCTTAGGTCAAATTTATAATAAACAGGTTTGGAAGGTTCCGATTATTTATGCAGCAGAAGGAGCTGTTATGTATTTCGCTATAACAAATTATAAGGGAGCTCAAAAATTCAAAAAGGAATATAAATTAAGAGCAAATGGTATTGAGGATGGGAGAAATCCAGATTACATTAATTATCCAGACCAAAGCATTTACAATCTCTACTATGCATATCAGAAGAACTTTGAATTAAGCATAATGGGAGGAGCATTAGTTTATATATTTAATATAGTTGATGCAATGGTTTATGGTCATCTTTTCGACTACGACATATCCCCTAACCTATCTCTAAACCTTAGCCCCTATTGTCTCCCTTCAGTTTATTCAAGTCCTACATTTGGGCTTTCAATGAGGTTTAATATAAAGTAAAACCCCTTAATTTCTTTTCTATAACAATTCTTATAAACTGTTTTTCTAAGAAAATAGTTATATATTTGCAGAGATAAGTTTCTTTTATTACTAACAAAAACAAAAAAGACTATGAAAAGATTTATTTTAGTTTCATTCTTAATAATAGGTATAGCATTCTCCTCAAATGCTCAAAGTTCAAGTGCAGATAGATTTGGATACGGCATCCTTTTTGGAGGTAATATATCAGGAATTAGAGAAGATCCTGATCAATTATATGTAAGTTCTAAATTTGGATTCCAATTTGGAGGCTTTGCTGATTATTACTTCTCAGAAAATGTTTATGTTAAAGGAGATTTGATTTTTATTACAAAAGGGGCTCGTAATGAAGCAAGAGCTTCTGAAGTTAAGATATACACTGAAATTAATCCTATGTATTTACAAATACCTATTGTTTTTGGATATAGTATTAATGCAAATAAAGATATTAATATTAACTTAAATTTAGGAGGTTATCTAGCATTAGGAATTGCAGGCAAATCAAAATCAAGAATTGAAGGAATCCCTCAAAAAAGAAATGAAACCATTAATTATTTCTCTGAAACAAAAGAAGTTAACCTCCTATATTTAGGAAACAATAATAGATTTGATTCAGGTCTTCGTTTTGGTGTTGGTATAGACGTTAATAAATTACTATTCCTTTCCGCAGACTTTGACTTAGGATTAGTTAATGTTTATAATGACAAAAACACATCTGATTATTATTCAAAATACAATTACTCACTTGGATTAAGTCTTGCTTATAGGTTTTAATAAGCAACTTTAGATTAAAACAAAAGAGGCTATTCTAAAATTTAGTACAGCCTCTCTTAGTTTTAAGTATGATTACTTTTTTACTATTTTTCTTTAATTAAGCCAGAGTTATAAGCTTGTATTAAAATCTTTAAGTCATCAATTTGGCGATAAAGCTCTGCTCCTACTTCAGTGTCTTTAACTAAGATTGGTGTCGCATGGGATTCAATCATAAAGTCTTGTGAAATAATATCAGACTCATTCTCTATTGCCTCTTGTCTTGAGGAGAAAGGTTCGTGTTGAACGATGAACATCCTAATTGAACTATAAATTAATGTATATCCTCCAATTCCTGTTTGTTTTTGGTAGGTCTTAGACATTCCTCCATCAATAACCAAAAGTTTTCCATTTGCAAGTATTGGACTCTCACCTTTCTTAACCTTAACTGGAATATGTCCATTAATAATTCTTGCACTCTTATTATTTAAGCCAAACTCATTTAGAATCATTTCACAGAAAGGTTCTTCATTTCTAAGTTTGAAATAAATATCTAAGATTTCCTTTTGTTGTTCTTTGTCATCAATCAAATACCTTTCGAAGGTTGCCATCCTATGCTTTCCAAAGATTGGAGAGACAGGTCCACACCATAGATACCAAAAATAATCTCCGTCATTGGAGTTGTTTTCAGTGTCATTTCTGTTTAACCATACGTTTCTAATTGTTTTCTCTAATGCATCGCAAAGCTCTTTTCCCTTAACCATCTCTCCTTTGTGGTTAAATTCTCTAAACTCTGTTGCAGTTTTCATAGGAATACATCCATGAAGCATTAGGTTATTGTTAAAGCTCAAATAAACACTTCCCTTTGCAAACAAAAACGAGATATGGTCTTGCATTTTGTAGGAGTTAAGGAATGAGTATTTAAGTTTATCCATCACATACTCTTCATCAGGAGTTAGTTTGTATGGGTCCTTAGGGTCTATTGTTGGATACTCCTTATCTAGAAGCTCGTATGTTTTTCCATCAATAGTAATTGTTCCTGTCTTATAGTTAATCTTATCAAGTAGTAAACGGTGATTCATCTCAAATTGAGGATTTCTCTTAACAAGTTGTCCCTCTAACTTAAAAGTAATAATTGCTATTGCCTTATGAATAATGGTCATAAGCCTAACGCTCGAGTCTTGATATTTTTCTGGAGCTGTATCCTTAGGAATAAAAGGTATAGCAGAATCGTTTTCGTAGGTTGAAAGTGCGAAACTAACTAATGACATAAGGTTTATGCCGTAGTCGTCCTCAATTGTGTCAAGACTACCATAACGAGCAGTCAAACGAATAACCTCTGCGATATCTAATTTGTTTCCACAAGCTGCTCCCATCCAAATTATGTCGTGGTTACCCCATTGAACATCAACCGAATGATGTCCTTTAAGTTTTTCAACAACATCAACAGCCTTTGGTCCCCTATCATAGATGTCCCCAATAATATGAAGACGGTCAATAAGCATTCTCTTTATGAAAACACATAATGACTCAATAAAGTAATCTGAACGTTTTAGGTTTATGATTGATTTGATAATGCTATCGTAGTAGTTTTGTTTGTCTGGATTGGTTTCATTCAAAAGCTCATCAATAATAAAAGCATACTCTTGTGGCATTGCCTTTCTTACCTTCGAACGAGTGTATTTCTTAGTTACTTCTTTTGCAACTTCAACCAATCTATTTAATGTAATGCTATACCACTCCTCATTCACCACTCCATTAGAAATAAGACTTCTTAGCTTTTCATTTGGATAGTAAATAATTGTTGCAAGTTGGTTCTTTTCTGCTTTTGTTATTCTATTTCCAAAAACAAAATCTATTTTTCTCTTAACCGAACCTGAGGCATTTGATAATATATGGTTAAATGTGTCATATTCGCCGTGAATATCGGTCACATAATGCTCTGTTCCCTTTGGCAAAAGTTGAATTGCCTCAAGATTTATTATCTCTGTGCTTGCTGCTTGCACCGTTGGGAAATGCTTTGAAAGCTCTTGTAAGAATTTTACTTCATCATTGCTAATTGTATTCATAACATTCGTTTTTTGTTGTTATTATTATAATTTTACAACTGTAATTTAAATTTCTGGGTATATCTTAGGAAAATCGTATTCAAAGGTAGGATAGTTTGGTTTGCCTATTATCTTTGAAAGGAAGTCGTTATAATAGTCTGTAAAAGTAAAGGTGTTTTCGTCAAAGTACTCCTTTGGAAGCGATAGATTGCCAATTGAAGACATATCAATTGCATCACAGTTATACTCTTCAACCTCTTCTGTTGGTGAAATGAACTTCATAACCGGCATCTTACCATAATCCTCTCTTAAGATTAGGTCAACAACCTTGTCAGCCAAAGCATGGGTTAATCTATTATCATATTCAAAACACCTACCCCCTCTTGGATAATAACCTGTCACTTGAGAGCGAGTCTGAAGTTTAAGTTTCTTTGATATATCGTGAGCAATAATTCCACTAACACCTCCTAAGAGTGCATGTCCATACTCATCTAATTCCTTTGAAGCATAAACAACATCGGTCTTTCCTGTCTTTTCGCTATACCACTTAACACCTTCCGAAACAGAAATCAAAACAGTCTGTTTCCTTTTATATCTTTCATTCACAACATTAAAGAAATTCTCTTGTCTTTCCTTTGTCATTTCAATTTCAGGCACTAATGAAATCTTAGCACCCCCAAATGATCCTGCGCCAGTTAGCCAACCTGCATTTCTTCCCATCACCTCCATAACCATTACTCTTGAATGACTTTCTGCATTGGTTTTAATAATTGATGCAAACTCAGCAATTCTGTGAGCAGCCGAAGGATAACCAGGACAAATAACCGATTCAATCTCCTTACCGTTAAAATTGTGAGTAGTATGTGTTCTTAAATCGTTGTCAATCGTCTTAGGAAAACCAATAACAGGGATACCCTCTTGTTCGTAAAGTCGTTTTGCAGCACCATTTGTGTCATCACCACCGATAGTTACAAGAATATCAATCTTATATCTCTTAAGGTTTTTAATAATTTGAGAAGTTCTGTCCTCAGAGTTTGATTTGGAAGGAAAAGGATTAGTTCTTGAAGAGCGGATTGCAGTTCCTCCATAGTAACTATTATAAGGTTGGTTGGTTAAATCAACAACATCTCCATCACCCAAAAGACCTTTCCAGCCTCTTCTAATTCCGTAAACTTTAAAGCCCAACATAGAGGCTCTATTTCTAATAGCATCAATACTTGAGTTGATTGCAGGAGTGTCTCCCCCGCCAGATAAAATTGCTATTGTCTTACCCTTAAAGAGTTTATCGTTTAACATAGTTCTGTTTCTTGTTTAGAATAAAATGATTTAATTATTTAGCTATATATTTAATGCAAAAATAGAGAAAGACTTTGACTAATCAAAGCAATTTTCTTCAATCTGCGTAATTAATTCTTGATACCAATTTTCTCCAAACTTGCGAATAAGTGGAGTTTTAAGCATTACGTAAAGAGGTAGTCTAAGTTTCTCACCCTGAATAACTGCAGGCCTGCAAACATCCCAAACATGGTAGTTGACAGCAGTGAACTCACCATAGTTTTCAATCCTTATTGGATAGAGATGACAAGAAATTGGTTTTTGGAAATCAACCTTACCATCTTCAAAAGCCCTTTCAATAGCACACTTTGCAATATCTCCATCGTATGATAGAAAGACGCAATCCCTTCCCTCAATCAATCTGGTACATAAATCTCCAGTAAAATCAATGTCAGATACTCCATTATTTTCAATTTCCTTTATTCCCTTTTCAGTAAGGTAAGGTTTAATTATAGGTAGTATTTTCTTTAAAATCTTCACCTCTTCTTTCTCAAGTGGTGCCCCTGCATCTCCCTCAACACAACAACTACCCTTACATTTTTCAAGGTCACATAAAAAATTTACATACTTAATATCTTCACTTACAATACAATTTTGAACAACTAACATACAAAATATCTATTTTATTACTAATTACTAATCTCTAATTTCAGTCTTCAAAGTTACCAATTATTCCTTTAGGACTTCGATTTTTACCATAATTTAATTATTATACGCTAAATAAATTTGAGAAAATCAAGAACAAAAAAACTAATACACCACAAGAAACTCCTAAAACAAAGTATAAAAAGATTAGAACAAAGAAAGAAATTGCTAAGATGTACATCTAAAATTGCTAAGATGCACATCTCAGCGTGCTAAGATGGGCATCTCAGTAAGCTAAGATGCCCATCTCAGCAAAATGAATCAAAGTAATAATAATTTAATACAAAGCAAGAGAAAAATAGAACAAAGAGATGGGAAAACATTAGTTTGTTAGAGCGTCATAATTGACTTATATTCATTGATTTAATGCCTTTAAAATAATAAATTATTAATAAATCAATAATTATTACATCATAAGAGTTTATATTTCATTAGAAAAAATGTATTTTTGCACAATATCATTAATATTTTTCAAATAATAATACTGACAGATGGAAGCTCAAATTGACAATAACGATAAACCTTCATTGAATTTTATTGAAGAAATTATAGAGAACGACCTTAGAAATGGAGTTCATAAAAGTATAATTACTCGTTTCCCACCCGAACCTAATGGATATCTTCATATTGGACACGCAAAAAGCATTTGTCTTAACTTTGGTTTGGGCATCAAATATGGTGGAAAGACTAATCTTCGTTTCGATGACACAAATCCTGTTAAGGAAGATGTTGAATATGTTGATAGCATTAAGGAAGATATTAAGTGGTTAGGTTTTCAGTGGGCAAATGAGCACTATGCCTCAGATTATTTTGAACAATTATATGAGTGGGCTATTGACTTGATTAAGAAAGGGCTTGCTTATGTTGATGATCAAACGCTGGAAGAAATAAGAATTAATAGAGGTACGGTTCAGACTCCAGGCAAGGACAGTCCTTTTCGCAATAGGTCGGTTGAGGAGAATGTAAAGCTTTTCCAAGAAATGAGAGAAGGCAAATATGCTGATGGAGAAAAGATACTTAGAGCAAAGATTGATATGGCTCATTCAAATATGCATATGCGTGACCCTCTGATGTATCGTATTCTTCATGCAGAACACCACAGAACAGGCAACGATTGGTGCATTTATCCTATGTATGATTATGCTCATGGAGAGTCTGACTCAATTGAAAAGATAACTCATTCAATTTGTACCTTAGAATTTGATGTTCATCGTCCATTATATGATTGGTTTATTGAGAAATTAGAAATTTTCCCTTCACATCAATATGAATTTGCACGTTTAAATCTTTCCTATACCGTAATGAGTAAGAGGAAACTCTTGGAACTTGTTAAGGAAAACCATGTTAGTGGTTGGGATGATGCAAGAATGCCGACTATTTGTGGACTTCGCCGAAGAGGATATACACCAGAGAGTATTCGTCACTTCTGTGATTCGATTGGAGTTGCTAAAAGAGATAATTTTATTGACTTAGGACGTTTAGAGTTTTCATTACGTGAGGATTTAAACAAAAAAGCAAATAGAGTAATGGCTGTTTTGGATCCAATCAAACTTATAATTGACAACTACCCTGAGGGAGAGAAAGAAGAACTTATTGCAATCAATAATCCTGAGGATGAATCAGCTGGAAATAGAATGCTATCTTTTTCTAAGACTCTTTATATTGAGAGAAATGACTTTATGGAAAATCCTCCTAATAAGTATTTCCGTTTAGCTATTGGTAAAGAGGTTAGGCTTCGTTATGCATATTTTGTAACTTGCACAAGTGTTGAAAAAGACTTAGAGGGGAATATTACTGCTATTCACTGCACCTATGATCCTCTTTCAAAGGGTGGCAACTCGCCAGATGGAAGAAAGGTTAAGGGAACTATTCACTGGGTTGATGCAGAGGATTGTTTGGATGCAGAGATTAGGTTATTTGATCGTTTATTTATTTCAGAAACACCAGAAAAGGCTGAACTAGGTAAAACATTTGTGGATAATTTAAATCCAGATTCTCTAAAGATTCTAAAGGGTGCTAAGATTGAGAGATCATTAGCTGATGTAAATCATTTAGATAGGTTTCAATTTGAACGCCTTGGCTACTTTAGTGTTGATTATGATTCAAAAAAAGGAAATTTAGTATTTAATAGGACTTGTACCTTAAAGGATTCTTGGACTAAACAAAATTAAAAGATATGAAGAAGGTTTTTTTATTAGCATTTACTTTGATGGTTTGTTTTTCTTTTAAAGCAAACTCACAGGGCTATCACAGATTAAGCAATGGTCAGCCATACGACATTTTCTATATTGTTAAGCCTGCTTACTTCCAAGCTTATGGGGATGATTTTACTAAGAACTATGTTTCTGGTTTTGGTGCAAATGTAGCATTAGAGTATCAGTTCCAAGAAATTAAGATCGGTCTTGGAGTTGAATTAGGTTACTCCTTAATTGAAGGTAACTCATATAAAATTAAATATCTACCAAGAAAATTTGTTAAGAACCTAAGCCAAGTTCCTATAACTTTCTATGCGAACTATTATTTACATAACCAAGAAACTTACTTCTCTTTCCTTGATAGGTTAAAACCTTATGTTGGGATTGGATTTGGAGCAATTTGGGGAGTTTATGACTATAGCTTAAGCAATGAAAACAATAAAGATTACGATAATTTCGGATATTATCTAAGAGAATATGAAGGTCAGGGTGGAATTCGTGTTGGAATATTACCAAGAGCTGGACTTCTCTTTGCAACCGACAATCATTCATTTGGATTTGAGATAGGATTCCAACATTATTTCGCATCAGGCAGATTAGAACAACAACAACAGCTTTCTTACGGCCTAACCTATATCTATGTTATTGATTAATCCAAACTAATAAATACTGTGTTTCAAGCATTCATTCTATCAGCAGGATTAGGCACAAGACTTAAACCTCTAACTAATTCCAAACCTAAAGCATTGGTTGAAGTAAATGAGCTTAGTCTATTGGAACACAATATAAACAAGCTTATCTCCTACTCTTGTAAACATATTGTTATTAATGTTCATCACTTCTCTGAACAGATAATTGAACATATAACTAAGAAGCATTATGCTTGCGATATTTTCATTTCAGATGAGACAGAATTATTGCTTGACACTGGTGGAGGATTAAAAAATGCAAGAAACTTATTTGACTTCTCGAAAGATATTCTTATTCATAATGTAGATATTCTTTCCAAAATAGATTTCAATTCTTTCTACAATTCACACAAAAAGAGTTCCTTCTTAGCAACCTTAGCAGTTAGCCAGAGGGAAACAAGTAGGTATTTATTATTTAATGAGAACAATAGTTTAGGTGGTTGGGAGAATAGAAAGACTTGTGAGAGGATTATCGTTAGAGATGATATTGATTTAATCCCTTACGGTTTTAGTGGCGTGCAGTTAATTAAACCAGAGTTAATCGACTTAATTGAGAATAAGGATAAGGTCTTTTCAATAATTCCTGAGTATTTAAAATTAGCTAAGTCCTACCCTATCAATTCTTATATTCACTCAAAAGATATTTGGGTTGATGTTGGAAGAATTGAGTCAATTAAGGAAGCCGAAAAACTATATCTCAATAGTTAATCCGTCATAAGCAAGTGAAACATTAGAAGGTAGTTCTTTATTAACTTCTTTTTCTAATCCTAAGGCATGACTTATATGAGTAAGATATGCTTGTTTTGGATTTATCTCTTTAATTAAATCAAGAGCTTCGCAAAGAGTGAAATGTGAGAAATGCTCTTCTCTTCTCAATGCATTTACAACTAAGTATTCTACTCCTCTTAGCTTTTCCTTTTCTTCATCACTAATAGTCTTTGCATCTGTTATATAAGCAAAGTTCTTAATCCTATATCCTAAGATTTTAAGCTTGTAATGCATAACCTCAATAGGAATAATCTCTAATTCATTAACTCTAAACTTTTCATTTTTATTAACGGTGCAAAGTTTAAAAGTAGGCAAGCCTGGATATCTTGATTCAGTGAAAGCGTAAGAGAATGCTGCTTTGATTTCTTCTAAAGCAATACTATTCCCAAAGATTGGCATAGCTCCACTTTGGAGATAATTATAAGATCGGACATCATCTAATCCGCTAATATGGTCACGATGAGAATGAGTTACTAAGATTGCATCTAACCTATCTACATTGTAAGTTAGCATTTGTTGGCGAAAGTCAGGGCCTGCATCAATTGTTAGGATTGTGCCTTCCTTGCTTTCAATCAAACAAGAAGACCTTAGACGTTTATCCTTAGTGTCATTAGACGAGCAAACCTCGCAATGGCACCCGATTAGTGGTACTCCTTGCGAGGTTCCTGTTCCTAAAAAAACTATTCTTAGATTGCCCATTTTATCCAAATTGCTCCCCAAGTAAATCCTGCTCCAAAGGCTGTAAGTATTAAGTTATCACCTTTTTTGAATTTATCTTGATTTTCCCACATTAGTAATGGGATTGTTGCAGAAGTGGTATTGCCGTATTTTTCTATATTTATTAAAACTTTCTTAGGGTCTAAGCCTAATCTCTCACCTGTTGCTGTAATTATTCTTAAATTTGCTTGGTGAGGAAGAAGATATGATATATCATCAGAGGTCAAGTTGTGTTTCTTCATTAGAGACTCAGTAGCTTCAGCCATCTTTGTAACAGCCCATTTGAAAAC
>Ga0265294_10007092_pt1 | contig 13352 bp, 10 predicted proteins | sample MunlanPumphouse3_FD_192504 | JGI IMG/M metagenome (GOLD analysis project Ga0265294, IMG submission 192504) | Groundwater microbial communities from a municipal landfill in Southern Ontario, Canada - Pumphouse #3 | ecosystem: Environmental > Aquatic > Deep subsurface > Groundwater | place... | reverse complement strand
CTTCCCTACGTACTGAGACCCGAAAACATCTGCCATCTCGAATCAGATTCCCTGTACATCGGAGATCGAAGGGTCTTTCCTTTTGAAAAACGATTTGAACGGTGTGAAACCGTTGAGCAAGTGGCCTCAGCGTTACGTCAGATGGTGACCCAGGGAGGGGGACCCTTACAGGTTGCCCTCACTATGCTCAGGTTTGTTGCCCGGTTGATGGAACAAGGAAAGCTCCCTTTTTCTTTCCAAGAAATGGAGAGGTCGGCAAACCTTCTAATCGAAGCGCGTCCCACCAACACCACTATGAAAAGAACCTTGCAACAGTTGCTTTTTCAGCTCCAAATCGTGTTTGCTCAAAAAACATCTCTCGTTGAGGAGGTGGAGAAGCTTGTTGGAGCTGTCGAGCAACACTATGACCAAATCTACCACACCATGGGAATGATGGGTGCTTCCTTGCTGGAAGATGGTGATACCGTACTCACTACGTGTTTTGCCGAACACACGTTCTTGCTCAGTCTTGCCTATGCAAAAAAAGAGGGTAAACACATTTCCGTATTGGTCAGCGAGACTCGACCATATTTGCAGGGTGCCCATCTGACCGCTCCCAGCCTCAAGGAAATGGGCATTGATGCAAAAATCATCACCGATGGCATGGGTGCCCATTACCTATTTGAAAAGCGTGTGAATATGTATATGACTGCCAGCGATGTGGTCTGTATGGATGGAACGGTGGTCAACAAGACAGGAACACTGGCAAATGCAATCGCCTGCAATTACTTTCATGTTCCCTACTATGCCTTCTGCATCTCTCCTGATACGACCAAAGATGGTCTTAAGGATCTGAAAATGGAAGAACGGGATGGGGGAGAGGTGAAAAAATGTATGGGCCATCCAACCACCAGTGAGGACATCGAAGCCTTGTATCCTTCTTTCGACATCGTGCCTTCATCGTTGGTGCAGGGAATCGTCACACCGAAGGGAGTGCTTGCTCCCCAACATATCAAGAGGAGTTTTTCATGAAAGCAATTATCGGCGGAACCGGAGTCGATTCCTTGCCTGGCATCACATCAGAAAAATCAGTCATAAAGACTCCCTATGGGGATGTCGAGTTGTTTGTGGGGAGAGGGAAAGACGCGTTTCTCGTTTTTCTTCCTCGTCATGGGTCCTTGCACTCCACGCCACCGCATCTGATCAACTATCGAGCAAATATCAGCGCTTTACAACAATTGGGCGTGGACGAAGTGATTTGTATCTACGCGGTTGGTTCTGTCAGTGACAGTCTGAGACCAGGGGAAGTTGGGGTGCTCTCTGATTTCGTCGATTTCACAGGTGGGGGAAGACAGCATACGTTTTTCACCGGTGGAGAGCAGAAGGTCCAACATGTATCAATGGACAAGGCATTTGATGCAGAACTCAATGCAAAACTTCTTCAAAGAGACAGGAGTTTGAAACAAGCTGGGGTCTATGTCTGTACAAACGGGCCGAGGTTGGAGACTCCCGCGGAAATACGCTTTTTCAAGACCATGGGGTTTGATGTGGTGGGTATGACCTGTGCTACAGAAGTCGCATTGGCTCGGGAAGCGGGAATCAAGGTAGCTGCTCTTGCCTACAGCATAAACTGGGCTGCAGGAGTTGGTGGGAAAGATGAAGTTGCGTTCATCGACGATGCAACGATTGCCTCCTTAAGGGATGCAATGACGATATTGTGTGTCGAAGTGCTTGGTGCGTGAAATGGAAACCATACACAGGGTGATTCGCGAAGCTTGTAAAGCTGATGCAGAAGCTTTCCTTGCCTACCTTAAAAAAATTGGGGGTGAGAGTGATAACCTCACCTTCGATGAAAAAGGTTTGAGCTTCACGATCGAGCAGGAATCAGAATTTCTTGATACCACAGCCCAATCACATAACAACCTGTGCTTGTTGTCTCTTGAGGGGGATACGATCATTGGAAGCCTCAGCCTCACTGCACCCTCAAGACCCCGGGTCGCCCATTGTGCGGAGATGGGCATTTCCGTATTGCAAGCATACTGGGGACAAGGTGTAGCTTCTGCTCTCATGGAAAAGATGTTGAACTGGGCAAAAAACCCTTCCACAGGAATACGCAAAATTGAACTGAAGGTGCGAGAGGATAATCAACGGGCCATCGATCTCTACCGCAGGTTTTCTTTCGTAGAAGAGGGCAGGGTTTTTCGCATGTTGTTCATTGACGGCCAGTTTCACGATGGTCTTTCCATGGCCCTGCTTCTCGACTAGCTGTAAGTTCTCCAATGCAATAAGGAGTTTCCTGATACACGCTGTAGTTCAACCAATTGTTGAACAACAGATGCGCATGGGATCTCCAGGTTGATGAAGGCTTCTTTGTACTGTCATCGTTTGGATAGTACCGATACGGAAGACTTGGGCACATCCCAGCTTCCCTGTCTCGTTGGTATTCAGCATCCAAGGTATACAAGTCGTATTCACAGTGTCCTGTGATGAATACCTTTCTGTCATCCTTGCTTGATGCCAGATATAATCCGGCTTCTGGTGATTCGCCCAGCACGATGAGCTCTTCTATTGCTTTGACAGCTTCAAGGTCTACCGTGGTATGCCTACTATGCGGCGCATCGAATTCGTCGTCAAACCCCCGAACCAGTGTGTGATGTGGATCCAGAAGTGTGTGGGAGTATACTCCTGACAATTTTTTCTCCAGTTTCTGCTTGCCGATTTTATAGTAATGATGCAGTGCGGCTTGGGCCCCCCAGCAGACAAACAGGGAAGAGTAGACATTCTCTTGTGCCCAGTTGAGAATTTCCACCAATTCGTTCCAGTACGTCACCTCTTCAAATTCCAACGTTTCGATAGGGGCTCCTGTGACGATCAGTCCATCAAACTGTTGGTCTTTGACTTGTTCAAAGGTCTTGTAGAAGGTTTTCAAGTATGACGTATCGGTATGTTTCGGAGTATAGGTCCCGGTACAAAGAAATGTCACTTCCACCTGTAGTGCTGTATTGCCCAAAAGTCTGAGAAACTGGGTTTCTGTTGTCGATTTGTTGGGCATGAGGTTGAGAAGTGCAATTTGCAGCGGTCTGATGTCTTGTCTGACGGCCCGCTCTTTGGTCATGAAAAAGATGTTTTCCTGGGCAAGTGTTTCTGCGGCAGGGAGTGTGTCTTGGATGGTCACCGGCATGGTTTGCTCCTTTGTTGCAAATGCTAGGGAACCTACTGTCACAAAAATCATGTGTGACAGTAGGTTCTGGTGTCAGACAACATCAAACGCTTGGGAAAGATCCTCAAGGATGTCTTCGATGTGTTCCGTTCCGATGGAGAGGCGGATGGTATTGCCCTGGATTCCTTGTTCTGCAAGTTCTTCGGCGTTCAATTGAGCGTGCGTGGTGCTGGCAGGGTGGATGACCAGGGATTTGACATCTGCAACATTTGCCAATAAGGAGAATATCTTAAGATGGTCGATGAATTCCTTTGCTTGTTGCTCTCCTCCTTTGATGTTGAAGGTGAAGATGGATATTCCTCCGTTGGGAAAGTACCGGTTGTACAGTGCGTGATGAGCATTGTCAGGTAGGGAGGGGTGTTTGACCAGTTCAACCTTTGGATGTGTTGCAAGGAAAGAGACTACCTTGAGTGCGTTTTCAACATGACGTTCCACTCTCAGTGATAGGGTCTCCAGCCCTTGTAGAAACAAAAAGGCATGGAAGGGTGATATGGCGGCTCCAGTGTCACGAAGAATCACTGTACGTGCTTTGGTGATCCAGGCTCCAGCTCCTGCTGTCTTGGTAAAGCTTATGCCATGGTAACTTGCATTTGGCTTGGTCAGAGAATCAAACCTTCCACTTGCTTCCCAATCGAATTTTCCGCTGTCGATGATGACTCCACCTAAGGTGGTTCCATGGCCTCCGATGAATTTAGTTGCGGAATGAACCACGATATCAGCTCCATACTCGATGGGTCTGACCAAAAACGGGGTGGCGAACGTATTGTCCACCACCAAGGGGATTCCATGGGAGTGTGCTACGTCTGCAACTTTTTTGATGTCGATCAGGGTGGCGTTGGGGTTTCCTACCGTTTCAATGAAAATGGCTTTGGTGTTGGGCTTGACCGCTCGTTCAAAATTCTCGATAGCATCCCCATCTACAAATGTCGTGGTGATTCCATAGAGAGGCAGTGTGTTCGACAGGAGATTATAGGATCCTCCATAGATGGTTTTTGCGGATACGATATGATCTCCCCCTTGGGCCAGATTGAGAAAAGAGTAGGTGATGGCTGCAGCTCCAGAAGCAACCGCCAATGCTGCGATACCTCCTTCCAATGCTGCGATCCTTTTTTCGAATACTTCTTGGGTCGTGTTGTTCAACCGCCCATAGATGTTTCCGCCTTCACTAAGGTTGAATCGTGCCTCGGCTTGGGCACAGTCTTTGAAAACATAGGATGTGGTCTGGTAGATGGGTACTGCTCGTGCGTCTGTGCTTGGATCTGCAGTCTCTTGTCCTACATGCAGTTGCAGTGTCTCGAAATGTAGTTTTTTAGATACGCTCATAGAAGGGCTCCTTGAAGATGGGTATGGTTTTCTTTCCATTTTGAAGCATGGAAGAATAGACAACATGACGATGATGAATTCATGTACAGGTTGTTCACATACGGTCTTTGACAGAACCACATCTGGGGTGGGGTGCTCGTTTCATGATATTTCCTTGGATCTCGGCATACGATTTGGGATTCGAAGCCCTAGAGGTTTTTTGCACATGGCAACAAACTTCATTAGGTTTCAATGCAATTGGCTTGATGGTGATTTTGGTATGTTATGCCTGGCGGCACATCATACTGTCTGCTGAATCTGTTGTCATTGACATATAATTCATAGTGCCGCCTCCTATACAGAAAATATCCTACTGAAAAGCTGGATTAATGACGTAATGCTAAAGATATCTCTTGACTTGGTCAAGTAGGCTTGAGGAAAGAACAAACAAAGCATCAGGGAAAGATGAAAAAAAAAGCTGTACGAGATTGTACAGCCTTTCACGAAAGCATGAAAAATGAATCAGTCTTCGATATGTGTAAACGCATCGAAATCAGCAAACATGGCTTCATCAGGATGTTTTTCCAGCAAGCTGAAGACAATCATGAAAAGAGAAGCGATGATGAAACCTGGAAGCAGTTCGTACACATTGAAAAGCCCACCGGAGAGTTGTTTCCATACGACGACAGTTACTCCTCCACTGATCATGGCGGCTATGGCGCCGTTTTTGGATGCTCTTCTCCAGAAGAGACTTGCAAGTATGACCGGTCCAAAAATGGCTCCGAATCCCGCCCATGCATAACTTACAATGTCGAAAATGGAACTTGAGGGGTCCATGGCAAGGAAGATTGCGATGATGGTGATGACCACTACAGTGATTCTGCTGACTGCCAGGGTTTCTTTGTCTGTAGCTTCTTTTCGTAAGAAAGCTTTGTAAATGTCTTTGCTGAAAGCTGAAGAAGCAACCAGAAGTTGGCTGTCTGCAGTACTCATGCTTGCCGCTAGTATGGCACAGAGGAAAAAGCCAGCTATGAATGTGGGGAAAATCTTCTGCATGCTTGCGATGAATACAGCTTCTGCAGCACTTTGGCTCTCATACACGACAGGCAGAAGGAATGCTTTGCCTACAACACCAACGACAAGAGCTGCAGCCATGGCGACAGAAACCCAGATCATGGCAATTTTTCTTGATGCCTTGATTTCTGAGTTGCTTCGTATTGACATGAATCTGATCAGGATGTGTGGCATGCCGAAGTACCCGAGCCCCCAGGAAAGGGCTGAGAGTATATCTAAAAATCCGTAGGAGGAACCTTCTTCTGCAACGAAGGGGTTCACGAATTGGGCGCCGAATTCTGAGAGTCTGGCTACGGTGTCCCCAGGGCCTCCCAGCAGCCCTACAGCAATGATTGCAGTTGCAACCAAAGCAATGAACATGAGCATTCCTTGCATAAAGTCGGTGGCAACCACTGCAAGGTATCCGCCCAAGAGGGTGTATCCCAGAATGACGGCAACACCAAGAAGGAGCGCTACATAGTGGTTCATGCCGAACACCGAGGAAAAGAGCTTGGCACAGGCCAAAAAGCCGCTTGCTGTATATACGACAAAAAATACCAGTATGAAAATTGAACTGATGGTTTGCAGCACTTTTGTCTTGTCATGGAACCGGTTGGTCAAGAATTCAGGAATGGTGATGGAGTTTTTTGCATGAATGGTATATTTTCTCATGCGTTTGGCAACAAACAGCCAGTTCAGGTAAGTTCCCACCAATAATCCAGTTGCTGTCCAGAAAGCCTCCTGGAGCCCGGTAAAATAGGCTACGCCGGGAAGACCCATCAAGAGCCAGCCTGACATATCGGAGGCTTCAGCACTGAGGGCTGTGAACCAAGGGCCGACAGAACGCCCACCAAGAAAGAAATCGGCGGTGCTGCGTGTCTTCTTGTAGGTGACGAAACCGATGCTCAACATCAAGCCAAGGTACAAGGCGAAAGCCAAGGACGTAATAATATTGTAACTATTCATTGCAATTCTCTCCCAAGAGGATTTGTTCCAGATTACCTGCTACAAATCCCATTGGCAAGAGAAATTCTAAATGAAATGAAAATAAAATGCATAAATATACGTAAAATTATGGCTCGTACCTGATGATTTGCCAAAGTGTATTGTATTTTTCAAGATCCTGACCTAAATCCATAATGTTGTCTGAATTGCTCATATCCTCAGATGTGAAGGCGAACGAGTGGTTTTTCATATACTTTGATGCTGTAGTGTTCGTAGTTGGAGGAAAGCTGAATTCATCAAGGAATTGGGCATATACTTTAGGGTTGTGAATGAAATTGATGAATGCATGGGCCGCCTCGTTGTTTTTTGCACCTTTGGGAATGACCATGTTGTCGATATACATCATGCCTCCTTCAGGAGGAATGAAGAAATCGATGGTGTCCCATTGGTCTTTAGGAATTTCAGCGAACACATTTTCAGGATAGCAGTGAGACACCCAGAATTCGCCTCTGCTGAAAGACTTTGCAAAGGATTCAGAATCAAATTTCACCAGATTGGGTTTCCATTCAGTGACAATCAGATCTTTGGCTTGAGAAAGTTCTTGCTCATTGGTGGTGTTTCCACTGTATCCAAGATGTTTGAGTGCGGCTCCAAGAACCTCTCGCATATCATCCAGCATCGACATCCTGCCATCCATTCGTTCATCACTGAAGATGGACCAATCCCTGGCATAGCCTTCAGGAGCCTTTGACGTATCGACTGCGATACCGCTGGATCCCATGAAATAGGGCACGCTATAGTCCATGTTTCGGTCATAGCTTGCTTTTTCCTTGATCAGGGGATCGATGTACTTGAGGTTTGGAATTCTCTTGTGGTCGAGCTTTTCCAAGAGATCCAGTTTGATCATGATGGAGGTGTAATCGGAGGAAGGGAATATGATGTCATATCCCTCATTCCCACCTGCCATCACTTTGGCAAACATCTCTTCATTGGAGGCGAAATTGTCGATGATCACGTCAATTCCCGTTTCTTTCTCAAATTGCTCCACGATTGCATCTGGTGTGTAGTAGGTCCAGTTGTAGAGATAGAGCTTTCCTTGACTTGGAGAATCCTTTTGGCAGCTTATCAAAAAAATTGACACCAAAAGTATGGTCAAGGCCGTTGCGATAGTGGGGGATTTGTGCATAAAGCACCTCCTGAAAAGATGTTGCCTCCAAACCTTAGCTGCTTGCAGCCACAGTCTTAAGAAATCTCCTGAATGTGAATGCGATGACCATAGTACCGAGTATCATGACGAACGACAGTGCGTTGATAACCGGAGATACGCCATAGCGGATCATTGAATACACATAGAGGGGGAGCGTACCCGAGCCAGGCCCAGATACGAAGAACGTTATTACAAAGTCTTCGAGAGACATGGTGATGCACATCAGAAAGCCTGAAAGTATTGCAGGAATGACCGAGGGAATGATTACCTTGGTCAAGGTCTGTCTTTCATTTGCACCCAAATCTCTTGCAGCTTCCACCGTTGAATAGTCGAACTCGTCAAGTCGAGCTGAAACCATCATGAATACAAACGGGAGGTTGAAGGTGGTATGGGCGACAAAGATGGTGAACATACCCAGGCGAATCTTTACAGCGGAGAAGAAAATGAGCATGGAGATACCTATGATGACTTCCGGGAGTACCATGGGCAGATAACTGATCGTCGTGATGTAGCTTTTTCCATGGAATCGGTACCATTTGATGCCGATGGCGGCCAAGGTCCCCAACATGGTGGCAGTCAAACTGCTGGTCAGCGCAATGATCAAGCTGTTTTTGAAGGCTGCCCAAAGCGACGGGCTGTCGAAGATAAGTTTTTCGTACCAGATAAGTGATGCTCCCTGCCACTGCATTCCTTTTGCACTGTTGAAGGAGAAAAAAACCACCACAAACAGAGGGATGAAAAGAAATACGATGGTAAGTGCCAACACAGTATAAGAAAATGAGACAGAACTTTTTTTGCTATAGGTATGGTAGTTCATTTCTCACCTCGTATCAGATGGTGCTTCTTGATGTTCTGCTCAAGGGATTGTTGGGTTGTCTTCTTGGACTGCATCTGTTCACGCTTGCCGTTGTAGAGCATCCAGAATACACCGACCAATGAGATGAAGGTCAGCACCATGGAGAAGGCAGACGCCAACGGCCAGTTCCTGGTTTTCGATACCTGGTCTACGATGATGTTTCCTATCATCGTAGAATCCTTTCCTCCTACGAGCAAAGGAACGGTGTATGCACCGAAAATAGGGATGAAGGTGAAGATGAAAGCAGTGCTCAATCCACTCTTGATGTTTGGGAACATGACTTTGATGATGGCTTCCAATTTGGAGGCTCCCAAATCACGTGCAGCATCGAGTAATGAGAAATCAAATTTATCGATCGTCGTGAACAACGGAAGGATGGCAAACGGTAAATACATGTAGATGAGGACCAGCACCACAGCTCCATTGTTATAGATGAGCTTGAGCCCTTGATCGATCAGCCCAAGCTTGATCAACAAGGAGTTGACGAACCCTTCTGTAGACAATATGGAAATCCAGGCATAGATACGGATGAGGGAGTTGGTCCAAAAGGGAATGATGATGAGAAAAAGCAGAACGGTCTGATATTTGCTTTTAGCCATGGCATAGCCGCAGGGGATGGCAATCAGAATGCAACCTAGCGTTGCCAGTACACTGATCCACAGCGTCCGTATGACTACCCGGCCAAAGCTTGGATTGAACATCTGCTTGTAGGCATCCAAGGTGAATTCCCATTCGACTCCACCATAGAGACCTCGTTTGAGGAAGCTGTACAAGACGATGATTCCCAAAGGAATAGTGAAAAAGAGGGTAAACCAAATGCCCATGGGAAAGGCGTAGGCCGTTCCCAGCATCTGTTCACGCTCTCTTGGTTTCAACAATTTTCTCATCGATCAGTATCCTTTACCAAGTAGCCGTCGGTAGCTGTCCAGCTGACATACACGGTGTCCCGCCAGTCAATTTCCGGTCCATCATCCAAAAAGGCAGTATGTTGTTTGAATACTTTGACAATGCTTTTTTGTTCATTATCCAAACGAACATAAAACTTCGATTGAAATCCTGAGTAGACAGGTTCATCGACGATGCCTTTATAGGTGTTCAGCTCTTTGTTCGTAGAACGCGGAGGGGTGGAGGTTATTCTCACTTTTTCAGGACGAACGGTGAAGTCGAGTTTTGAACCGACCTCAAGTGCATCATAATCAGTTACGGAAACGGTTCCCCCCAGCATGGGTACATCAACCTTGATCATGAATTCATTTTCGTATGGTTCACAAGAGAGTACGGTACAAGGGAAGGTGTTCGACTCCCCGATGAATTGAGCCACAAAGCGGGTGGCTGGGGCTTCATAAATCTCATAGGGAGTACCAATCTGAAGGACCTTCCCTTTATTCATGACTGCAATCCTGTCAGAAACCGAAAGGGCTTCACTTTGGTCATGGGTTACATAAATAAAGGTGATGCCAACCTTGTCATGCAATTCATCAAGTTCGACGAGAAGGTTTTGTCGTAGCTTTGCATCGAGGGCAGAGAGAGGTTCATCCAATAAGAGGACCCTGGGTTCGTTGATGAGAGCCCTGGCAATGGCTACACGTTGCTTTTGTCCTCCACTGAGCATGGATGGCTTTTTTGTAATATGATCATCAAGTTGTACTAGGTGTACATACTCTTTGACCTTTTTATCGATTTCCTCTTTGTCTACATGTTTAAGGCGCAAAGGAAATGCAATGTTTTCATAGACAGTAAGATGAGGAAAGAGTGCATACGTCTGGAAAACTGTATTGGATTGACGCTTGTCAGGGGCCAAAGGCAGAATGTCTTTTCCATCGAACTCAACTTTTCCATTATCTGGGTAATCAAAACCTGCGATAATCCGAAGCAATGTGGTCTTGCCACATCCAGAGGGTCCCAACAGTGAGAAAAACTCACCTTTCTTTATTTGTACACTCACATTATCGAGTGCTTTGAAATCACCATATGCTCGTGAGACCTGTTCGACTGTAACTTCAACACCTTTCAATCTTTTCCATTCCCTCCACTCGTTTCAGGCACAGAATTTCCACACTTTTCTCAAGGGGAACCTTAACGATTTCACTGCGACTATCAAATATTTACAAGCATCTGTCAAGAGTTTTGAATAAAAAAACAAAGGATTGTAGGGAAAATATTTAAACCGATATAATATAAACAGATATTTGAAATAAAAAACAGCAAATCCTTAAAGCGCACAAGAAAAAAATCCAGAACTCTTTCACTCACTGTAAACAATGAATCCGATTGTGTCCAGCGAAACTTGAAACAGCTTTCAATCCATGGTTTCGGTACTTTAGCTCAAGAATTTTTTCGGTTTGTTATTAGGAAATTATTAATGATGAAATTCAGCACGAATCATATATACTGTTAGACAATGATTGGAACACAAAAGAACCACAGGATAGGTTTTCTCGCTACACAATTTGACGAATCCTACCAGAATGCCGTTTGGACAGGAGCGTTGGACGAAGCCTGTTCCTTGAACCTTCAACTTATTTTCTATGAGGGTTCCAACACGGAAACCCAAAACAAAGCAGGGGCGTTGGATGAGACCGCCTTTTCTTTGGCATCCCTGACACAACTTGACGCGCTTATCGTCATGACAAATACCATGGGATCAACGTTTTCCCGTAATCAGATTGAAGGGTATCTGTCAGGTTTTTCTCATATTCCCATCATCTCCATTGGAGTCAAGTTTCCCCATCTGGAGGCGTTGTGTGCAAATACCAAAGGAGAGATTGCTCTTGAGACCGCACATCTGATAGAGGTTCACAAGAGGTCCTCCTTGTTGTTTCTTGCTGGTCCTAAAAACCATCCAGAGAGTGAGCAACGAAAAAAAGAGTTCCTGGATACCGTATCTAATCTGCTTGGAGATGTGCATCCATCTCTCATACACGGTGATTTTTTGGAAGAGATTGCGTATGAAAGGATACTTTCCTGCATCAACGAAGGGTGGTGTTATGATGCAGTGGTTGCTGCCAACGACCAGATGGCCCTAGGAGCCATCCGAGCACTGGAAGAACATGATATACGTGTTCCCCAAGATGTTTCGGTGACTGGTTTTGATGATATTCCCGACAGTCTTTCCTCCATTCCCCCTTTGACCACCATTCACCAGCCGACAGGGGAGTTGGGAAGAAGGGCTGTAAGGTATCTTGCCAAGCATTGGGGAATTGGGGATCATGGAAATCTGGATGTATCCGATCTCTCTTCTGCATTCATCATTCGTCAAAGTTGCGGATGTGTTTCTTCAGAAGGCGAAGAATACACTGACTATGGCAACAGATTGGAATCAGAAACCATTGAACAGCGTTTGCGTTCCCAAGTTTCAAAACGCGTTTCAGGAGAGTATCGAACATCTTTGTTGAGACGTATAGAATCCGCGATGGTCCGTTCTTTCTCCATGGAAGACATCCTTAAGGAGCTTGCCGACGGCATCAAACGACTTGGACTCCATTTTTGTTCTGTGGTTATGTTTGATACCTTGGGAAAGTCCAAGGAGTGGTCAAACCTGATGATGATAACCAAGGAAGGCCAGACCCGGGTGCTTACTCCTTATGGCCTGCATTTCTTGACCTCAAACCTATTGCCTGACGGATTTCCTCCCAATTTCTCTTCCTTGGTCTGCGAGCCATTGCAGTTCGGTGATGAACAGATAGGGTACCTTCTCTGTTCTCCTGATGCTCCGGATCGTCACATCTATGCAACCTTGCGCGATATTCTCTCAACCAGTCTCAAGGGAGCACTCGTCATGGCGGTGGAAAAGGACAGGGAACTTTCTTTGGAGAAAGAAGTACGCAGAAGGACTGTGGAACTTTCCTTGGCCAACAAACAGCTGAAGGATGAGATCGCCCAACGGAAATTGCTTGAACGTGAGTTGTTGGAGAACTCAAACAACATCATGACCAGGATAGGGCAAGACATTCATGATGACCTCTGTCAGGATATCGCCGGCATCGGGGTGATGGCTGCTGTCTTGAAGAACGCTTTGAAAAAAGACTCTCTCAAAGCGGAACGCGCTATGGCTGAACAGATTTCTCAGACTGCTCTATCCAGTGCCTACAACGCAAAGCAAATCGCGCGGGACCTCTATCCAGCAGATTTGGAAGAAAACGGCATCATGAACGCAGTATATCAGCTTGCCCATTTGAAGAATTATCCCAAGGACGTCGTCATCGATCTGGATATCCAACCGGATTTCTTTGTCAGGGAACGGGAAAAAGCCTTTCAACTCTATAGAATCATTCAGGAGTCTCTCAACAACTCAATCAAGCACTCCCAGGCTACCAAGATTAAAATCGGGATGTACATGGACCATGGTATGGTTACGGTTGAAGTCTCCGACAACGGGGTGGGTTTTGATTCTCTCAAGGCAGGAAAAAGCGAGGGGATGGGTTTGAAGATCCTAAAATACCGTGCCAATTTGATCGGAGCTAGACTCCGTATACATTCATCTGCTGAGGGGACCGTGGTTTCTTGTCGTGTAAGCAGGTAAAAGGAGGGGAGAATGACGAAAACATTCATATTGGTGGATGACCACCCTTTATATCGTAGTGGAATCTGTACTTTGATTGCACAGGAGCTTGGTCTTCTTTGTCTTGGGGAAGCTTCCACCATTTCTGAAGCCAGAATTTTATTAGAGAAATTTTCTCCCGATGTAGCCATCATCGATCTCTCTTTGCAGAATGAAAACGGATTGACTTTGGTGTGTGAATGCAAGGCAAGCTACCCCAAGACAGGAGTTCTGGTTGTTTCCATGCATG
>Ga0265294_10007090_pt1 | contig 13353 bp, 10 predicted proteins | sample MunlanPumphouse3_FD_192504 | JGI IMG/M metagenome (GOLD analysis project Ga0265294, IMG submission 192504) | Groundwater microbial communities from a municipal landfill in Southern Ontario, Canada - Pumphouse #3 | ecosystem: Environmental > Aquatic > Deep subsurface > Groundwater | place... | reverse complement strand
GAACTGGATACCGACAACAAGGTGGTACAGGCTAAAGTAGTGGGAGTGAATCTACTGTATGACTCAGTGCGATTATTTTTTGCCAATGGTGGGGGAGATTGTTTTGTGGTATCGGTGGGGAGATGCAACAATGATGCATCCTATGTGGATAAATCCCTGTTGCTCGATGGACTCGAAACGCTTGAAAAAATTGATTTGCCTACACTGCTTGTCATACCGGAGTCTGTTCATCTGGGAGTGGCAGAGGCAGGTGAAATCCACGCAGCAATGCTGTCGCAGTGCAACACACTGCGAGATCGTTTTGCCCTGCTAGACATTGTGAATGGTGAGCGGGAGATCACCTCAGCCTCTGATCCTGTTTCCGACTTCAGGAGCAATCTGGGTATGAACTACCTGCAGTATGGCGCAGCCTATTACCCGTGGATCATCACCACGTTACCCCATAGGATCGATTATGACGCTATCGTCGAGGGCACCTACACCCGGAACGGCAACACAGTAAACGACATAAAGGTTCTGTTCAACAGCGAAATAGTGAGCGCGATTCAAAAGATGGATATTGATATTGCTACGAAGACAACGCTTGTTCCACCTGTTGCCGGCAACATAAACAACCGCGGGTTGCTTCAGGGCTATGCAACCGGACTGTATGATTATTTCAAGAAATTCTTCGATCTGAGCTTTACCGACGACACCGCTGCCAATGCAGCAAAAAGCATTCATGACAAGCAGGTTACCCCCGATTCAACATTCCACCGTCTGTTGAAAATACTGCATGGGTACAATTGCCATAGTCAAGCGCCGAAAAGCGAGGCCTCACCCGAAACGCCCGAATGGAACAAGCCACTGATACCAAACGACTTCACATCCGATTTCAGCCCGTTGACATTCCCGGATCCGGCTGACCATGGAAACGAGATCCATGTCACCCCCTCAACAGCATTGAATGCGGCAGCCGATTTTCAATCCTTGTCGGGACAAATTGAGCGGTTGGTTGCCGATTTTTATGCAGCACTAACAGCTGTAAGAAAAAGCCGAACCGATACACTCGCGGAGGTGGATGTCGTATACAAAGGAATTGTGAACGCAGTTGCCAGGCAAAGTCTCATTCTGCCACCCAGTGGAGCGGTTGCCGGAGTGTATGCAACGGTTGATCGTGAACGGGGCGTATGGAAAGCTCCTGCAAATGTTGGCCTGAAAGAGGTCAAAGCTCCCGCAGTCAATGTAACCGATGAAATGCAGGAGAGACTCCATACGGATGTTGATTCCGGAAAATCGGTGAATGCGATCCGCGCATTTGCCGGAAGAGGGAGTGTTGTCTGGGGCGCACGCACCCTGGCCGGCAACGACGGCGAATGGCGATATATTCCGGTTCGCAGGTTGTGCAACATGCTGGAAAAATCGGTCAAGAAGTCTACTGCACAGTTTGTTTCCGAACCCAACAATGCCAACACCTGGGTAAAGGTGAGGGGCATGATCGAAGACTTCCTGTATTTGAAGTGGAAGGAAGGTGCTCTCGCCGGCACCCAACCGAAGGAAGCATTCTTCGTCAGGGTTGGCCTGGGGCAGACAATGACTGCTCAGGATATACTGAATGGCTACATGTGTGTGGAGATCGGAATAGCTGTGATGCGACCGGCTGAATTTATCATACAGAAATTCTCTCTCAAAATGCAGGGATCAATCCAAGGGTAAGGCAACCTGAGGTTTTGTTGTGTGCTGATCGGGTGATATGGCAGGTTATCACTATATTTGCAGAAAAAAAATGATCCTCGACATCTGCCCTTCCCCCGCTCTCTACCCATACTACCAACAGGAAAATGATACGGTAATCGTGGTCGATATCTTCCGTGCCTCCACCACCATCTGCCACATGCTACACAACGGAGCGACCGCAGTCATTCCCGTAGCTGACATCGATGAGGCAAAAAGACATAAGGAGAAAGGATATCTAGTTGGAGCAGAACGAAATACACGAAAGTGTGACTTCGCTGACTGTGGCAATTCACCGTTCGATTATACCGCAGAGCGGGTAAAAGGGAGAGAGGTGGTCTTTACCACCACCAACGGCACCATGGCCATCAAGCAGAGTGAAGATGCCCGCGAGTTGCTGATCGGTTCCTTCTCAAACATCGGGGCATTGATCAGCCACTGCATTGAAAGATCGGAACATATTGTCGTTCTTTGTGCCGGCTGGAACAACCGTATCAACATGGAAGATATGCTTTTCGGCGGAGCCTTTTTTGAGCGTCTATCCAGTCGGAGAAGGGTTTCCTTCGGTTCGGATTCGGTGCGTATCGCGCAACTGTTGTGGCAACTGGCAAAAAAAGACCTGCTGACTTTTCTGCAAGAAAGCGACCACTATCCACGTCTTGTGGCCAACAGTGCAGTAGGGGATGTAGCCTATTGCCTGAACAGTGACACATTGTCGGTAGTACCTCTCTACCACCCTGCAGACAAAAAAATAAGGGCCCACCCTTAAGCCAAACCCTTACTCATCCCAATCAAACAGATCATCCGGAATGGTTCCGGAAAACTGATCCAGATCGCGTCGCTCCTTCTTGGTTGGACGTCCCGTTCCTCGCTGCCTGTCTACGAACCCGCCGATCCGGTTTAACTCCAGCAACTCATACTGCTCCATTGGCGTCACATTTTCCATATATTGCGGCACCATTTTGGCACCCATCCTTTTATCAGAGAGAGCCAATACCCGGAATGAATAGGTGACAGGAGGTTTCCTTACCTGTACCACTTCACCCGCACGGATGCTCCTGGATGGTTTCACCACGGTTTCACCAATCAGCACACGTCCCTTTTTACAGGCTTCAGAGGCAACGGTGCGTGTCTTGAAGACACGTACCGCCCAGAGCCATTTGTCTATGCGCACCTCTTCCATCCCTCAGCACCCTATTTATTATTGTATTGATTCATCGTCGTGTTGATGCCGGCCAGACAAAAACTGCGGATCATATCTACAGCTGTTTCAATACGCTCCGGCAACAACAGCTTCTCCTCGCGTGAAAACTCCTCCAGCACATAATTTACCTGCGCCCCCCGCGGGAAATCATTGCCGATGCCGAACCGGAGTCGCGGGTAATCCTGCCCGATCAACTCCTGGATATGTCGCAACCCGTTATGACCAGCGTCACTCCCCTTTGACTTGAGGCGAAGGGTACCAAAAGGCAGTGCCAGGTCATCGACCACCACCAGCAGTTGTTGGTTCTCAATCTTCTCCTTCTGTAACCAGTAACGGATGGCGTTGCCACTCAGGTTCATGAAGGTGGTGGGCTTGAGCAACACCAGCATCTTGTTCCGCAGCCGCATCTCTGCCACAAAACCGTAACGCCTGTCCTCAAAAACAGCATTGGACGCTTTTGCAAAAGCGTCCAACACCATAAAACCTATGTTGTGGCGGGTTTGCTCATAATCAGGTCCGATGTTGCCCAATCCCGCAATCAAGTACTTCATCACATACCTATTTGGTTTACTGCGCCTTGGCAGCGGCACCTCTGGCTGCACGTGTCAGCTGTACACGGCATACCACAGCATTCTTTGCGCTGAGAATCTCCAGGTTGTCAAACCTGAGTTCTCCCACCTGAATCGATTTGCCCAGCTCCAACTTTTCTACGTTCACTACCAACTCCTCAGGAAGATGAGCAGGCAGTGCCTTCACCTTCAGCTTGCGAATATCGAGCGAGAGCTTACCACCAGCTCTCACACCGGCAGCGAGTCCTTCCAGACGTACAGGAATCTCAATCACCACCGGTGCATCTTCAAATACATGGAGGAAGTCCATATGAAGGATGTTGTCTTTCACCGGATGAAACTGGATCTCCTTCACAATACCCATCAGCTTCTTTTCTCCCAGATCGAGGTTCACCAGAAACACTTCGGGTGTATAAACCAGATTGCGGACATCGCTGTTCTTCACCACAAAATTGATATTCTCACCATTGCGTCCACCATAAACCACGCAGGGTATCAACCCTTCGCTACGATAAGCCCTGGCCGCCTTCTTCCCGAAATCATCCCTGACTTCGCCTTTTAATGCAAATGTTTTCATTTTTCCAAATTGTTGTTTGTGTTACTCAAAATAAAGCTGCTTTCTTTATTTCCCATCACACTTGGGAGCCCTCAAAAAAGCGGCGCAAAGATAGTGATTTTCTTTTTATTGTGCAATTATTGCCCGGCTCTTTTTCGGAACACCACCCAAAGCCCCCACATGGAGCCTGTTTCATCGGCAGGGAACAGATCCTTCAGTCGTATGATCCTCCTACCCCATTGCTTACTTTTCGATAACCTGCACACAAATACCAAAAAAATCACTACTTTTGCAGTTTGAATGTTCACTTGACTGAAGTGATGCATGCATCGCGTTGGCATCATCCGGAAGAGAGGGCGCACTGCTCGTTTAGCTTAACAAAAAAAGTTCATTTAAACAATGATAAACAGGAATTTAATTCGCATCCGGATTGTACAGATTGTCTATTCATGGTACCAAAACAGGAATAAGGATTTGCGCAGTGCGGAAAAAGAGTTACTCTTCGGGCTGCAGAAATCATATGATCTCTACTTCTATCTGCTCTCGCTGATGGTGGAGCTGACCAAAGCATATGAAAACAGGGTGGAGACAAAGAAAAACAAGCATCTCCCCTCCTGGGAAGACCTCAATCCCAATACCCACCTGATTCAGAACAAATTCATACAGCAGCTTTCCGGGAACAGGCAATTGCAGAAATATTTTGCAGAGCGCCCCATCATTTGGGATGCCGACACATCTTTTCTGAAGAACCTGCTCGATACCATATTGGATTCAGAAACCTACAAGACCTATACAGAAATAGCATTACCCTCCTATGAAGAGGATCGCGAGTTCTGGAGGAAGTGTTTCAAGCAGTTCATCTACCTCAACGAAGAGCTCGACGAGATACTGGAAGATGAGTGCATCTACTGGAATGACGATGTGGAGATTGTCCAGAGCTTTGTATTGAAAACCATCAAGAAGTTTTCTGAGGATAAGGGTGAGGAGCAACCGCTGCTCCCGATGTTCAAGGATGAAGAGGACAGGGAATTCGCATTGAAATTGCTGCACAACACCATCCTGAATGAAAAAACATATCGGGCGCTTATTGAGAAGCATACCGAGAAATGGGATTTCGAGCGGATCGCCTTCATGGATCTCATCATTATGCAGGTAGCTCTTTCAGAGATTCTTACCTTTGAGTCAATACCCACCAGCGTATCACTGAATGAGTACATTGAAATCGCCAAATCCTACAGCACACCCAAAAGCAGTATATTTATCAACGGCATCTTGGATGCGATTGTGCAGGAAATTAAAGAAGAAAATCGTATTTTTAAAAATTAATTCACACACTAAAAACATTTCGTATGAATATTTTACTACAAGCAGCACAGGGCGGAGGCATGTCGGGCATGGGAGGCACACTGTTTATGATGGTGGCTATTATTGCCGTATTCTATTTCTTCATGATCCGTCCCCAGCAGAAGAAACAGAAAGAGCTGCAAAAGAGCCGCGAAGCAATGAAGGTAGGAGACAAGGTCGTCACTTCCGGTGGCATCCATGGCAGAATCAAAGAGGTCGGTGACACCTGGTTTTTGGTTGAGGTGGCTGACGGAGTGAGAATGAAATTCGAGAAAGCCTCTGTCTTTGCCTCGACGGCTGATGTAACAACACCCTAAAGCTTTTCCGGGTCATGGAGATAAAAGCCTTCGTCGAGAAATGGAAACCCGAGGCGGCAGCCTTTTTTTCCACCTTCCCGTGGAAAAACAGCCTCTTCTTTCTGTTTTTCTTTCTGTTGGCTTTCATCTTCTGGTTGATGCTCTTCTTCCAGAAAGAGAACGTAGAGGGTACCTATCGCATTCCCTTGAAATATGTCAATGTCCCGGAAGATGTGGTTTTTGACCATCCTCTCCCCGAATATCTGGAGGTGAGTATCACCGATAACGGGGCTGCTGTCTTCCGGCTCGATATTAGCAAAAAAGACTCGCTGGAGATCAACGTAACAGAGTTTACGGAGGGAGGCAACAGCAGCCTGCAGGGTGATCAGTATCGCCAGTTAATCCGCTCGCGCCTTTTCACCAGCACCAACATCAGAGGATACTATCCGATGAGCATCAATCTCTCTACCTCAAAGTTGCAAAGGAAAGAGCTGAAGGTTGCTTTTGATGGGGAGATTACCACCAGCAGGGCCAACCTGGTTGCCGACAGCGTCTCCTTTCTGCCGGAAAGTGTCACCGCTTATGGTTCCCGCGAGTCGCTTAACAAGCTGGAGAAAGCCACCACCGAGTATACTGTCTTCAAAAACGTGAAGGCCACCTCCCAGCTGCCCGTTGCCATCAACCAGGTGGAAGGTGTCAAGTTTGTACCTGATGAGGTAGAGATTTTTATCCCGGTGAAAGAGTACACGGAACGAACCTTCGAAGTCCCCATTACGGCAACCGGGCTGCCAGGAAGGCTGGATGTGAAATTCTTCCCCTCGCGTGTCAGCGTCTCTTTTTCGGTAACCCTGGAAGAATATCGAAAGATTGCACCCGAGGATTTCGAGATCAGGCTGAATTACCGCACGTTCCATCAGAACGAAGATGGAAGGGTGGAGCTGCAGCTGAGCAAAAGTCCCGCTGCAGCACAGAATATCCGCATCTCTCCCTCATCGGTCGAGTTTCTATTTGAAAGCAAGGGTGGAGAATGATGAAGGCAGGCATCACCGGAGGTATCGGGAGCGGCAAATCGGTCGTCAGTGAACTGTTTCGAATGCGGGGCATACCGGTATATGACGCCGACAGGGAAGCCAAACAGCTAAACGATCATTCCCCTCTCATACGTGAACAGCTCACAGCACGCTTCGGGAAGGAGCTTTATGCGGACGGTAACCTTAACCGCTCCCTGTTGGCTACACTTATGTTCCAAGACAAGCAACGTGTGGCTGCTGTCAACGCCATCGTCCATCCGATACTGGCCCAATCCTTCCTGGAGTGGTGCAGCCGCCACCGGGGAGACAAGTTGGTAATGATCGATGCGGCATTGCTCTTCGAAGCTGGATTTGCGAGCTACCTTGACAGGGTGATCACTGTCTATGCACCGGTAGAGATTCGGTTGGAAAGAGTCATCAAGCGTGATCACACCTGCAGGGAAGCAGTGCAAGAGCGAATGAAACATCAGATGCCGGAAGAGGAGAAAATGAGGCAATCCGATTTTGTCATTCACAACGACGGAAGCCAGTCGCTTATCCGTCAGTCAGCAGCTATTCTGGAGCAACTCCTTCAGTTGTAAAACGAAAGGGGGCAACCCGCGTCCTACCTTTTTTACCTCAGTCAATAGTGTAAGATGACCGAAGATCCACTGATCAGAAAACTATCCCAACTGTTTCCGAAAGAGCAGCTTCATACCGATCCGCTTTCATGCCTGACAAAAGGAACGGATGCGGGTCTTTACCGCCTTATCCCCAAAGCCGTGGTTACGGTCAACTCAGAAGAAGAGGTGATCCGGCTGTTGCGGTTCTGTCACCGGGAGAAAAAAGCTGTTACCTTCAGGGCGGCAGGCACCAGCCTGAGTGGTCAAACCATCAGCGACTCAATTCTGGTAGAGACTGGTCGCGGCTTCACTTTTTCAACCATCAGAGACAAGGGGGAAACGGCCACTTTTGGCTGCAGCGTGAAAGGCAGTGTCGCAAACAGACAGCTGGCTCCCTTTTCACGCAGATTGGGACCTAAGCCTGCTTCAATAAATGCCGCGAAGATTGGTGGCATCATCGCCAACAATGCCAGCGGATCAAGCTACGGCATTCTCCACAACAGCTACCACACCCTGAAATCGATGCGAATAATCCTATCTGACGGCACCCTTCTCGATACCGCCGACAGGGTGAGTCGCAGCGATTTTCTCGCCTCACACCGGGAGCTCTGCGATGAGTTGCTTCGTCTGCGGGAGGCAACGACCAGCAAGCCGGAAATACGAAACCGTATCATCCGCAAGTTCGAGCTGAAAAACACCTGCGGGTATGGTGTGAATGCGCTGATCGACTTCGAAGATCCTGTCGACATACTGCAACACCTGATGGTCGGATCGGAAGGAACCCTCGGCTTCATATCGCAGGCAACCTTCGAGACAGTGCATGATGCTCGCCTAAAAGCAACAGCGCTGGTTTACTTCGCCAACCTGCAGGATGTATCTGACACGATTCTACCGTTACGCAGTTGCAGCGTATCTGCTGCCGAGCTGATGGATCGCAACGCCTTGCGAGCCGTAGAGAAGCGGGAGGGAATGCCCGCGGAGCTGATAGGATTGCCGGAAGGAGCTGCGGCCCTGTTGATCGATACCGCAGCAGACGACCAAGACACCCTGGATGAGCAGATTCGGGAGATTGAGAAGAAGCTGGCACATATTCCCACACTCTCACCCATCATCTTCACAAGAGACAGCAGCCTCTACAACCGTTACTGGGATGTACGCAACGGCCTTTTCACCTCGGCGGCTGCGACACGACCACCACACACCGCCTGCATCATTGAGGATGTGGCCTTTCGCGGTGAAATCCTGGGGAGTGCCTTGGAAGATTTGCATCACCTGCTGGTGCGGAGAGGGTATGAGGATGCAGTGATGTGGGGGCATCTGCTCGATGGCAATGTGCATTTCACGGTCTTCCCAGACATCAACAACCCCGAAGGAGTGAACCGCTACGCCCGGTTCATGGAGGAGCTGTGCGAACTGGTAGCGGTGAAGCACGAGGGAAGCCTCAAGGCGGAACATGGTACAGGCAGGAACATGGCTCCTTTCGTAGAGAAGGAGTGGGGCAGTGAGATCTATGCCATCATGAAGCAGATCAAACAACTGCTCGATCCGTCAGGTTTGCTCAATCCGGGTGTGGTAATCAACGAGGATCCACAGGTGCTGGTGCAAAACCTGAAACGGATACCTGCTGCTCATCCTCTCATCGATAAATGCATCGAGTGTGGCTTCTGTGAGTCCAGCTGTCCCTCCAGGGATCTCACTCTCACGCCTCGACAGAGGATTGTTGCCTATCGTCATCTTGCAGAAAGTGAGGCAACCGTCGGCAAGGGTGAGATCACAGCGGCCGCGTTGCGGGTTATCTCTTACCCATTAGAGGAGACCTGCGCCACCGACGGATTGTGCAGGATCGCTTGTCCCGTGGGAATCGACACGGGTCTATTAATCAAGGAGCTGCGCTGGAGGCAGCAGGGGAAAGTTGCCAATGCTGTTGCCAGCTACATCGCCGCACACATGGATGGGGTTACAGCACTGCTGAGATGGATACTGCCACTGCCTCATGCCCTGGCAAGGGTTACCGGTTACAACCTTCCGGAGAGGATCATGAGGGGTCTATTCAGGGTGGGTGATGGTCTTATCCCCCTCTGGACCCGACACACCCCGTCGGGGAGCAGGCGTATCACCAGCAGCCATTACCCGGCGTCCCAGGCCGGCGCACCCCATGTAGTTTACTTTCCTGCCTGTATCTCCCGCTCCATGGGAGCTCCATCTCCCGGGTATACAGAAAAGGCCGATCTTCCCGCAACAATGCTCTCATTGCTACACAAGGGAGGCTACAGCGTGATCCTTCCAGCGGAACGGGAAAGGCTCTGCTGCGGGATGGCCTTTAACAGCAAGGGGTTCCGGAAACAGGCACGCATCAAGGAACAGGAACTGAACGAGGCTTTGCTGAAAGCCAGCAATAACGGGGAATTTCCCATTGTCTGCGACATGAGTCCCTGTTTGTTGCATATGCGCGAAACCCTTGACCCGCGTCTAAAGCTTTACGACCAGGTCACCTTTATCCATGATTTTCTGCTTGAGCGGTTGCAGCTGGTAAAACTACCGGTTACCGTTGCCCTGCATGTTACCTGCAGCTCAACGAAAATGCAGCTCTCCGACCAGATGGTGAAGGTGGCTTCGCTCTGTGCCGAGAAGGTGGTTGTTCCGGAGGATGTGGGTTGTTGTGGTTGGGCAGGTGACAGAGGCTTTTTCTATCCTGAGCTGAACCGTTCCGCACTGGGATCACTGAAGCAGGGTATCAAAGAGGCTACCGAGGGCTACTCCAACAGCCGCACCTGTGAAATCGGGCTCACCATGCAAAGCGGCATCACCTATCAATCGATTGTATACCTGGTGGATAGGGCTTCCACAGGGTCCGCTCACTTCATCTGGTCGAATCCTTTTCCATAGACCCCCACCACGTTGCTTTGCGAGATAAAGGCGTTCTCATCGATCCGTTTCACCAACCGGAAGATGGATGTCGATTCGGCCTTGCGTGCCAGGATGATCAGCACCTTCTGCGGCTGCTGAGAGTACCAGCCGGTGCCCTCCAGCACCGTACAGCCACGGTTCAGCTCGGAATTGACATGCGAGGCGATCTCATTGTAGCGGGTGGAGAAAATAATGAACTGCACCGATTGGCGGGCCCCGTTGATCACCAGATCTACGGTGTAGTACATCACCGAGACCACAATCAGTCCATAGATGATTTTTTCAAAACTCTGAAACAGCAGGTAGGAGCTGCTCACGATGATCAGGTCAATGTATAGCAGACCCCGCCCCATGCTGATGTAGCGATACTTGGTGATGATGGCACCCAGGATATCGGTACCCCCGGTGCTGGCGTTGCGGGTATAGACCAGGCCTAGGCCGGTACCGCTACACACGGCACCAATGACACTGGCAATCAGCGGATCGGCATGAACGATCGCATCGGTGATCAGGTTTTCTGCCACCCCCATCAACAAAGTGAGACCTACTACACCATAAAGTGCTTTGAAGACATAGCCTTTACCCAGAACAAACCAGGCCACCACCATCATGATACCGTTCCCCAGAAGGAAGGTCATAAAAACCGGTAGCCCGAAGGCATACTTGAAGAGCAGTCCCACACCCCCCAGGCCCCCTACCACGATCTCGTTGGGCATGATGAAACCGGTGAAGCCAACGGCAAAAAGCATGATCCCTACCGTGATCACCAGGTAGTCCTTCCAGTAGAACGATTTGAGATAGCGAACCTCTCTGTTCATAAAGGTTTGAATAAAGGTATATTGTATCCGCTCAGGAGGTTGTAGCCATTAAATCACCACATTGACGATCTTTTGTGGCACGATGATCACCTTCTTTGGCGTTTTCCCTTCCAGCCACTTCTGCGAGCCGGGATGAGAAAGCACTGTTTTTTCAATCTCCTCACGGGTGGCATCGGCTGCAAACTCAATCACGAAGCGCGACTTACCGTTAAAGGAGATGGCATAGGAAAAAGCATCCTCTTTCAGGTACTCTTCGTTCCAGGCAGGCCAGGCAGCATCGCAGACAGAGGTCTCATGGCCCAGGGCGTGCCATAGCTCCTCCGCTATGTGAGGAGCAAAAGGAGCCAGACAGATTACCAGTTTTCCGAGCACTTTTCGGTTCCGGCACTTCATCGCCGTCAGCTCGTTGGCGCAGATCATAAAGGCGGAAACAGAGGTGTTGAAGGAGAACTGTTCGATGTCGGAGCTTACTTTCCTGATCAGCTTGTGCAGTGATTTGAGCGCCTCCCGTGAGGGTTCCTCATCGGTGACGGCAAGGGTTTCATCCCGATAGAAAAGGCCCCACACCTTGCGCAGGAAGCGATGCACGCCGTCGATACCGTTGGTATCCCAGGGTTTGGACTGTTCCAGTGGCCCGAGGAACATCTCATAGAGCCGTAGGGTGTCGGCTCCATAACGGCTCACGATGTCATCGGGGTTCACCACGTTGAACATCGATTTCGACATCTTCTCCACGGCCCACCCGCAGATATATTTCCCATCCTCCAGGATGAACTCGGCGGTTTTATATTCCGGGTTCCAGTTGCGGAACGCCTCGAGGTCGAGGATGTCGTTGTGTACCATGTTCACATCCACATGAATGGGTGTCACCTCATACTCATCCTTCAGGTTCAGCGATACGAAGCGATTGCTCCCCTTGATGCGGTATACAAAGTTGCTGCGTCCCTGTATCATCCCCTGGTTGACCAGTTTTTTGAAGGGTTCCTCCTCACAGGCTACCCCGATATCGAAGAGGAACTTGTTCCAGAAACGGCTATAGACCAGATGCCCCGTGGCATGTTCGGTTCCCCCTATGTAGAGATCCACATTGCGCCAGTAGGTGTTGGCCTGCTCCGACACCAGTGCCCCATCGTTGTGCGGATCCATGTAGCGGAGATAATAGGCCGATGAGCCGGCGAAGCCGGGCATGGTATTCAATTCGAGGGGATACCCTTCGGCAGTCTTCCAATTGCTGGCCCGTCCCAAGGGCGGTTCGCCCGTCTCGGTGGGCAGGAACTTATCTACCTCCGGCAGCTCCAGTGGCAGCTGCTCTTCCGGCAGCGTATAGGGCATCCCCTCTTTGTAGTAGATGGGGAAAGGCTCACCCCAGTAGCGCTGGCGGGAGAAGATGGCATCGCGCAGGCGATAATTGACCTTGCGGTAACCGAGACCCTGTTGCTCAACCGCATCAATGGCAGCGGGAATGGCCTCCTTCACCGTGAGCCCGTTGAGGAAGTCGGAATTGGCCATCACCCCTTCCTTGGCATCGAAGCTCTCCTCGGAGACATCGCATCCTTCAATGAGCGGGACGATGGGCAGGTTGAAATGCCTGGCAAAGGCATAGTCTCGGCTGTCGTGAGCCGGCACCGCCATGATGGCACCGGTACCGTAGCCGGCCAACACATAGTCGGAGATCCAGATAGGCAGGGGTTCACCCGTAAAGGGGTGGGTGGCATAAGAACCTGAAAAGACACCGCTCACCGACCGGTCTGCAATACGCTCCCGTTCAGTTTTTTTCCCGGTTTTCCTGATATACTGCTTCACCGCATCGCGCTGCTCAGGGGTGGTGAGTTGTTCCACCAGTTCGCTCTCGGGCGCCAGCACCATGAAAGTGACACCGAAGATGGTGTCGGCACGCGTGGTGAAGATATCGAAGGTGACACCGCTGGTGGTGGAGAAATGCATCACGGCACCCTCGCTACGACCAATCCAGTTGCGCTGTGTCTCCTTGAGCGAGTCGCTCCACGCCACCTGCTCCAATCCCTCCAGCAGACGGGGTGCGTAGGCTGACACCCGCAGGCACCACTGTCGCATCTTCTTCTGCTCCACGGGATACCCCCCGCGGATAGAGAGACCCTCGCTTACCTCATCGTTGGCCAGCACGGTGCCCAGTTGAGGGCACCAGTTAACCATGGTATCACCCAAGTAGGCGATGCGGTAGTTCATCAGCATCTGTTGCTGTTCTTTATCCCCCATGTCGTTCCACTCTGCCGCACTGAAGCTGATCGGTTCGCTGCAGGCCAGGTCTAATCCCCCAGTACCCTGTTGTGAAAA
>Ga0265294_10007089_pt1 | contig 13356 bp, 9 predicted proteins | sample MunlanPumphouse3_FD_192504 | JGI IMG/M metagenome (GOLD analysis project Ga0265294, IMG submission 192504) | Groundwater microbial communities from a municipal landfill in Southern Ontario, Canada - Pumphouse #3 | ecosystem: Environmental > Aquatic > Deep subsurface > Groundwater | place... | reverse complement strand
TGTCCATCTGGAGAAATACATGGCTGACTTTCCCATGTGCCTGGAGTGTTGATGCTTTGGCCTAAGGCTTTTATATCACTCCAATATTCTCCAAGCCAGGTGGAATGATAGATATCACAATTGATATATTCCTCCTTTGGCTGGCATACTGTGTAATAAAGTTCTCTATTATCAGCTGTTAGGGTTGCTCCACCTTCGTTATAAACGCTGTTGAAAGGCTCTTCAAGTGGAAATCCCTTGTCGTAAGTGCCGTCCTCTTTCTTGGAAGATAAACAGAAAATCTCCTTTTGAACAACATTATCCTTTGCATAAAAAGAATTGTCTTCTTCTTCCTTCACATACATTCTTCTTGTGAAGAATATCTTTTCTCTGTCGTGAGATATGAAAGGGAGAAACTCATCATCTTTGGTGGATATATGTTGAATGGCATAAGGATTAAATTCAACTGGATTAGACTTTGTTTCGGATATAAAAGAAGACCATTGAAGATAATTGTTAGCTTCATTAATCAAGCTATCGGTTATGTAAGGGTCGTCGAAGGCAAGTTTCTGGAATTTATTTAAGTTGACAACGCATGAATCAAATCTTTCGTAGGTGTAGTCAATTAGTCCTAAATAATAGTACAGCAGGGGATGGGAGTAGTTGGGGCATATCTCCAAAACCTTAGGGAAGAACTTTTCAATTGTTGCATTGTTTGAAAGTCTTGCTCCAATAAGTCCAATAAGAAAATAGGGAGTTGCAAATTCTGGCTCTTTAACTGTTAGCTCTCTAAATTGTTTTGAGGCATCATCTAAATTGCCATCTAAATAGGTGTTATAGGATTTTTCGAAATCTTTCTTAGTCTTTTTATTAATGTCTTCACTGCATGGGTCGTATTCCAGGATATGTTTTTCCTGTGAAAAAGCACTCTGGAGAGAAACTAAAATCAAAAAGAATGCAATGAAGTGTTTCATAACAATAAAAGCTAATAATTGTTTTCCATTTTTTCTTTCAATTTGTCAACCAAAACATCCATAAAATTTTGCAAAGGCTTTTTAACCATCATCGACATCATTGGGTTAATATCTAAATTGAAAAAAGACCTAACCTTTGTTTTTGAGTCATTAATAGAATCAAACTCCCAATTGAAAGTGAAAGGAAAAGGACTTGATATGTCTTTGTCATTAACAATTACAATTGAAGTAAAGGGAGTCTTGTTTGATATTTCCATTCCAAAATCAGTCAATCCAGTAACCTTAAAAGAACATTTTTCTTTTGTAGCCTTCCAGTTCTCCACCTTATCGGGAACAAGTAGAGAGAAATTAGTAAAGTCAGAAAGAAAATTAAAAATTTTTTCTGCTGAAGAATTTATTTCAACTTCTTTGCTTTCAACCTTTGCCATAAGTTTTTTTTGTATAAAAAAAGGCGTTAAAATATAACGCCTTAGTGGTTATTAAAATATTTCTATCCGTTCATTCTTTCCTCTGACCACTTCTCTGGATTCATTCTCCATTTGTTCAAAGAAATTAAATCTTCTTCCTTAATATAACTTTCTTCCTTAGCTGTTTCAATTAAGGTGTCATAGTTTGTAATTGTTGCTAAAGGAACATCTTTTTCTTTAAAAGCTGCTTCAGAAATATCCAATCCATAAGTGAAGATTGCTACCATTCCTTTAACGATGCAACCTGCTTCTCTTAAAGTGTCAACAACTTGCAAGCTGCTTTTGCCTGTGGAAATCAAATCTTCAATAACAAGAACTGTTTGTCCTGCTTTAATATCTCCTTCAATTTTATTTGTAAGTCCATGTTGTTTTTCTTGAGGACGAACATAAATAAAAGGTTTGCCCAAATCTTGAGCAACCAAAACTCCTTGAGCAATACCTCCTGTTGCAACTCCTGCAATTACATCAACTTCTGCAAAAATTTCATTTATTTTTGAAACAAATTGTTGTCGAATAAAAGTTCTTATCTCTGGATAAGAAAGAGTTACTCGATTATCGCAATAAATTGGAGATTTTCTTCCTGAAGCCCATGTAAAAGGATTTTCATTATTCAATTTAATTGCTTTAATTTGCAAAAGAAATCGAGAGGCCTGTATGGCTGTATCATTATTAACTTTCATAATGCAAAAATATAACATTTTCACTAAATACCATAGCGTTTGCATAACAAATCAACCGCTTAAAACATTAAACGTTGATGATAAGCAAATTATTGAGTGTGATAAAAATAATTTTCTCCAAATTCCATTTTTATCTCTCTTGGAAGAGAAGCCAAATAAGAAATCAATAATAGTATATGTTGCTGACATAGATGCGTCTATTGTATTTTTACATGTAATAAAAAGCTATGTATTTGTTCAAGCTGCAGGAGGGTTAGTACGCAATCATAATAATCAATTATTATTTATTTTTAGAAATAGGAAATGGGATTTGCCTAAAGGACATAGAGAAGTTGGAGAAGAAATAGACCAAACAGCTTTAAGGGAAGTTAGAGAGGAGTGTGGACTGAATGATTTGGAAATTGTAAGTCAATTGGGAATAACCTACCATACTTATTATATGAATGGACGTCATGAACTTAAAGAAACTCATTGGTATAATATGAAAACCTCCGAAATGGAGCTAATTGCCCAAAAAGAAGAAGGGATTGAAAAAGCTGAGTGGATAGGAAAGGATAAAATTGATGAGGTTGTAGCTGATTGTTTTTTGAGTTTAAGAGATTTATTGGAGAATACGGAATTGTTTTAAGGGAGTTTAGTTGTTTATTAGTTTAGTTGATTGTTTTTACGCCTAAACATCTCAACACCTTAACGACTCAACAAACACACTGAGTGTGCTGCAACTCCTTCTTTTTTGCCTACAAAACCGAGATGTTCGGTTGTTGTTGCTTTAATGTTTATATCTTCCAGGTCAATATCCATTACTTTTGAAAGAGTTTCTTGCATTTGAGGTATATAGGATGAGATTTTTGGACTTTGAAGACAGATAATTGTATCAATGTTTTCTATCTTAAATCCTTTTTCTCTAACTTTTTCAATAGTCTCTTTTAATAATATTTTGCTGTCTATTCCTTTAAACTCTTTATTTGTATCTGGATATAAATAGCCAATATCTCTTAAAGAGGCTGCTCCAAGCAATGAATCAATAATAGCATGTATAAGCACATCAGCATCGGAGTGTCCAATTGCTCCAAAAGGACTTTCTATCTTTATTCCTCCCAAGTAAAAAGGGCAGTCTTGTTTTAATTGATGAACATCGTAGCCAATGCCAACTCTATATTTCATTGATTGATTTTCTATTTAAAGTCAAATGAAAGAGATAATCTCAAGGTGTTTTTTAAAGGGTGGTTATTTCCAACAGTTGGAACAAGGTATGCTATATCTAATTGCATAATATTATATTTGAATCCACCACCAAAGGTCATATATTGACGTCCACCTTTTTTAGGGTTTTCGTAGAAGAATCCACCTCTAACATAAAGAAACTTATTGTATACCCATTCTGCACCAGCAGAAATGTTTATTTCTTGCATTTCTTCAGTAAATCCATTTGGAGCATCATAGAATGATTGGAAAACTCCTTGCATAACTCCAACATTATTGTCATAACCTTTAACAATAACTCTAGTTGAGTCGTCATAAATTGCAGGTGTAGGTACCAATAGTTTGTTGAAGTCTAACAAAAGAGAAAGTGAATTAAACTGATTGAAGTCCATTGTATATCTTCCTCCAATACGGAGATTGGCTGGTTGAAATTCTTTTTGAATGGCTTGAGAGTAAGAAATTTTTGATCCAAGATTAGCAATTTGTAAACCAAGAGCATAAGACTTGTCTTCATTCTCTCCTATTGTTTTTTGATAGTAAAGGCCAATATCTGTTCCAAATGCGTTTGCAGCATGAGTAGAAGTTGAACCAACATTTTGTCCTTGAGTTAAATCAGAACGTATGTATCTTCCAGTTACTGAAGCTGAAAAATTATCAGATAGTTTCATTGAGTAAGCAAGGTCAAGTGCAAATTCGTTTGGTTTAAAATTTCCTTTGTTTTCTGCATTAACATCATAAAAGTCGATGCTCCCTAAAGAGAAATAAGTTAATGAACCTCCAACTGCACTTCTTTCGTTTATTTTGTAGAAAGCAGAAAGATAAGATAGGTCAATATCTCCAACCAAATCCCTAAGCCATGGAGTATAAGAGAATGAAACTCCTGCTGATTTTTCTGCAAATGCCAATTTAGCTGCGTTATAGTGTATTGAGTTTGCATCAGGTGTTGTCGCAACTCCAACATCTCCCATAGCTCCAGAACGAGAATCAGGTGCAATTAAAAGTAATGGGACACCAGTGCTTATTACTCTTACTCCATCTTCAATTTTTTGACGAAGTATTACATCATTATTGTCTAACGTTTGAGCTTTTAGAGTTTCGTTGCTTATTAATGTTACACCAATTAAAAGATATAGAGCTGTTCTTTTTACTTTTGATATTTTCATTTCTGTTTTTCTCTTTTGTTAAATTGAAGTTTATAAAACGATATAAATTGAGGTTTATTATTCTTATCTAAATTTTTTAAAGGATTACCAATTTTTTTGATTCAGTGTATTCTTTTCCGCTTTCGGTATTTATAAGCATTCTGTAAATGTAAATTCCTGACTTGAGTTTTTGACCTCCATCTGTTGAGCCATCCCATTGAATTGGTCCTATGGTGTATCCGTTTGAAGGATTATTTACAAGAATTGTTTTAACTCTCATTCCTGCAGTGTTGAAAATATGTATTTCGGCACTTTTAATTTTTGAGTTTTGATTATGTTCTAAAAAGAAACTTGTTGAATTTTTAAAAGGATTAGGGAAGTTTTTCAGATTAGAAAATGTCTCTTCATTTTTACTTATAACATTGAATGTTATGGTTGCTGATGAAGAGAAATTGAATATATTCCATGCTTTTAGGGTTAGAGTGTGTTCTCCTTCGTTTAAAGAGTAGAATGGAAATCTTATGTAACCTTTATTGGCATCAAATTGATCTTGTTCAAAGAAATCATTTAAAATAAATGTGTTGGCTGCATTATCAAGGGTTGCTGTTAGGTCGTGTCCTAATCCACTTCCAACAGTGTTGATTGCAATATTGTCAGAAACAACAGCATAAAGTTCAGGATTTTCATTTGTTATTCCTCCAGAACGGAAATTACTGTCTCCAATATATAGTTTTACAATTGGTCTTGTCTCAACAATAATAACACTGTTATCAATTCCTCCAACAACAAACTTATCGCAATATCCACCAGCATCAGCACTGTCAGAATAAGCATAATAGCTTAATTTTCCATAACCATAATTATAGGCAATGTCTTTTGGCATAGTGAAAGTATGAGTGAAGAGCCCATTTTCAACTTTGGTTTTTGATTTGTGAAGGATGTTTTTTTGTTGTTCAAAGTCTAATATAGAGCCATTGTTTTCATTGTCTAAGGTGTAATAAGTACTTGACTTATCAAATAATGTGATTTGTATTTCTCCATTAAAATCTTCCATGAAATTTGAATCAGCATCCATAATTTTTCCACTGATAGTAACATTTGATAATGCTTTTAAAGTATCGTTTTCAACCTCTGGATCAATTCCATTAATGCTTGTTGTAACTACATTGTATTGAGGGAGACTAATCCTAAGGGCAGGGTCACCCAAAAGAATAACACATCTTTGATCTGAACTATTATTAGAATCGTTATTTTTTGTTGCGGAATAAGCTTCTCCAAATGTTCTTGTTTTGTTATTATTGAGAGGTTCTAAAATATTTTGATGAAATAGTTTATTTACCAGATCATTTGCACTAATAGGTCTTGACGCAGAAATTAAAGCAATCATTCCTCCATTTCTATTATATAAAGAATATTCTGCAGCTGAAGGTTTGTCAACCATATCATAACGTGCAAAAGAGCATGTTGAAGTAATCATAATTGGCAAAGAATTATAGTTGGTCCATCCCATTATGTCGGTAATGGTTATTAATCTTTCACTTGAAAGATGGTCTTCAGAGCCGTGACCAACATAATTAAAAATTAAACAACCTTTTTTCATTTGCTGGTTAATTGCTTTTGAGGCATCAGGATAAGTGCTTCCTGAGGAGGATGCATATTGTTTGTAAGCATCTGAATATATTTTGATAGCATTTATTTGAGGTTGTTGAAGTTTGGTTTGTTCAAATATGTTTTCTACATCTTTAATGAAATAACCATCATTCTTGTCTGCGTCATCAGCAGTTAAAACAGAATAATTTCTCCAATCAGTAATTTTATCCTTAGTTAAAATATCTTTTCTCAAAAGGTATCGTTCTGATTTGTCAACCATATTATCAGCTTGCTCAATTGTAGAAACAGGGAAACGACCTATGCCAATCTTTAAAGAGTCTCTTAAATACATCGGTAAAAGTCCTTTTGCATTAGGAGAAAGATATCCTATAAAATCTTCTGCAGGAAAATTATCCTTATCTAATGATTTGTTATTCATTTGATATGTTAAAACAAAATTATTATTATACTTTAAAATGTTCTTGTTGTCGAAGGTTCCGTCACCAAATAATAAAACATTTTTAGGATTTTTTCCCTCAGGAAGATATTTATTATAAAGCATCCTTAGATATTCCTTATAAGCTAAAAAATCAGGAGTTCCAGAAGAAAATTCATTATAAACTTGTTCTGTTGTAACAACCTTTGTAGTTAAATTGTTATGCACTTTGTGTATTTCGGCCAAACGATTAGCCTGTTCAAGGAAAATAGGGTGAGTAATTATTACATAATCTGCAGCTTCAGATGCGTGAAGGTTTTGGTTAATAACCTTACCAATTGGCTTTATGGTGTTGAAATTTGAATTATTGTTGAAAACAACTACATCTCTTAAACTATCGCTTAAAAGATTGAAGTTATATGTTTTTTCAGTTAAATTGTAATCTCCAGTTATTTGAATAGGATTAATCCAATTTGTTACATCCCAAACAATAACATTATCGTTTGGAACATTTGAAATAACATTATTTACAACTTGATTTGTTCCCAAAAATTCTGTTGTTTTATATTTTAAAATTGTAGGGAAGGTGTATTGAAGTTTTTTGTCATAGTTTACTAATATATAATTCAACCAAGCTTTTGAAAGGGAATTGCCTTGAAATGTTACACTTACTTTATTATTTGCAGTCTTAATGTTATTAATTGTACTTCTAACTGTTTTATCATTTGGATATGCTACTCCATTACTCGTTAGTGGTAAAAAAGTTATAGTATCAATCATTATATTATTGTAGTTAAACACAAATGAAGTTGTAGTCTCGCTTTGAGCAGCAGGTTTATACTCAATAATTGCAGGCTTAATCAAATTGTTGTTTCCGTCAACTAATGGCGTTCTCAAATCTAATGGATAATCTTCAGTTTTATTAACAATAAATTGTTTTCCCATCCAAAGTGTTCCACTTTCAAAAACATTAACTAACTCTTGTTTTGAAAGAAAATAATCTCTTGTAGAAATTGATGTTGTGTCAGCAACTAAAGCTTGATTTGAAATTGAACCAACTCTTTTCTTTTGACCTATTGAGTCGCTAAAAGTAACAAAATAGGAGTATTGGTCAGAATATGGATGAAGATTGAAACTCCAAATATCTTCATTTTTATTATAATCCCACGTTGTTCCTCCTTCTCCATAAAAAATCACATAACCTCCTTGGGAGAAATTATTATTCGGGTCGTAAACATAAATTGAGTTTTCCAATAAGTCGGAATAAGTGCAAAGGGAATTATTTGAAGAAATTGGTCTCCCTCCATTTCCATAGATTGATAATTTAGAAGAATTGATTTTTTCTGCAGGAACACCCATTGCAATAAAATCATTGTAGGTTATTTTATATAACCCAGAAGAGGAGATAGAAAATTTATACCAATCTCCATGTGCCAAAACAGAGGAATCGGGATAACTAATGGATTGAGCATATAATCCACCACTCAATGTCATAAGGCTTATAATAAGCAATTTAATAAGGTTTGTCTTTCCCATAACTTGAAATAGATTCAATTAAATTAATTCAGCAACAATATAAACACAAAAAATTATTATTTATTGTTGAGCGAAAACCAAAACAAATAAAAATGTTAATTATACATTTTAAATCTTGTGGATAATTATTTTTTCATATTTTTGAAACTTAAAGTACAATAATTCTGTATAATGGATTAAAATTCTTTATGCAAGAAATTATTTAATTGCCAATTTTATGCTTGAAAAACAATGATTAAGGAGGTAGAAAGTAAAATTTTACTACCTATCTTATGAATCGTTTGTAATTTTTTTGTAATATTGCCAATTGAATTTATACACTATTAAGGATAAATAAACAAACTGATAATGAAAAAAATCATACTATTTACACTGATAGCATTTATGGCTTTAGTTGGTGAATTAAAGGCTCAAGACCCTCATTTTTCACAATTTTATGCTAATCCACTTTATGTTAATCCTGCCTTTGCTGGTTCAAGCGTATGTCCAAGATTAGGATTTACTGTTAGAGATCAGTGGCCAAGTTTAGGTGCATTTCAAACAGCAACTGTTTCTTATGACCAATATGTTGATTTTTTAAGTGGAGGTGTTGGTGCAATTATTTTGGGAGATAAGGCTGGAGATGCTTTCCGTTCAACTTCATTTTCATTAATGTATTCATTAAGACTTAAATTGACTCGAAAAATAAATATGAATCTTGCTCTTCAAGCTTCTGTCGCAAATAGGAGTTTGGATTTTCAAGGGCTTACATTCGCAGATATGATTGACCCTCGTTATGGATTTATTTATTCAACCCAAGCTCAAGTTCCACCAAGCTTAAGTAATACTTTTGTTGATTTTGCTGCAGGAACAGTTGTTTATGGAGAAAACTGGTATGGGGGTGCTGCTTTTGCTCATTTAACTCAACCAGATGATGGTTTTGTTTCTTACAATAGATTACCTTTAAAGATAACTATTCATGGAGGTGCGAAATTTAATATAAGCAGAGATAAAAGAAGAACAAACGCTTTCTTTGGAGCTCCAATAATTTCTCCAAATGTAATTTATAATAAGCAAGGACAATTTCATGACCTTAACTATGGACTATATTTAGATTGGTCCCCTTTCATTGTTGGTGCATGGTTCCGTCAAGGCTTTAATAATCCTGATGCTTTTGTTTTTATGGCAGGAGTTCAACATGGAATGTTTAAAATTGGATATAGTTACGACATAACAGTTTCTTCTCTTTCGAATGTTTCAGGAGGAGCTCATGAACTTTCACTTGGTGTACAATTTAATTGCCCAGAAAAACGTAAGAAGTTAAAATCAATAGACTGTCCTACTTTCTAAGAGAAAGCTGTAACAAAAATTGCTAAACAATAGTATAAGAGAGAAAGTATCAAGTAAAGAATAATAGTAAAAAATATATTTTGTATGAAAAAAAATGCATTCAAAAAGATTTTATTTAGCATAGCAATAGTAACACTACTATTTGGTTGTAAGGGAAACCCTAATGTTTCTGCAACAACTGGATGGAATTATGATGACCCTAATTGGGGAGGATTTGAATCTGCTATGCCTAATGATCAATTAGACCCTAACGGAATGGTATTTGTAGAGGGAGGAACATATGTTATGGGACAAACTACTGATAATGTACGTAAGGAGTGGGATAATCAACCTCGTAGAGCTACAGTTTCATCTTTCTATATGGATGAATGTGAAGTTTCAAACCAAGACTATAGAGAATATTTATATTGGTTGCAAAGAGCATATGGTAATGACTACCCAGAATATGTTAAGAAAGCTTTGCCTGATACTCTTGTGTGGAGATCTAAATTAGCTTTAAACGAAGCTTATGTTGAGAACTATTTTCGTCATCCAAACTATGCTGATTTCCCTGTTGTTGGAGTTTCATGGCTTCAAGCAATTGAATATGCAAATTGGAGAACTGACCGTGTAAATGAAAGAATATTGGTTGATAATGGATATTTGGAATTAGACTTAGATGCACAAGGAGATAATACTTTTAATACCGATGCTTACTATGCTGGACTATATGAAGGTTTAGTTTTGGAAGAAAAGGAAAATTTAGACCCAAGTTCTGAAGGAGTTAGAAAAATTAAGATAGAAGACGGACTTTTATTACCTAAGTTCCGTTTACCAACCGAAGCAGAATGGGAATTTGCTGCTTATGCTCTAATTGGAAATAGCTATGATGAAAGAATTGTTGAAAGAAGAATTTATCCTTGGAATGGCTATCAAGTTAGAACAGACGATAAGAAATATTATGGTGAAATGTTAGCTAATTTCAAACGTACTAAGGGAGATGCAATGGGAACAGCAGGAGCTTTAAACGACCATTGGGAATACACTGCACCGGTAGCTTTCTATTTCCCTAACGATTATGGTTTATATAATATGGCAGGAAATGTCGCAGAATGGTGTTTGGATGTTTATCGTCCAATGACAAGTCAAGATGCAGAAGACATTAACCCATTTCGTGGAAATGTTTATATGACAAAGGTTTTGGATGCTGATGGAATGATTTCAGAAAAAGACTCTTTAGGAAGAATTAGCTATAGAGAAGTAACCATTGCTGAAAACATTAATCGTACAAATTACAAACAAGCCGATAACATTAACTATCTTGATGGAGACCTTCGTTCACAACTAACTGACCAATGGAAGAAAGAACAATCAGAAGAAGGTGAAGATGTTGTTGCTTACGAAGAAGACCCAGAAGCACAAGCAGTTTCAGAATCAAATTCAATGTATGAATATGGAGTTTCTTCATTAATTACAGATAAGGTAAGAGTTGTTAAGGGTGGTTCATGGAAAGATAGAGCATTTTATTTAAGCCCAGGACAAAGAAGATTCTTAGATCAAACTAAGAGTACCGAATGGATTGGTTTCCGTTGCGCTATGGATCAAATTGGTTCAAAAAGTTTATACTAATACATAATAAAATATGATAATGAGTCTCATCTTTAAGGTGAGACTTTTTTTTGTATCATTTTTTTTCTTAACTTCGCAACTTCTTATGACAAAGAAATACGAGCAAATATTAGAAGATTTTAAAACAAAAAACTTTTCTCCAATCTATGTATTGACTGGAGATGAGCCTTTCTATATTGATGCTTTGGCACAAATTTTTGACTCTTCTCTTTTGGATGAAAGCGAAAAAGACTTCAATCAAAAAGTGCTTTATGGAAGAGACATAACAATGGATGATATACTTTCCAATGCCAAGCTCTACCCCATGATGTCAGACCACAGGTTAGTTTTGGTTCGAGAGGCACAAGATATAGATAAAAAAGACTGGTCAAAATTTGATTCCTATTTCAAAAACCCAATACCAACTACAGTTATAGTTATCTGTTATAAGTATAAAAGCATAGACAAATCTTTCTTGAAGAAGGTTGATAAGGCAGGGGCTGTTTTTGAAAGCAAGAAACTTTACGATAGTGCAATACCTCAATGGATAATTAATTATTCAAAGTCAATAGGCTTAAAGATAAATCCTTATAGTTCACAGCTTATTGCAGACTATCTGGGAAACAATTTAGAGAAAATTGCAAATGAACTATCCAAACTAAAACTCAACCTAAAGCAAGACGAAGAGATAACAATTAACCATATTGAACAATATATTGGAATAAGTAAGGATTTTAATGTATTTGAATTGCAAAAAGCCTTAGCCACAAGGGATGTACTTTCAGCAAATAGAATAATCAACTATTTTGATGCCAACCCAAAGGAAAACCCAATTCAAATAGTATTTCCTTCCCTTTTATCCTATTTCACAAAGGTAATTATTGCCTCACAAGTAAAAGACAAAACACCCGATAATATTGCCAAAGCAATAGGCATCAACAAATTTTTCGTTAAAGAATATTTCACTGCAATTAATAACTATAGCTTAGACAAACTCTTTCAAATAGTAGCTCTTTTGAGAGAATATGACCTAAAATCAAAAGGCTTAGACATTGCACCAAATGTTTCAAATGGCGATTTATTGAAAGAATTAGTATTTAAAATAACTCATTAAATTACAATATCCCAAGAACAATTATTTTAACACATTCTCCTATGAAAAAACAATCCATTATTCTCCTTCTAATCTTTCTTTGCATTTCTTTAGTTTCTTTTTCGCAAACAGGAATGATTAAAGGATTTGTTTACGATAAAAAATCAGGCGAGCCAGTAATGTTTTCCAATGTTAGCATTCAAAAAACCACCTATGGCTCAACGACCGACGATAATGGATATTTCGTAATCAACAAAGTACCAAAAGGAGATTATACTATAAGGGTAAGTTTTATGGGTTATGAAGAAAAGTTTGTATCAGTAACCGTAAAAAGTGGAGGAATACTTTCATTGAGAATAGAGTTAGAACCAAGCTCCAAAATGCTCGATGCAGTTGTTATAAATGCCGAAAGACAGGCAGCAAAAACAGAAAGTCAAGTTTCGGTAGAGAAAATAACGCCTAAAGAAATAACACAAATGCCTTCAATTGGGGGAAATGCCGATTTAGCTCAATATATGCAGGTTTTGCCAGGAGTAATATTCACAGGCGACCAAGGAGGACAACTCTATATTAGAGGAGGCTCAGCAATTCAAAACAAAGTACTCTTAGACGGAATGATAATTTATAACCCTTTCCATTCCATTGGACTTTTCTCAGTTTTTGAAACAGACATCATACGCTCAGCCGACATATTCACCGGAGGCTTTGGAGCAAAATATGGAGGAGCACTTTCTTCCATTATGGACATAAACACAAGAGAAGGAAATAAAAAAGAAACACATGGCAAAGTAGGCTCAAGCACATTTGGAGCAAACATAATGGTTGAAGGACCAATCCTAAAACAAGACTCCTCAAGAGAAATGTCGCTTTCCTATCTCTTTACAGCCAAAAACTCCTATCTCTCTCAAACCTCCAAATCCATCTATTCCTACATCGACGGCTCACTTCCATACGACTTCTTAGACCTCTATGGGAAGCTAACCCTTAGTGGATATAACGGCTCAAAGATAAACCTCTTTGGTTTTAACTTCACCGATAAAGTAAATCAATATAAATCCATCGCCAATTTTGACTGGACAAACAGAGGATTTGGAGCCAATTTCCTACTCCTCCCTGGCAACACCACAGCACTTGTGGAAGGATTCCTTTCCTATTCCGACTACACAGTAAATATGGAAGAAACCACAACCCAAAATGCTAAGTCAAGCAATATAGGAGGATTTAACGTTGGACTATCAGCCACCAATTTCTTTGGAGAAAACAAACTAATATACGGATTTGAAATGATAGGCTCCACAACCAATAGCAGCCTAACAAAGAAAGACTCCCTAACATCCAGA